>Ga0099849_1000457_pt1 | contig 18904 bp, 1 predicted proteins | sample CB_VirMetaG_4_FD_78177 | JGI IMG/M metagenome (GOLD analysis project Ga0099849, IMG submission 78177) | Freshwater to marine saline gradient viral communities from Chesapeake Bay - CB_1508_1M Viral MetaG | ecosystem: Environmental > Aquatic > Marine > Coastal | place: USA: Chesapeake Bay... | reverse complement strand
TAACACGCGTCAAAAGGTTACTATGTTTCAAGAAGAGGTCATTTTTGATGGCTACTTGAATCAAACCAATAGACTTCGTGCAGCAAAAAAGGCGTTGGCTAAAGCTGAGGAAGAGGGTGCTTCTGAAAAACAGATTGAAAGTATTAAGAAGCAGATTGAGATCATTGAGTCGAACATTGCTCTCTTTACTAATATGTCTCGCGAAGAGTATGATAAGCTCTACCAGCAATACCGGGAGGACTCTAATAAAAGAGTTCGTTTGCAGGAGATTGAGGCAATTCAATTTCAAGAAGCCGGGGAGGAGACTGCTGCAAAAACTACGCTTACCGAAGATGCTCAGAAGTTTTGGGAACAACACCATACCTATGATGTATACGGTCGTCCTTCGCGGGAACAAGGTCAGGACGATTCTAAACCTGCAATTCTAACTACATCTTCATTCAAGCTTGTTGATGAGAGCGGTAAGACTATTGAGACGTCTTTGGAGTTGTTACCTCCAATTGATAATGGCACAGGTACGGACCAACCATTGGTTCTTCAGTCCCCTACCGGTCAGCAATACGGAGTAAAGTTTGTAAACGGTAAGCCAGTTATTACACGCTTGGATACTGGTAAGCCTATTGGTGCAAGTCTTGTTGAAGAGATTGCAGATCTAGAAAGGCAAATTTCAGAGCTGGATGAACAGATTGATGATGCCTCAGGTGTACCATCGATTCCACAAGAGGTCATTGATATACAAAATCAAATTCGTGACTTAAGGGATCCAGATGGGAGTGTGCCTGACTCTAAATCAGCAGAGTTTAAAAGGCTTCAACGACTAAAAAACTTCGTTGAGTTTGGTAGCGTTGCTTACAGGTTTCGCGCAGCACTTGATTCTCTTAAAAAAGGACTTAGCCCCAAAGAGCTTAGGTATCTTGAGGCATATTCTTTCATTTCTAAAAGCTTTGAAGAGCTTATTACTAAGGTAAATGAGAGCGGTAAACTTACTACTGAGTTAAAACCAAATGATTTTACCGAATGGTCAGATAAACAAGGTCTTATTTTAAATGAGCAGTTAAAAATTGCTCAGCAAGAAATAGATACAAATCGTGATGTAGGATCAGAGGCTGCTTTAAAAGACGCTGGGTTTGAAGATAAAGTTTCTTACTCCGCAGATGATCTAAATGACTATGTAGAGAAGCACGGATCAAAGCAAACCAAGTTTATATGGAGTCTGATAAAAGGCGTTGTTCAAAAATTAGGTGTTACAACTCAAATAAGGTTTAGGCCTGATTATGAAGGAGTTGATAATCGTGGCTTTTATTTTTCAACCACTAATAATATTCAACTAAGGGCTGAGTTATTTAAAGATCCAGAAACTGCCGCTCTAGTAATAGTTCATGAATTGGTTCATGGTGCTACTAATCGTATTCTAGAAGCTATAAGAAATAACGACTCTGAAGTCTTAAGTCTTCTAACCAAGAAACAGATCAATGCAGCTAAAAAGCTATCTAAGTTAGTAAAAGAACTACAGGCTGACCCAGACACAAAAAATTGGTACGGTTCTACCAATGAAGATGAACTTCTTGCTGAGTTAGCTAATTCAGGGTTTGTAGATGCTATAAAGGCTAAAAAGGTAAAACCAAGTATTCTAAAAAGGTTTATAAACTTTTTGGCAGACCTCTTTGGATTTCCTAGAGCCGACGACACTGTTTACAGTGAAGCTTTGCAAGCTTTGGAAGATCTTATTGCTAACCCTTTGGATTTTGAAGAGTTAGGTTTAACAACTTATGGTACAACAGTAGCGAGTCAAATGTCCCTCTCGTTTGGAGAGCCTGGTGAGACTAGGTCATTGGTTCCTGGTAAGCAAGAGCTTATTAAAAAACGTCAGGAGTTACAGGCTAGGCTTACTGAACTTAAGAACTCTGCTGGTAATCAAACCGCAGATCTAAGTAACGCCAATCTTATTCTTGATCAGACTTCAGAAAAGAGAGCTCTTCAAAATCGTCAAAACATTGCGAATACAGTAGCTGAACAGATGGCTACTGCATTTAGAGAATACCTTGTGTCTGTAGATCCGGGTGATACCGTTGAGGATCTTGAAGATAAAGTCAACAAGTTTATTAGTGAGTTCAGAAGCATTTCTAAAGATCTTGAGGATGGAGTGGGTGCAAATGAACTTAAGCAGTTTCTTGAAAACATACTCAGTAAAAATGATGACTATAAGCAATTGAGCATAAAAGCTTTTAGTCTTAGAGAAAGAGCCAGTCAGCTTCTAGATATAGTTCTTCAAACAACTGAAGCAAGCCCCGAAGAAAAAATAGACTTTAAGCAACGCATGCAAGCGGCTGAGACTTTTTCTTTTGCCGCAGTTGAAAACTTTGTAAACAAATATCCATTCTCAGGTCAGGAAGAATTAAATGATCTTGAAAAAGTATCTAATGAGTACTCAGATGTAGTCGATAAGCTGTATGAGTTTTCTATTGATGAGCGCATGAACTCTGCATTTTCTACACTAATGAGTGCAGTTGCTGAAAATGCTCAAAGAAATGACTTTGGAGTAATCAATGTCGAAAGCCTTCAAAGAATTGTAAAAGGGGTTGTTACTAAAGAAGAACTCGATCAATTCTTTAGTGGGCTTGGGGTTGAACCGCTTAACGATCCTAGCAATCAAGAAATCATTGACGAAGGTCAGCGTAAAAGACGAGAGTTTTCAGAAAGCGCTAAACCGTTTATTGGAGATGACCCTGCTTCTGGGGACAGTCTTATCAGACCAGGTTTGTCTGAGGAAGAGAACGAAGGAGATTTAAACCAGTATGAACGACGTTCTGGAAGTCTGCTTGATGAAGAACAAGGTCATTTTGATTACTTGGTAAACGTAAGAGCGTTTCATGCCTTAATGCGTACTGACTACAGTATAACCAATAACGTTCATTTTATAAGCCCTAAAGGCTTTGAAAACGGATCAATTGCTGAGAGGTTTGGAGATGACTTTGCAAGAGTTCTTAAGAGTCAGCTTTTGTTTTTCTACGGAAGTTTTAGAAAAGTTAGTAGGTCAGGACAGAAAGAGGGCAAACCAATTCCTTTGTTTGCAACTCTTGACTACATTGAAAATACCTTTGGAAAGGATTCTAAGGAGTACAATGCAGCAATGAATGACTATAAAATAGTCATGGCTGGTGACAACGTAATTGTAGAAAACAAAGAAAACCCCAAGGAAAAAGGCGCATTCCTATTTAAAGATCCAAGAAGGTTTGACGGAAGCAAGCACAAAGTGATTTATGCCAGTGCTGCCAGTATAAACGATCTTACAGGTTATCCCGGGAAACCAAGCTTTCTATACAAGCAGATTGGAGATAAGCCTGTTGAAACCCGGTATAGAGATTTTGATGAGAGTCGTGTTGACGAGTATGTTAAGGCATATGCCAACATTCGTAAAAACGCCGACAGGAGACCTCTAAGAATGACCTCGTCTTCACGTACGCCAGGAACACTGCGTGAAGCAAATAGGAATGACTCTAATCGTATTTCTTACGAAACTCTGTTTGAGGATCTTAACACAGGAACAACTGTATCTAATTTCATTCAGGGTATTAATGAAATGCTTCCACCTGAGCATCAAGGAAAGAGCTTTTCCGAACTAAGAGAAGCTGGTATCATTACGCTTACAAACAAAAGCGGTAAGGATCCAAGAGGTGTTGCTAAAGGTAAGCTGAAGCCCGGTTTTCACTACTTGACTATTCAAGGAGTGACAACTGTTCTAATGACAAAAAAGCTTTCTCCGGAAGACATCAATAAAATAGTTGACATCATTACTTGGATTGGTAAGAACCAAAAGACCGCTGATCCTGCAACAGTTGACAACCTTATTGATTTCATTAGAAGTACGTTCCATGTTTCAAGCATGGACGCTGTTTTAACAACGGCATCGCTTAATCTTGAAAGAAATGATTTTAGTATTGCAAGACCGTTCAGAGGATCTGATTATCAAGTAGTATGGTCTAACAAATATGATCCGACAAGTCCTAACTCTTGGATACTATCGCCAGAAGTTGTAGAAGACAAAGAGTTTCTTTCAAGTTTAAGAACATTCTTGGCCGGTAAAAATTACAGCTCACTTTATGCAGACAATTCAAGGACTGTTGTTTTTTACGATGATGTTGAGATTAAAGGCGATAAGGTAACATTTGGTAAAGCCCTTAATCGTACAGAGTATGTAAATAAGATGGGAGACAGGCTTGTCACCATCTTTAAAAAACCAACTGGTACAAAGTACAGTGATCGCCTTATTACATATGAGGCCAGTGCTCAGTTTACTCCTGAAGTATCTGAAGAGTTTAGGGTTCGTCAAACTGATGATCCTTCGGTTGAGAATACATCCGACCCTTCTGATGTTGCATCTCAAGAAGAAGCATTTCTTCCAACTAATGTTGAGTCTAATAAACTTACCGAAGAAGATCTGGACCGTATCGTAGGTTCGTTTACTCCGGATCAGCTATTGGATATTCTTGATGATATTCTAGAAGACGATGTCTCTTCAGTAAAGTTGCCTGAGGTATCCTTTGACTTTTATGACTCTATTAAAAAGACGTCCGGATACATCGATCAGTCATATTTAAAGCATTTACACGAAGCCTATTTACTTATAGATGACCCTACTACAGAAAATGTAAAGGATTCGTTAAAGCTTATCCTTAAGAGCAGGTTTGCTAAGGGCACACCAACAGATCTGAATCTAAAACCTTACTCTTATCAAGGCGGTGTTCGTACTAGGATTCTTCCAAAAGCGCCTCTACCAGTCCATGTTGATGAAGCAATGGCCTGGTTCAAAGAGCGTCATCCTGATGCCGAGGTTACAATTACTGAGGATGGCGAAACCTTAGGAGCCCTGCTTCAAGGAGGTAATGTTGTCTTTTCCAAAACAGAACCAGACGCTTTGTACCACGAAGCCTGGCACCGTACGTCCATGTATTTCTTGAGCCCGGAGCAAAGAGCTGCCGTGTATCAAGAGGTTCGTGAAAGGCTTGGAGAAACTGTGGTACCCGTAAGTAGTCCATCGGGGGTTGTGTTTGTCAAGGGTACTGAAATGACGGACAATCAAGCTGAGGAATACTTGGCCGATGAGTTCCGTAAGTATCGCATTTTTGGAGAGTTCTACAAGTTTCCACCAAAGGCTAAAAAGCAAAAGTCTTTGTTTGAGCGCATTGTAGACTTCTTTGTGAACATGATCAACTGGTTGACTGGTCAGCCAGGATCAACCATGGAGGATCTTTTCTTCTATGCAGACAACGGTGTATTTAAAAACGCCAAGGTAAAGACTCACATTGGTGAGTTCTTTATGATCCCAGGTATGAGTAGTAGCGAGACCCTATTGACTATTTCTGAGTTCAACAGGATGTTTATGAAATATTCTTGGTCTCGAGCTAACCTTGAGAATGAAGAGCGTAGTATTATTGCTGCAGCACAATCTACAGGAAAGTTACCTCTATCTGACTTTTGGGATGCTTACGAAGCAAAGCAAATTCCAAGTGAGGATGAAGTAACTATAAGAGCAAGAATTCAAGCATCTCTTCAAAGACTAAAAAAAGCTCCTGAAGGTAGTGATCTTGAGTTCGAACAAGCCAAGGTAAATAATAATGAACTTAACTGGTTAATTTCTAAGATCCGAGAGGAGCATGCAAACTACTTAACTGGTATTGGCTATAAAGTAATTACGGAGAAAAATAGCGTTGACGATGTTGAAGAAAGCGATGGTTTACAAGGTCTGCAAACTGATCTTGAAGATGCATCCGATCTAAACCCTGATCAACTTACTGAGGAGTTTACCAAAGACAAGGAGGTTGCTAAAAATTCAAACAACTGGAATCGATCCAAGAACGCGATCAAGACAACACCTCCATTAGTAAAGGCATTCTTTGAAGGACTTGTTACTATTGACGAGGTTAGAAGCATGGCTCAGTTTTCTTTGGAAGGCAATGCTTCAGAAATGATGAAAGCTGTTGTTCAGAAAGTTCATGGGTTACCTATGTCTGAGGTTGGGGTAGTTCTCCAAAAAATGTCACTCCAATCAAAGGTCTATGCTGAGATTAATCGAAGGTGGCGTGATTTAACAGCAGCAGCTCAAAATTCTAAGTCTGCAAATGTTGCTCTGAATTTAATATACACTTCTTTAAAGCTTACCAAACAAGAGTTTGTAACAGTGTCTCCTACAAGCCTTGTCAATCAAGTGGCAGAAGCTCAACGCAGAGATCACTTCAACACGTTCAACTCAATGTTTTTGAGTTCGGATTTAATATCCGTAGACGAGGGTCTTTATGTTCTTGTCAATACTCCAGAAACATTTCAAAGTAAAAAGGTTGGTTTTGATAGAGTAGTTGACTACTTAGATACAGCTAGTCCTTCCCAAGTACTTGACTTTACAGAAAGACTTTTTGGACCAGTGCTTAGGGAATCTCTTGATGACTCAATTGACTTTGGAGAGGTTGCTCCGATCATTTCCCAAATTACTGGAATGTTGTTCAAACTTTTCGAAGACGCTCCTCGTAAGTACAAACTTGAGTCAGGAAGAATGAGCTTTGCTCAACTTCGTGGTACTAGAGAGTATATTTCTTTGATAAGTACTCTTGCTCACTACAAGTATGCTTACAGAAATTTAACTGGTGACATGAGTGTTGCTCGCTTAAAGCAATCCGGTGAGGAAACCAGACAGCATGCAATCGGTGAAAATACTCACCTAACAAACATACTGAATGACATAGAGGGTATTCAGAACTATGTGAACCTGGAAAGCGCTTACGAAAGATTTGTTGAAATCATGGTTGACCATGGGTTCTCTAATCCTAACGCTAGGGACAGTAACGGTAGACCTGTGATCAGCATTCTTCCAGAGTTTGCTAATCATTTTTTAATAAATGAAATTGTCTTTGTAGTCAATCAATACATTGAAAGCGGTGGAAGGATTCCATACATGCTTACCGAGCGTATCATTAGTGGTAACAAGGACGAATCTGTAAATCACAGTAAAGCTTTTGAAGCGTTGAGTCCATCGGAACTCATAACAACTCACATTAAAATCTTGACCCATGGTGACTTTTTAATGACCGGGTCTGGTGGAAGAAATCGTGAGAGTACAATTGTACTAAGAAGTGGTGCTGACAAAGCGACTCTTGAGAACGATCCCAATTCAAGTCAATTTACAAGAAGATTCTTTTCTATAACTGACTCTCCAAATAGACCTTATGTAACCATAGAAGATCATCTAAAGGCTTTATTTGTTGATGAAACAGTTCGTGTATTGGAGCAAAGATTCCTGTATGAAGCTGGTCATCAATTGCCAAACTCAACTAGACAAAACATTGAGTCTTTTGGTGATAACTACAACTACGTTCACTACCAGGACATTTATGAATTGATTACTGAAGCTGATTCAGGATTCAATAAAAGTTTAGACGAAGCAGTAAAAGCTCTTATTAAGGACCCTGCAAGTATTTCAGATATTCAAAACATATCGAAAGGCTTGGTTTCTAAGTTTGAGAAAATTATTGATCTATCGATCAATCAAGTTCTTGACACTAGAGCAAAAAGTATTTTGTCTCGTCTACCAAAGGACTCTAAGCAGAGTCCCTACAACACGGTTTTAGAAGATTTGATTTTCCTAGAAGAAGGCCAGGTTGCCTCTGCTCCAGATTGGGTAATAATTACTCCATTTGAGAATGTTGTTATTGATGAGAAAGGTCTTGTTGTTGAAAAAGCACCTACTGTTGACGGAAAAGTAGCAACTCTGGACACATCAGAAATTTACTCTAAGGATTCAAAAGCGTTTTCTTTATTTCAAGAGCTGGCTAATTACAGAGGTTTGTATGTAATAAATTCAGATTTGTTTGGGTTTTCGAAAAAACAAGCCACTAATGATAATGCACTTGAGGCAGGTTCTGACAGAACTACCTCATTTATAGACCACGTTGCAGAAAAATACGGTTGGTCTCCTGAAGATCTCTCAGATATAAAAGAAACTCTTTTTATTACCGAAGAGGAAGCTGTTCAAGTAATGAGAGAAGTTGTCGGTATGTTTAAGATTTCAACTACCGAAATGGCTGCTTTCTCAATGGGTAGTTACTCAGTATTTAAGTCTGTTGCAGATGCAACTAGACGTTTTGAGGTTAACGGTTCTAACAAGAAACAAATCAATCTCGAAAATGCAATTGCAGATCGTTTTGATGGTCGTGTTAGAAATTCTAAGTATATGAGATTGAATGTCGTTGAAGACATCATATACGACAAGAGTCCTAGCAAAGTGTCAGGACCCGAAGAGTTGATCGGTAAAGACAAAAAAGGTGCCTTTAAGAACCTTAATTCACCGGAGACAAAGCTGGCCCTAGACCGACTTCAAGAAAGAGTTAACAACCTTCCTAAAGACGATAAGTCTAAGAGAGCTGCTCAAAAACTAATGGATACCATTAGATCCATGCAAGCTGGAGGTTTTGAAGGTACTGATGCACTATCTTTAATTAGTCTTGATTTTTATAGAGAGTTCTTGATAGTAGCTGGTTTGTGGGGATCTACTGATCTTGAGAAGATTTACGTTTCTCAAATGTATCACCTGGTCAACGAGGCTATTAAAGTAAACCAACTTGTACCAGAGAATGAAAAGTTAAAGATGCCTGATGGAACTGTGGTAGACGAAGGTATTTTTAAAACACATCCTTTGTTTGTAAAGCATGGTGAGCCAATGGTAGTTGATGGAATTTTTATTCCACAGTTCAACGGGAGGCCGGTTAATATTAACTCTAACACTGGGTTTAAATCGTTGAAGCCTCAGGGTACCGGACGCCAATTAACTGGGGATCGGATTACATTCTATCTTTTGAAAACTGCACTTACTCCGATAATGCCTAGTGAGTACAGTATTCCAGCTAACGCCACTACTCCAGATGCAGAGAATGTAAACATGATCAAGTTCTTCTGGAAGAACACTATTGAGGAGCAAGCAGATATCATTGTATTTGAGTCTTCAAACAAAAGACTGCTTCCACTTGGTATCAACTCTGTGAACATGGTCAACTTTGGAATGCAGATTTCAGAGTCCTTTGATACAAACCAAGAGTCTGCTATTTCAAAACAGTTACTTGGTGTCTCTGGAATGGATGCTTTCCAAAACCAACTGTTTACTGAGCAAGAGACCGAGTTGTTTAAGAACCTCCACGATGTATTTGATAATACTGTAGATGCTCTTACAATAAACAATGCAGTTGCATATTTTATGAAGCTGGGACTTGGTGTTGACTTTGCAAACAAGAATCTTAAAGTCGTTAATGCTGAGCGATTTAGCACAGCTATGGCTAACATGTCAGATGTTGGTAAGATTGATAAAGGGTCCTTGGAGCAGATCAAGAGGTTTGTTACCAGCCCTGAAGAAAATCAGCACATTGATACCCTGATTCCAGGTACGCAGTATAGAAACGTGTTTACCTCAGCTATTGAAAAGCATGTAATCACTTTGAGAGATCGTTCTGCAAAACAGATTGTACAAGAAGCTGACATCAGCCAAAGTCTTAAGTTCTGGAGAATTGAAAACGGTGAACTTAAACCACCTCAAATAAAACTACCCGTTCCTAAGTCATTACACGCTTGGATCATTGACACGTTTGGTAACAGTGACTTGGCTAATGCAGACCAAGAAGCCAAAAATCTGAATTTCTACATTGCTTTTTCAAAGTTCAGAGAGGCGTATAGAAACAACGACCCTAGGATACCTAAGCAAATTAGACAGAGTCTGATCAATCGTACTCCTATGGACAACCGTCACTCTGCTACACCTGTAGAGATAGCTGACTACTTGCTTCCTTGGGAAGGTCACAAGATAACTGTACCTATGGAGCTTGTATTTATTTATGGTTTTGACTTTGACTACGATAAGTTGACATCTTACTATCAAACTCCGGTTTATGATAGAAAAAATAAGTCGTTGACTTTTGTTAAAGAGTTAGAGTCTGAGCAAGATCTCAAGGAAAGAATTTTAGAGGAGGCTAAAAAAGGTCGTTTCAAATTAGCCAATCAACTCTTGTTCAACTTACAGAGTATCAATGAGATTGCTGCAGGGCAATTAAAGAATGCAATTAAGGACTTTAAAAGAGCTCGTTCAAACAGTCTTTCTGCTGAAAGTAAAAGAAAACAACGTGCACTTAAGAAGAGCGAACAGGATTTGGGTAAAAGTATTTATGCTATAGATCAAAAAATTGAAAAGTATACGAGAGCTCTTGATCAGGTAACAAACAAAGGTGGTACCGAGCAGGCTATACAGAAGTATCAAAAAATGATCAATCAGCTTGAAGAACGAAAACTTAAAGCTGAGTTGGACTTAGTATCTGTTGCTTATGAGTTTGATGATATAAGTCAAGTAAATCAACTAAGATCTGAGATTAGCTCAGCAGTTGATTTATACTTTAACAATCAGCAGAATAACCCTTACCGCTTAGACATCTTCCAGGAAAAAACTACACTTACAAATAAGTTGTATGACAACCTGTATAAGATGATGATGGTTGAACCAGCGGCAATGCTTTCGATGATTCCTACCGGAACATCTACTGTTGAAGAATTAGCTGAGCAATATTTAATTGAGTCAGAATCAATGCCATCTGACAAGTGGTCTGATCTATTTGACATAGAAAAGAATGCTGTAAAGCGTTCTACAATCCTTGCCTCGGATCGCAGTATTGGAACTTTTGCATACGCTACTCCAATGTTTTCAAGACTTCAAAAATCACCTGTTCGCTTTGATTCTAAGTACTCACTGCCTTTTGAAGGTATGGACGGTACAGTCACTATTGGAGGTATGTATGATACTGAGGGGGATATTGCTTCCCTGATGGGTTCAGAGTTTTTAAATACAGCGTTAGACTCATCTAAAAATCCAAAGCCTTTCTTTGCAGGTCTTGATGATTTTGCAGCATCGGTTATTTATTCAATGCTGATGCTGGGCACTGAGAACCTTAACGGTACCATGAGAGGAAACATTAGCCCTAGTTTAATTATGGCTATGTTGAATCAACCTGCAGTAAAAAACTTTCTAAAACTTTACAGAAGTAACGTTCAGAACAAAACCAAGTACGCTTCTAAAAGAGAAGCTAGGAATGCTGCTTTTCATCAGGCACTGGCTCTACGAGGAGTCAGTTTACATGTTCATCACAATCCAGCTATGGGTGAAGCTGTATTACCATTAGACCCTGAGCAGAAAGATCCAGTAGATGTGCTGGGATGGTCTGATGCTTTTTCAGCAACTAGTGAGGAAGCAAGATTGACTCTTGCCGAAGCTGAATTCAATCTTCGCAGTCAGAGAATGTATGACACCTCAGACGAAACTGCTGACGTTGTACCATTCTTATTTCAGCTTGTACAAACCTCACTTTATCCTAGAGATATAGTTAAAGGAAGAACTCCTTGGGCTAGTCGACAAAGAGCTGTTAGAAAAAACCAGGACACTTACCTAAAAGCTATGCAAAGCATTACGAAGGTTTCTTCAAAAATGCTAAGAGCACCTAAGGACGAATCAATTTCAACTACGTTCAATCAGCGAACTGACGAGGTAGCAATACTTGATGCATTTGTTACAATGATGGTTTATTCTGATAAGATGACTGACTTTATGCTTGCGTTCAGAAAAGACTCAAGTCTTGCAAAAACTGTCCATCAGTTAACGCAGCATGAAGAAACCCGTAGAAAATTAATGGATCCTAAGAAAGGTGGGTTATTTCAAACTCAAGATGTAGTAAACTTTTATAGGTCTAACTATCTAAAGTCCTTCATTTTAGTCAATGAGTTGACAAACTCCTTCTTGAAGACTAGAAGTTTGTTCTATGATCCTGAAATTTTTGACAGAGACGATCACGAGTACTTCTTCAATATGTTTGGGTACCAAGTTACTTACGATGCAGTAGCAGAGTACTTTCCAAGCTACTTGGTTCAGAAGTTCATTCCAGAAACAGACGATCTTGCAAAAATGCTTTTGTTTCAAAAGCCGCAGTTCCAAGACAGCCTCTTAGGATTGTATAGAGAGTTTACAAGACAGTTAAAGGAAGAGTACAAACGAGCAGGTGGTCAAAAGCGATATGAAGATGACGTAGTTATCAAAAACATTAAGGTTGCTCCTAATGCTCGAGATTATGTGTTCAAGCAGACTCGAGATATTCAGTCACTTATTTTGACAAATCGAAGGATTCAAGGTAAAGACCTAGAGTTACTTCAGGAAAGAATTGCTCAGCTTACTGATCCAAACGCTACTCTGAATCCAGATCTTGTTGCAGCAGCCAAAGAATTTTTTGATGCAGCATCAATTGCATCACTGTATCAAAATGCAAACAATCGATTTAGTCAAGTTGGAAAAGCTTTGGTAAACTATCCTTTCTATAATGACATGCTTGAAAAAGCAGTTGCTCGTTTTAAGGAAGTTTCTAAAGGGCGACGGTTCAATAAGGCTATGTTCTTAAGAGAGTTTGCTCAGAGCGTGATCGTTGCAAATGCGACAGATCCAGATTATGTACCAGCCAAAGTTTTTTACAAAACTCTTCCTGAGTATGTTCAAAGGGCAATTCTTCCTGTTAAACGTAGTAATGATCCGTACGATTTGATTCAGAACAAACTGACTATTTCATTTGACAATCCCAACCAAGAACCAGGTAACTTAAGGTACATTAGAACCGGAGGAAACTACTTTGGTGACAACTATATAGCTATAACAGTTCCTTTCTTGACACTAAGAGACTCTCTCAAGTCATTTGAGTCTAACCAAAAACAGACTTTGGGTGAGACTCAATTCCTAAAACCAGATCCAGAAAGGGCCCATATTACCCTGATCTATAAGCGAGAAAAGCAATCCGGGGATGGTAACGGTTACAACTGGACTTATGTTGGAGGGCAACCCGTAGGTACTTTTTATGCGGTTAGACCAAACAACTTCATGAACCGTAGATCTCAAGCTATTTCTGAAGAGTCTAGAAATAGTCGAAAGGTTGATGACATTCTGGACAAGATTGAAGCAGGTGTTAAAAGAAAACGAGTTCTTCCTGAAGGTTATGACCCGAACTCAGGACAATTTACTGATTTTGCAATGTTCAGTAATCGCTCAAAGCTTATTGCCGGTCTTAAAGCTTCTTTGACTCTTACGGTAGGTCAAAAACCAGCCGAAAAGATTCTTAAGGACTTGAAAGAAAGTGATATTGTCAGAGGTCTTAGTAAGATATTTGAGATAGCTAAGGATGATCTCTTAATGGCAGAGTTTCCCCAGGATCCTAATCATCCTTTCAGAAAAATCCTTATGAAGATCGATGACATGCCAGCAAGTACTCCGACGTTCGATCTTTGGAGCCCTTATCGGAATGCCTTTGTACCTCACGCGGGTACAGCTGCTGCCAAGGCTGTTGAGATCTTCAATGCTACGGTTTCTCAAACAGGTAAGGGTACTATGATAGATCCGGTTACAGGTAAAAAAGAAGACATACCTGTTCCAGTCTTTGAGAGAAATGAAGAAAAGCGTCTTATAAATCAAGATGAGCTTGCAGTCAATAAGAATGCTTTGGTAGGTAAGTCTCAGGAAGATAAAGCCTTGTTCTCAGAGCAGGAATCTGCAGCAGTGGTAGATGCTTTTTATAACTTTGAAAAGTATTTCCCAGGAGTTTCATTCCCCAATGAGCGTTTGAGATTGGCATTCCTAAGAATGGTAGACAACGGAACGATTGAAATTAAATGTAGGATATAATGAAGTGTAGTATTCCAGAACTCAGTCAAGACGAACAAGATCAGCTGAGGAAAAACGCACAGAACCATCAGCACTTTTTTGGTCATCCAGATACGATGATAAAAAATACGCCTCTTGAAAAGGCGGCTGCGTTCATTCACTACATTAATGATATACCAGAGGTAGTATCGCGTCGTAAAGAAAAGAATGGGTTTGTAACTTATGTTAACAGACTTGGCGTTGAGTTGGTGTCTGCATCTAAAAGTAACCGTAGACGTAGTGTTTTTGACAAAGGCACTGGTACAACAGCTTCTTCCTTAGAAGCGTCCCGGAATATGCTTACTGGAGGTGCCTTTGATGACGTCCTCATGAGAGATGCATGGGGTTGGTTGATGAGACGTCTTTCTGATTTTACTGAGGTTTCTCAAAGAGGTGACTATAAGATCAACGAAAGACTTGACCCGGAAGGCAAACCTTACTCTGGTGGCACCTATCAACTTGCCATGATACCTTCAGAGGTTTTACGTTTTTTGTTTACTGAGGAATCAGGTGCAGATTTTAATCTTAGAATCGATCTATTCGGATTACCTGAGCTAGCAGAAGATGATGCTGTAGGTGATCCTAAAAGAGGAACACTTTTATACTACTTGCTACAGCAAAGCAGGAATGGTCGTTACAAAAACATGAAGTACGACTTTGAAGCTGCTGGAGAAACGGCTACTGCTTCTCTGACCTTTGATGAACAAGTATTTAGAGAGATTGTCGAGTATGTTCACATGACTTTTTATAGTAACGTGCGAACATTTTCTAAAACTGAGGCACCATATAAATCTCAGTCAAAGAGTGATCCAAAAGATCGAGTTTTTTCTGACCTTATTGTTGGTACTCAAGTCTTTACATTTTCACCTCAAAGAAATACCGGTGGTTTTGCAGACTTGCTTTTTATGTATGGAGATAAGAAGCATACCATCATTACAGATTTTAAGACCAAAAGTGTTCTTCTTAATGATAGAAAAGGCTCTGGTAGTCCTGTAAATAAATCAAACCAAACCAGATACAACCGACAAGTTCAAATGTATCTGGATGGTATTCGCTATGTTGGTGGTAATCCCTTGGTTGGTCAACTTGCACCAGCAACCATGCTTCTTACCAGGAGTAACATTGAACCTAATGGCGAGTCTACTTTTATAGTAGGTGGTTTGATCCATGCTCAATCTGGAGAAAACGAACTATCGAAACGATACGGAATATCTGTTTCTCCATTTAGCTCTGCCTTAGTTCCTCAGCTTGAGGAGCAAATGACAATTCTCTCTGACTTTATTGAACAGACTCAACTAAGAACTAGTGAGTCTCGAGCAACTCTTAAGTCAGCAACAATATCAGATGACCCTGAAGTAAGAAAGGATATTTGGGACAGAGTGCGTAGTAATGCATTGCTTTTATCTAGCATTCGTGGACAAACTTCAGAGATCCACGAGCATGCATTTAAGCAGATGACTTTGCATTTTAACATTTCGTCCTACATGTCAGCGGCTTTAAATTTAGATGCCCAGATAGAACCTTTTCAGAATGACTTGGAGGAATATATCGATACAACTCTTGTCGATCTTAGAAAAACTGTAAATCCCAAACAGTACTTAGAATCAATGCTTGATGAGTTTTTGATTTATCAAGACATGATGAAAGAGTATGACTTGGAGATCAATGCCCTTAAGGCTGTATTTAACTCTCAAGTCCAGAGTTATTATGTAGACGGCCTTATAAAAATGTTCAGCTATCTAGAAGGTACGTCGGGTTTAAAGATGCGTGACACTTTTGAGCAGATCTTAAAACAGATACCTTCAGAATATTATCCGAATCAACAGAAAGATGCATTTATCAATACATATTTTGACTTTATTGATGATAATGATATTCAAGGACTTATAGGCTTTATAGATAACAAGTTCAGACCAATGTTTGAGGAGTACTATACAAGTATTTCTTCAAGGCTAGACGCTATTTCTACTCGCAACAGTGAACTTAATTCTGAGTTGGTCATTGCTTTGGTGCCACCGACATCTGTTGAAAAACAGACAGGTACTGCTAAAAAGAAACTCGTTGTAGAGTCACTTGGGCTTTGGGATCGCTGGGCTACAAGATCAGAACTGATCGATAATCCTTTGTTCAAGATCTTCAATAAAGTAAAAGACTTTGCAGAGCAAAAAACTTTGAGGCAATATGAAGAACGGATGAAGTCTTATCGAAACACACACGATGACTTCTTAACCTATGTCAATAACTCAAAAATGAGTTATAAGGAGGCAGTGGGCTTACTGGTTGATACAGAAATTGGTATGCTTCACAAGCGTTTTACCGATGATTTCTACGCTCGTAAGGAAGATGCTTTACAGAATCAAGACGCTGCTTGGATGCGGGGGTATTATGAAATACGGGATAAAGGCGCTTGGCTCGAAGAGTACGAAGCTAAAAGAGATAATTACTTTAAATGGCTCGATTCTCAAGCAAAACTCTATGAAGATGAGTTAGCTGCCAACCCTGAATACTATCCTGATGTTGGAATCGATCCTAAGTTTGTTGAGCAAAGAAAAGACGAGTTTCTGCAAGCTTACAACCTTAATGCTAAGGAGGGTAGTGCTTGGGTCAATCGCCGGAACTTAAAATATCTGGAGCCCAAGAAGATTGTACACGAAAGGTTTGCCAGCGAAAAGTACGAAACGATACGCTCTACAGAAGCTTTATTCAATATGTATGAGCAACTACGTAGCTTACCTTTAGAAGCAAAGTCTATTATAGGTCAAGGAAAAATGTATATCCCTGAAGACTTTTTTCCAAACATTGCAGCAACTACTAGTGAGTTGGCACTAAAAATACCTCAGACAGGTATACTTAGTACAGCTGGAAAAATGGTTGCTAATGAGTTTAGAATTGCACCTATTGATGAAACCTTAGGGGTATATAATGAAGATACTTTTGGCAGGAACACTATTCCTTTTAGTGGAGTAGTTCCGTTAGTAAACCATGATGGTAACATTTACTCTGAGGAAAATATAGAGATCCTTAAGAAGAATGCTATTTACAAAAGCTACGACCTCTATAAAGTCGGTAATGATTTTATCAATAGCATGTATACCTATTCAATGAATCAGTATACTGAACCCATGGTTGATGCTCTCATCAACTTTGCAAAAGATGAAGATCGTTATGTAGAAGAGAGAAAAATTCGTGGAGTTACTGCTTTGACCAAGACAGGAACTACTCGTGTTAGAGGTGGTGATACTGAGTCTGCAAAACTGTTAGAAAAGTACATGCATGCCAACTGGTATCAGACTCGTTTTAAAGGTCTTACTGATGGCACAACCCCTGATTTTGTTATACCTGGGCTTGAGGGCGATCCTTCAAAAGGTAAAGGTCCTGTTACTTTAGTGTCTCTTTTTCTAGGACTTAGAAATGTTTGGTCAAGAAACATTCTAGGTCTTGCATTGATTCCTGGAATAGCTGCAGGCCTTACAGGACTTACTAACGCTTTCATAAACTCTATGGAAGGCTATTACTTTAGCAGTAAAGCTTTTAGAAACTCCTTTAAAAAGTATTTCAACGTAGTAAAAGATCGTCAAAGCAGAGGTATGATGCGTGCGCTTGCATTAAAATTTGATGCAGCATCTATAAAAACTGCAAACTACAGAGGTATGAAAGGAGCTCGTTTACAAAATAAAGCTCTTTCTGACTGGACTTTGTACGGACCTTTGCGGAGTCCTGATATGGTCATCGGTGATATAATTACAGATTCGATAGTAAACTCTTGGGGAATTCAGTCTACTGGAAATGATGCAGATTCTAGAAAAGCTGCTGTAATAGCTAGACTAGAAGACCTTCCTCAAAGTGCAAAACCTTTATCAGAATTCATATTTATTGATCCAAGTACTAATGAAGTTACGTTTGATGAAAATGTAATTGGTCAGAATCAAGTAGGTCAAATTAGAGAAATCATTCGTAAAGCAATTGCTGAAACCTATGGTCAGCTTCCTGAAGGCTCTTACATGGGCGCTCAACTTACTATAATAGGTACGCTTGCAACTACGTTTATTGGCTGGATGCCAGCTATTATAAATAAACGTGTAGAACGAACAAAGGTTGCTGATATAGGTAGTCCAAAATTAAACTTTATGACAACGGGTCGGTGGAGATCGATTGTTACTATGTTAACGAGTGACCGACTTAAAGTAAACGATGACAATACAGTAGAAGCAACTATTGATGACCTTGAACCTAAAGATATGCTTTCTACTATGAAGCATGTTACGGGTAACATAATCAAGAACTTTGTATCTACCGGTTATTTTTTCTTACGATTTGCAGCGTTTTCAAAAAATGCTGATGAAAATATAAAAAGGCTGAAGACTGAGTTTTATAGATGGAAGCTTGACAATCCTAAAGAAGTTGAAAAGATGGGTCGGCCTGTTGAATTTGCAGCAAAAGATAAAGAGTCTGATTATGATGATTGGTTGTTTGATAAATGGGTGGAAAGTCAAAAAAGAGCACTTAAGGGAGCCACAGTTGAGTTATGGACTCTTGCTACAGTAATGCTTTTTTTGGAAGGATTAAGAAGCTTTGATTATGACGAAGATGGTGTGGCTGATTATAAGCAATACCGGGCTAGTAGACTGCTTGTAAAGCTTCTTGCTAAGACTCAGGCAGAACTTATTTTTATGCTTAACCCTTCTGAATGGGAACGATTCTTTACTCAACCAGTTGCGGTCACCGGTATGATTTCAGACCTAATAAAGGTTTTTGAAAACGGGTATGATGAAATAGTTACTGACCGCTTTGGGTACAGAGAGAATTCTGCAAATGATAAGACTCCTTTGTTTTACTACTTTGCCAACTTTGCACCTGGCTTTAGACAGATTCGTAAAATATTAGAGCCGTATGAGCAGGACAAGCAAAAAGGTATGTTAGATTAATTTGTACCTTTGTAAACCCATAGTGTGTTTGTTTGTTTGTTTTTTAAGGTTGCTAGGCGCCCCATCATCGGGGCGCTTTGCATTTAAAAGATGTACCGTATCGTATTTACTGGCCAGAAATCTGAATAGGCCTGCTTGAACCAACGCACATACTCCCGCTTGTTTTCGATAGGGTACCGCATGACACCCCTGTTGTCTTTTAGCTCGTAGGCATACCTCATCAAGCTCT
>Ga0099849_1000454_pt1 | contig 18981 bp, 18 predicted proteins | sample CB_VirMetaG_4_FD_78177 | JGI IMG/M metagenome (GOLD analysis project Ga0099849, IMG submission 78177) | Freshwater to marine saline gradient viral communities from Chesapeake Bay - CB_1508_1M Viral MetaG | ecosystem: Environmental > Aquatic > Marine > Coastal | place: USA: Chesapeake Bay... | reverse complement strand
TTCTTCAGTAGTTTCATCAACTGTTTCTTCAACAGATTCTTCTACTTGTTCTTCAACTTGTTCTTCAACTTCTTGAGATTCAGTAATTAATTTATTCTCTTCAGCTTCTTTTTGAAGTAAAGGATTATTCTTTAAATATTCTTGATAATTAAAATCGCTCATTATAGTATATTTTTATTTATAAATATTAGTTCCTTCTGTTAATGTTACCTCTTCCTGAACTAGATGTGGAATTATTACTAGTAGGAGGTGGGGTAAAATTACTACCTTTTGAGATATTAGGTCTACTAATTGAAGGACGTGTATTTATATTATTATTATTAGAATTAGAATTATTATTATTTCTTACTCTATTAGGGGTAACAATAATATTATTACTTCCTCTTCTACCGTTAATATAAACTCTAGGTTTTTGTGGTTTGATAGGTAATTCTAAACTGTAGTTGTATACTGGTGGTTTATAGTAAAAATCTCTATAATACCATGAATTTGGTCTATATAAACTATTCCATCCATATCCATAATAAGGATAATTCCAATACCCCCAATTTAAATTAGAATTAAATCTATAATTATCAAATACAGTATTATAATTATATTTTTGGAATTGTTTAATAGGAACAGCTAAAGTATCACCTGTTGCAGTAATAGTTAATACTTTAGTAATTTTAACTTTAGGAGTAGTGCTAACCTGGTAAACACCACAACTTGTTAGACTTAATGCTAACAGTAATGTTATTATATATCTCATATTTTTAGTCTCCTGGAAAGTAACCTGGAGATTTTCTCCAACTATCTAGAGCAGCTCCTTTGGCTTTAATATAAGAATCTTTATCATCTCTAAATTTATCATCTAGAATTTGAATTCTTTCCCAAGGTGATGCTGCTTCGACATCAATTTTAATAGTTACATTTCCATATTTATCTTTAATACCTTCTTTCCAACTTTCAAGATCATTTCCACTTTGGACACTTCTATAAGAATCATCTGGGTTTGGGAAGTTTAAACCAAACATTGGGATTTTACCAAACATAGATTTTACTACATTAAAAGTTAATTGATCTAATTTCATAGTTGCTTGTCTTGGGCCCATTCTTCCGTCTACTTCATTTAAGTAACGTTTTTTGTTCCAATCATGTACATTAAAGTTGCTCATAATAATATGTTTATTATAAATATATAATTTTTATTGTTTAAGTGATTCTAAATATTTTACAACTTCTTTGGTGGATTTTTCAATTTCCTCATTATTATGTTTTCCTCTCCACTTTTCAACATCTCCATCTTCTGAAATGAATGATTGGGTAGATTCATTTGATTTTTCTTTTACCCAAGATTTAAAATCTTTTATTTTATTATCAATTTCATTATTTTTAATATTACGCTCATATTCTTCCCATTTTCCAGTTTTTCTAAGCTCATGTTCAAAATCAATAACACAATTAAAACACATTTTATGTATCGTATAAAATGGCTTATCATTACGATTTTTCATTACTTTTTTACATTTAGGACAGAGTAAAGGCATTACATGAGCTTTTTTAGCTTTGTCTAATTTAGTAATGTTTTGTTTTATACCATCTTTAATAGTCCAAGTACGACCATCAGCTTCCCAAATATCTCCTTCTTTATGGAATTCTTCTGCTTTAGTAAATCCAACACTAGAACGTGTTTTTTCACCATATTTACCTTTTACAAGATTTCTAATTCGTTCTACATCACGTTGTTGGAAATCTTTTTTTAAAATGTTGTCTTTCATAAACCTAATTCAGCCAAATCATTTAATACTTGACTTATATTTTTATACACTATACCTGTACCCCCAGCTGCATTCCATCTTCCAATAGTATCTTCTCTATCATCAATTAAAATATCAGTTTTAGATAACTGAGATTTAATTTCATGTTTTTCTTTTGCTTTTTTAAAATTAATACGTGGTTTTGAAGGGAATATATCTCCTGTATGATTTCTTACCCAAAGTATTTTACCTAAATAGGATTGTTTTTTAACTGAAGGAGATGTTAATAATTCGTAATTATAATCCTTAACTGCATTTACTAAATCAGCTGCTCCTGGCATTGGTTCAATTCCGACCCAAAAACTAACTTTATGTTCTTCATCTATAAAATCCCAGAATTTATTTTTACCATATTTAGATTCAAATTCACTAGGGCCTATACCTGATAGATCCTTAAATCGTTTATCAAAATCAGCTAATACACCATCCATATCAAGATAAACTTTGTATTCACTTTCTTCTTCTCTTAAACGACCTAATTCATGAGCGTAAGCTATAAGCCCAAATGGATCTTTATTTTTCTTTTTTTCTGTAATTAATTTTTTAATAGCTTCTTCTAATTTATTACCTGTAAGAGAATCTGTCCAGCTTCTAAACATTATATTACCAGTTTCATATGCTTCTCTTTCTAATTGTTCTAAATAATCATCTTCATTTACATCAGTAGTATTGATAGTTTGTAATCTATCTTCCATATTTTGATGTACATGAATCAATTCATGAGCGTAAGATCGTAAAATATCTTTAGGGTGCCTACCATAAGTAAAAAGTACTATTATATTTGTTTGAGGAGCATAATAAGCTGTTTTACCAAAAATATCTTCTCCATTTTCATAATCATCATGAATTAATTGAATTTGAGGTAATGGTTCTAATTTTAAACCATTATCAGCCATATGTTGAGTAAGAGATGCTATATAAGGTCTAAAATCAAATTTAGTTGAATCTATAGCTTCATTCATATTAGTAGTTGTTGGTACTTTTAAAGGTTTAGTAGAAAAATAATCTCTAAAATTAACTTTATTTTTTGAATCTTTTAAAGGTATAGTTTCAGGAAGATTATTTTCATCCCATTTTGATCCTGGTACTGCAAGAAGAATTTGGTCTTCTGATAGTACTAATGCTTTAATTTTAGGTAATTTTCCTATAATAAAGGCCCCTAATCTATGGTTACCATCTATAACTAAATACTTACCATTTAAAAGAGGGTGGGGTATTGCTACTATAGGATCAAAACTTTGCCATCCATCTCCAGAAGCATTTTTTACCATATCTTCTACATACTTCTTTTTTTCAGTTGTAAAGTACTTATAATCTTTATTGGGTTCATTTCCTATACTATCATCTACATTTAAATCTTGTCTTTTACCTTTGATATTGGTATCTATATCTACTCCTTGGAAATCAGGATAAATTATTACTTTACCAGGAATAAAATTTTCATTTAACTTTTTCTTTTTTCTACCTTCAGCTACTTTACCTGATACTAATTCATATACTTCATATTTTTCATCATCAGATAAAACATCAGGAGCAAATTTTTTAAATTTTTCAAATGAGACTTTAGCAGCATTTCTAGCAGCAGTGCCTGATACTCCTCCTGCTGTAATAATAGTACGTAATTCTAAATTTGGGTAATTTGAAATTGACTTAGTTCTTGAAGTAATATCTTTAAAATCTTCTTCATTACCTTCTCTAGCACCTATAACCCATAATACTTCTCTTGTAGGATGATCCTTAGAAAAATTATAAACAGCTTGAATTGGGGGTTTAGAAGTAGGTACTATTTTAACTTTAAGTGGAAGATAATTATTATAAATTTCCCAAATTAAAACTGATTCTGCTTGGGTAATACCATTTCTTTCTTTACTACCTACAAAAATAATAAATTCATCTATTTCTGGGTTTTCCTCAAGAGCTTCCTTAACTACTTCAAAATGACCAGAAGTAGGAGGTTTAAACCCCCCAGCATATACTGCTGTGGTTTGTTTGTTTTCTTCTTCAGGTAATAACCCTTTTATTAATTCATTTACTAAACTCATTAAGATAAAAATTGTTTAATTTTAGATTGTGCTTCTTCTTTAGATACAGAACCATCGATAATTTCCTTAGCCCCATCATCACTTAATAAGGCTTGGATTTGGGTATTTGTTTCAGCTTTTTGTTTATCACTTCTAGCTTGTTGAGATGCCGATTTAGGTTTAGTTCCTGTGGGTTTGAATGGGTCTAAATATTTTTTAATTACATCCTCCACATCTTTTAACTTTTCATCTTCTAATGTATTAGCTACAGAAACAAAATTATTACCAAACATTTCTTTATATGGTGCCCAATTTTTAGTTACTGATAACCAAGTACGCATTACAATAGCAGGTGCTAAACTTCTATCTTCACCACCTGATTTTTCAAATCTATCTTGGTTTTGTTTAAGTGATCTTTCTAAATCAGTATAAACATAAAGCATTAATATTTCATATCCTGCTTCTTCTAATTGATCTTTTAAAGTTACTGTTTGTTTGACTGAGGCAGCGGTACCATCTAAAACAAATGATTCTTTACCAGTAATTATATTTTGCAATTCACCTTTAAATTCTTTATTAGCTGCAGCCATTGCCTTAGCTTGTTCACTTCTTTCTTCAGGTGTGGCATTTTTTAAATCTAAACTAACATTAGCTTGTTTAAGTTTATCAATAAAAATATTATCAATATTCATTATTTTTAAATTACCTAAGTCTAAACCACTTAAAACATACCCTTTGCCAGCCCCAGGTGCCCCTGCTAATATAATAGCTTTAGGGTTTTGGGCATTTTCCTTAAGTAAGTCGTAAAGTTTAATCATAAAAATAAGTTTATTATAAATATTAACACATTTCTATCTTATTAATTGGGATTTTATATGTTGATCTAATTGAAAATAAATTATAATCATATAATGTAATATATTGTTTAGTAACTTTATCAACATTCATTGATCTACCCATAAAACTATTAGCTTCATGAATTGAAAAACTGGGTCCATAATTTTCTGAAACTGAGTGTAAATAGAATTCATAATCTTTACCATTATAGGTAAAAATAAATTTATCTCCTTCTTTTTTTAATTCTTTGATTTTTTTACTTATTGACATAACCTTTATTATTATTATTTACTTTGTAAATATACGAAGATTATTTCAGGTAACCAAATTTTTACACGGTTCTCTTAACAGTAGTTTGAAAAGAAGTAGTAGCTGGTTTATGTTTTGGGTTTTCTAAATCAAATAATTTTTTAACTGATCCAAATATTTCTAAGTTTTCTTCTTGGGTTCTAGGTGATTCATATATTTCCCAATTTTTACCTTTTAATCTAGCACCAGATTTATCAACTCCTCTAGATTTAGATTTTAACCATAATACACCTATTCTATCTACTTTTTTACCAAAACATTCTTCATAGCATTTACCATAAACCGCACCTTGTAAATCATATGTAGTTTGTAAGTGATTTGATGTTTTAAAGTCAATAACCCATAATTCCCCATCAATTTCACAAATACAATCTACTGTACCCGCTACTTTTAATTCGTCTGAAAATAAGTGGGTTTCTGTTTCAACTAATGTTGGTTTATAGGTTTCCCAAAAATCAACAAATCTTAAAAACATTTTCCATATTTCAGGATTCATTTTTGGATTACCATACTCATTTAAGAAATTCATTTCTTTACCTTCGAAATATTCTTCTATTAATTCGTGTACTGCTGTACCTTCTTCAGATGCTTTTTTAACAATCCAATCAGCACTATATCCAACCTTTTTTAACCAATCTTGAAAATGTTTACCTTTAGGGTAAGAATTTAAAACATAAGTTACAGAAGGATAATACTCTCCATTACGTCTATAATAACGAGAATCTGGAAGTGTTATTTGTTTGTGATCATCTGAGATCTCTAATATTCTATCATATGATTTTTTGATCATAAAGCTAGTTTTCTTTCCATTAAATTATAGTAGGTTAATGGAACTGTGTTTTGAATTAATTTAGTGAAATTCTTAAAACCCATTTCACTTGGATCCTTATCTTGTAAATCAACAAGATAGACTTCTTTACCTTCTGCCATTAAATTTTCGCAAAAACGTAAAGCTTGTTTCATAGCATCCCTATCTAATGCTATATAAATTTTATCTACTATAGAAGTAACTATTTTTTTCATTAAGCTACTTTGAATATTTTTTCCTAATAAGGGTATGGCATTTCGTTTAATGGCAATAGCATCAAATAACCCTTCACATATTACAATTGGTATATTCCAATTAATTAAATGTTCGTTTGGAATTATATCTCTACTTACTGAGGGGTTACGATATTTTATATACGGGTCTTTTTCAAATGAACGGGCTGTAAAATAGTTTATGTTTCCATCTTTATTATATGTTGGAATTATAATCATATTTTTATATAAACCTTCTTTACAATAACCTATATTGTACTTTAGAATATCGTATTTACCAATGTTTCTTTTTTTTAAGTATGCTAACGCGTGCCTAGCCATGATATCGTTAGTATTAACGTTATATAGGCCAATATATTCATTAGGTAATGATATACTATTAACAACTTGTGTTTCTTTTATTGATTTTGAAGTTTTTACTAATGATTTAAGTTCTGTGTATTTTCCAGCTTCTACTTTAAGCTGTTTAAATAAATTATATATAGTAGTTCCTCTAACATTACAAGCCCAACAGTGCCAAGGATTTTTACCTTCACGATTTTCTGTTAAATTAACTTCTAGTTTTGGTTTATGGTGGTGGCAAAAGGGACAGTGATAAGCATAATTATTTCTAGCCGTTGCTTTACCTGAACCTAATACAGAATTTACTAATGTAACTAATAATTGATTTACCATTTATCCAGTAATGTTTTTAATCTCCTTTGCTATTTTTTTAATTTTAACATTATTAGGATGATTATTATAACTGTGTGATTTATATTCTACACACATAATAGGTTCTTTTAATTCTTTAGCAATATATAATCTATGCATTCCATCTAAAATTCTTTTTGTTTTCCCTTTCCAGGTAACAATTTGAATAGGAGAAAAAGATTTTATATCATCTTTTGATAATTTATTTAAATTAGGTATTATAAAATTAAATTTGAAATTTTCAGATAATAAAGAAGGATCCATTAATTTAGGTTTTTCAATGGTAAATTTATCAATATTATTTAAAAATACCATCCCTGCTTTCCAACTCGCTTTATGCCTCAAATCATAATGAAATAAACGTTCAGGGAGTTGATTATAATTAAATATTAAATAAGGAGAAGCCCAAGGATATATTTCTTCTAATAAGTTATATATCTCTGACAACTTCTTATAAATTAAGTAGTTTTCATCCATTTGACCCATAACCCCAATATATAAAACTATTTATGCTCTTCCACAAAATCTTCAAACTTAATGTTTGCTAAATCTCTTGTATAAAATTTACCTAAAATATTGTCATTAAAAAATTCATTTGGTTTTTCTAATACCTGGTATATCATTTGGTATTTTACTTCAAAATAGGTTAATGATTTTTTATCAGGGCACATTTTTAAAATGGTACGTTGAAACTCCTCTTTTTTACCTTCAAGTAATAATTGTTTAATTTCTTTTTGAGATCCATAATAATTAAGCCAATCAGATTCTTTAACTACTAATTTATAAGCAGGACGACGTCCTACTACTCCTGATAGTTTTTCTAATTCTCGTTTTCCAATTTTTTGTTTTTTATTATGGAACAATACTTTTTTCCCAATATAGGCTTTACCTGAAGGAATATGGGTAACTATGTAAACAAAACCAAATGTATTTTCTGGAAATTGAGTAATGTCTCCTATTTTATGTGTTTTATAGGTCCAACTCATATGTAAGATTTAATAATAAATATTATTTTCCTAGTGCCTCAATAATTTTACTAGAATCAAATATTTCATTTATATTGTTATAAGGCAAAGTATGTATGTCTTGATACAAATTAAAAGGTTGGTATATTGCTTGGTCTAAATGGGGGCTTTTAGTGAATTTATTTGCTAAAATATTAGTATGGGTTTTATAACCAAAAACTTTTGGGTCTGTTGTTGACCAACATACTACAGAAGTAAGATTTAAAGCTGCAGCTAAATGTTGAGCAAATGAATCTATAAGTAATCTTTTGCTAGAGAGTGCTAATAATACAGCTATGCTCCTATATCCATCTAAAGCTGAAAGAGTATTTTCATATTGAAATTGATCTTTTCTTCTAATATGAATCAGGGTATAATCATTTTTATAATGATTAATTATATCAGTCATTGTTGATGTTGGAATATCTCTAGTCCAAGAATATTGATAACCTTGACCTTCAGGGCCTCCATTACTTTGAAATACAAATATAGGTTTTTCTGAGGAATAAAATGGGGTGAAATAATCTAATTCTGCTTGGGTTAAATAAAATTCGGGTTTTTCTCCTTTATAAGGAACACCACACAACTTACACCAAGTTCTAAATAAATGTTCATTACTTAATAAAAAATTATTATGAGTATAAGGTTCACAAGCAAATACTTTACAATCCTTACCTTTAATATATTTTGTATAAAACCCATTAGTTTGATTAGAGTAATAAGTTTTATGGACATTAGGATTATTTAAAAAAACATCCGGATAAGCAGTTACTACTATAATTTTAGACTTTTTATAGTGGTTTTTGATTGCTGCTATAACAGCGGTGGAGGCAATGCTTTTTCCAAGCCCCCCATCGACTTGAAATATTATGTTCATAACTTTTTTTAATTAAATTACCAAGGTAATCCCTCTTCGTGTGTAGGAGCCGAGTAATTTGATACTGTTTCTGCTAAAGAAGAAGATAATTCAACTTCCCAAGCTACTTCATCAATGTTATCATTAACCCATCCTAAGACAATTTCTTCAGTAAGGTCATCATAAGCAACAAATCCTGGATCACTTGGAGAGCCTGTAATTTCAATTGTACCAAACTTTCTAGTTTCAAATTTAGGATCAGTTCCAACTGATGAAAAAAGACCAAATTCTACTGTGGTTACTACACCATCACTGATGGTTCTAGATAAATCATTAATTTTCCAAATATGTTCCATTATTTTATTTTATTATAAATATATAATTTTTTACTTAATCAACGCTAACCAACTATTATCTTTAAATACTTTTATGTCTTTATCACTAAATACTTCATTAATTGTTTCTTTTCCAATACTATAGTTAGAACCACCTATCAATTTAGTATTAGTAGAATATAATGTTAAATTAGATTTTAAATTTGATAAATCATGATTTCTTAAATTATAATATACAAATGATAAATTTTGGTCTTTTATATTATTTTTTATTATTCCTATTTTATTTTTAAAAAAATAAGTATTATTATTAAAAGCTGAGGATATATCTTTCCATGTTAAATTATTATCTATATTAAATTTATCCTTGCCTTGGAATTTTTGTATACAATAAATGTAAGAAAAAATATTACTACATCCAAAGAAAAAAGTATTTTCTCCAGTATGAGGATTTATTTCTAACATTCTATGTTCTTCATTTTCATTTAATTTGGTTGAGATAAAATTTAATAAATCACTTATACCAAAAAAGTTATTATTAATTTTAGAACCTCCAGGGTTAAATTTTTGTATACCAAATTTAGGTAAATCAAAAACTAATTCTACATATCTATCTATGATATCTTTAGGATGTTTTAAATATTTAACTAATTTATGGTTATATACTTTTCCTTGTTCATCAAAAGATAAAGCTACATCACCATCACTTTTTCTATAATCGTTATAATAAGTATCTGAATCTGCATTCTGGTTTAGTATTAAATCATTTACTTGTTGAATTAAACTTTCTTTTAAAGTAAGTACATTATGGGTATTTACATATTGTTCTAAATAAACATCAGCAGCAAATTTTATTGGCAAGTAATTATCAGATAGGGTTTTAATCATTTTTTTATGGGCTACATAAGCATGAGCTCCTTCATAATTGTTATTAAATCTAGGTAATGTAAGATATTTTCCTATATCCATCCCAATATTATGTAATCTTTTTTTTCCTAAATGAAGTAAATCCCAATTATAAGATTGGATTTCTTGTAAAATGTCTTTATACTTATCTGTAAATTTATCTTTTACTACACATTCATCATATAAAAATATATCATCTTCTAAAAATAAAGCATTTTCTACTCCATCTTTTAATGCTTGGTCCCAAGCTTTTTTATGAGACAAACCACAAGCAAAAACCCCCATTGTAACCATACCATGGGGATCAAAAAATGAAGTATTTAATTTTTTATCATTTATTAAATCTTGAATTTTTAATTCTTTACCATCTATTGCTTCTATAAAAGTAAAATCTAAATCAGGATATTTTTCAATTAAAGATAATTTCCTATCCAATCTACGTTTTAAATTTATAACATAAATTTTATCAAACCCTAATGTAGAATGTTTTAAATTCATGATAAATGGTTTTGGATTAATTTTACATATAAATTTTTATTTGATTCATGATTTAAAGATGAAAGGGAAACAATAGTAGTTTCCAAAATATCTTTTAAATGAATAACAGGAGTATTATATATTTTATTTATGATATTATTTATAGAATTTAAATCACCATATTCAGTAGTAAAAGGATAATTAGGTAAATATTCAGATGAAGATGTATTTTTACTTATAATAGGAATTACTCCATTAATTAAACTTAAATACATAAAATAATTAAAAGAATTATATAAAGAACAATCAAAATATAAAAAAGTATTTAAATAAAATTCTTTATATTTTTTTAATTTACCTTTAAAATTTATACTATCATAATTTTGGGTTAGATAATTAACAAGTTGTTCATTTTTTAATGGGTTTTTACCCTGTGACCCATAAATAGAAATGTTACATTTTTGAGTAAATTCATTGCTGGCTCTTAAATTGAATATACCTTTAGAATAAGATGGAGTACCATTATACCCTATATTTTTATTTTTAATAATATTTTCGGATTTCAATATAATTTCCTCTTTATTACCTAATGAAGGGGGAATAATATAAGATATTTTTTGGTGAGTTTTATAATATTTAGAAAATTCATTTAAATCAATATTATTATAAAAAACAAAAGCATCTGCATAATAATATAGCTCATCCCATTCATTAGGTTTTAAAGTTGAAAATACAAAATCTTTTTCAATACTGTATCTTTCTACAAATTCTGTATTAAATAATTTTTCTACTTCAGGAATAGTATCAATAACAAATATTTTTGGAATTAATAGTTCTGACAGGAAATTTTTAATGAATTGGTAACTAGTAATTTCTGAATTAATAAGAACTATTGAATGGGTGTAATTTTGGTTTACATTATGAACTTGATTTTCATCTTTAAATTCAATAATATCCTTAGGGGATAACTTTAAAGTATCAATTAATTGGTTTAAAATTAAAGTTTCTTCAATATACCCTTTATTAACATAATTGGTTATTAAACATAACTTCATTTTAGAGCTTACCTTCTTTTTGTAATTCTTTTTTTAATTTTTGATCTATAAACCAAAATTTATAATAATCTCTTTTTTCAGTAATATAATCAAAATATTTATCTACTTTATCTTTCCAGTTTTCATCAATATAGGGGTTAATTACACCGGATTTTGGGGAAGAAAATGTTTTATTAATCCATTTTTTACCCTGTTTTTGGTGAGCAAATGCTTGTGTATTAAGAGCATAAAAAGATGATTGATGTATATCATTATAAACATCAATTGCTTCTACTGGTTTACCTAAAGCTATAGAATTAATAACTGATTCACTCCAATGAGAAGAGTAAACTTTTTTAGCTTTATTTAAAAAGTGGTATAAATCTATATCTCTTGGAAGAATACAATCTGCTCCTAATAAGTCTTTTAATTCACCAACAATAGCATGGGTTGTAATAGGATGAGGTTTAAAATAAAGATTATCACCATATTTATTTTTTAAATATCTTAATTTATTTAAACATGTATTTCCTTTAAGTTTATTAGAACCTGGGAGTACTACTAAATGGTCTACTTCTCTATACCTTTCAAAGTCATCTTCTCTATTTTGATATTTATTTGCAGTTTTATCTTTAACTCTTTGAGACATATGAGAAGCAAAATCTATAATAGGATAATCATCAGTATCATACCAAGCGTCTGTAATAGCTTCTAATCTTATTTTAAGATTTAAAGGTTGAAGATAAAAATTTCCTGCATGTTCTGTATACCCCATTGTTTTAAAATAGGGCATTTCTTCTGCTAATACATCATAACTGTGTTCGATATCTAATTCTTTACATTTACGAATTACATACCCTTCAACATCTTCTAAGTCTCTAAGATTTGTGTTTTTCTTTAATGAACCAATTCTTTCTTTTAGAACTTTTTTATTAAACATTTCCATATATAAAATAACTTTTTAGTAGTAACCAATATAATAATAATTTTTTAGTAGGCCAAATATTTTTTATCCTTCTCCAGGTGCTGTATTTGCAGCTGCTCTATTTTTGTATCTATTCCATTCTCCTTTACTCCATTTACTTTTTGATGTATTTCTTTGATATCCAACATCCCCAACTTTAGATTTAGAAGTATTTCTTCGAGTTCTATCTACTATAGTTGAATACCACCCTCTAGCTACATCTGTATTAGCAATAGTAATTGTATTTTGTCCTGTACCTGTATAACGTTCTGTAATCCAAGTTGTTGTTGTATTACGAGTAGTACTCCAATATGTAGTCCATGTTGTAACTGTAGATTTAGTTGTATTCCAAGTTGTTGTTGTTGATTTACTTGTATTAAATGTAGTAGTTGTGGAACGAGTTGTATTCCAAGTTGTATTAAATGTTGTAGTAGTGTTTTTAGTTGTACTAAATGTTGTTGTTGTACTTTGACTTGTTGTCCAAGATGTTGTAGTACTTCTAGTTGTGTTCCAACTTGTAGTTGTACTACGAGTAGTACTTACTGTAGTACTAAATGTAGTAGTAGTATTTTGACTTGTGCTAAACGTAGTAGTAGTTGATTTACTAGTTGACCAAGTTGTAGTTGTAGTTTTACTAGTTGACCAAGTTGTATTAAAAGTAGTAGTTGTACTTGAACTAGTACTAAATGTTGTTGTTGTTGATTGAGAAGTATTAAATGTTGTAGTAGTACTTCTAGTTGTGTTCCAACTTGTAGTAGTTAAAGCAGTAGTAGTTCGAGTTGTACTGAATGTTGTAGTAGTACTATTACTAGTATTAAAAGTAGTTAAAGTGGTTTTACTAGTATTCCAACTTGTAGTAGTTGACCTAGTAGTACTTTTACTTGTGTTAAAGGTTGTTGTAGTACTTTGACTAGTACTAAATGTTGTTGTTGTATTTTTAGAAGTAGTCCAACTTGTAGTTGTACTACGAGTAGTACTTACTGTAGTGCTAAATGTTGTTGTTGTGCTTTGGCTTGTACTAAATGTTGTTAATGTGGTTTTAGTTGTATTCCAACTTGTAGTAGTGGATTTACTAGTTGACCACGTTGTAGTGAAAGTAGTAGTTGTACTTTGACTTGTGTTAAAAGTTGTTAAAGTTGTTTTAGTTGTATTCCAACTTGTACTTGTTGTTTTAGTTGTATTCCAACTTGTACTTGTTGTTTTAGTTGTTGATTGTCCAGTTAAAAATGTAGTGGTTGTACTTGAACTTGTATTAAAAGTTGTTGTAGTTAATCTAGTTGTATTCCACGTAGTACTTGTATTTTTACTTGTAGAACTAGAAGTATTCCAGCTTGTATTATAATTAGTAACAAAGTTAGTAGTATATGATGTTGAAGTACTTCTAGTTGTGTTCCAATGCGTATTATATGTTGTTGTTGTACTTTGACTTGTGTTAAAAGTTGTTGTAGTGGATTTACTTGTGTTAAAAGTTGTTGTAGTACTTTTACTTGTATTCCAACTTGTAGTAGTGGATTTACTGGTGCCTCTGGATGTTGCAAAAGTTGTTGTTGTAGATCTAGTTGTAGATTTAGTTGTATTTCTACTTGTTTGCCAACTAGTACTTGTTGATTTAGAAGTACTTTTGCTTGTTCCAAAAGTAGTATTATATGTTGTAGTAGTTGATTTAGAAGTATTAAATGTTGTATTAGTATTCCAATAACAAGTCCAAGTCCCATTAGTACCCCATGAAGTAGTAGTATTCCATGAAGTTAGAAGCAATTGGCCACCCCCATAGGTAGTTCTGCTAGTGTTTTTGGCTGTATTCCAATACGTAGTAGGCATATCTTATCTAATTTTATTCAAAGGTTTGAAGTTTGAAGTTATGTGTTAATAATCCATTAACCCAAAATACATCCATTGGTTCAGTATCTATTTTTACTACTTCATATGGTGTTACATCATCAACAATAACACTTGTTACTTCAATTTCCTCACCATCTATCCCTAATAAATAGTCTCCAATTCTAATTTCTTCAGCTCTTCTAGCAATCCATGATCCACTTCTTTTAAATATTTGAGCATGGTCTTGTGTTACTAATAGTGAACCACTGTTTATATCAACAATACCTGATGCTGATACGTGTCTTATTCCTGCTACATTACCCATTGATAATCCTCCAGAATCTACAACTGTAGTAGACATAGCATGTAATGAAGCAGTATTATCAACATTAAATGGGGTATCTAATTCTAATATATTACTTCCACTTTCTAACATTTCTACTAATGTAGCTTCATTAGTATTAACTGCTACATTTTGACCACGTACTATACAATCACCAGTTGTGCTTCTTGAAGTTAGAACAGTAGTACTCCAAAAGGTAGTATAGTTTCCGCTTCCCATTGTTCCTGCAACTGTTTGTGTTGATCGGGAAGTTGATTTTGTACCACTAGTTGATCTAGATGTTACTGTGAGTTTACTGGTTGACCAAGTAGTTGTAGTACTTTTACTAGTGCTTTTAGATGTATTAAAATTAGTAGTATATGTTGTAGTAGTATTTTTAGATGTATTAAAATATGTTGTAACATTTGTGTTAAAAACTGTGGTAGTGGATTTTGATGTATTCCAAGTTGTAGTATAACTTGTTGTTGTAGACCTACTAGTTGAAAAGGTTGTTGTTGTATTTCTACTAGTTGACCAAGTTGTAGTTGTAGTTTTACTAGTTGACCAAGTAGTAGTTGTTGATTTTGTTGTTGTTTTATAAGTACTAAAAGTAGTAGTTGTGTTTTTACTGGTAGTATAACCTGTTGTGTGACCTGTACTTCTACTTGTTGTCCACGTTGTAGTATATACTGTGGTTGTAGATTGTTGGGTTACAAATGTTGTTGTAGTGCTTTTACTAGTTTGCCAAGTAGTTGTTGTTGATCTAGTTGTATTCCAATTTGTAGTATAAGTAGTAGTTGTATTTTTACTTGTACTAAATGTTGTTGTTGTATTTTTACTTGTACTAAATGTTGTTGTTGTATTTTTACTTGTTGACCAAGTAGTAGTTGTTGATTTAGTTGTACTTGAACTTGTATTAAATGTAGTAGTTGTACTTCTACTTGTACTAAAAGTAGTAGTTGTATTCTTAGATGTATTCCAACTTGTACTTGTTGTTTTAGTTGTATTCCAACTTGTATTAAATGTAGTTGTTGTTGAACTACTAGTAGTCCAACTTGTTAAAGTGGTTTTAGTTGTATTCCAACTTGTAGTAGTGGATTTACTAGTTGACCACGTTGTAGTGAAAGTAGTTGTTGTACTTTGACTTGTGCTAAACGTAGTAGTTGTATTTTTGCTTGTACTAAATGTTGTAGTAGTAATTCTTGTTGTATTCCAAGTTGTAACCCAACTTGTTGTAGTCGATGAACTTGTACTAAATGTAGTAGTTGTTGACTTATTTGTACTCCAAGTTGTAGTTGTTGATCTTGATGTATTCCAGCTTGTAGTTGTATTACGGGAAGTACTTATAGTTGTATTAAAAGTTGTTGTTGTACTTTTAGTTGTATTAAAAGTAGTAGTAGTACTTTTAGTTGTATTCCAGCTAGTGCTTGTTGTTTTTGTTGTATTCCAACTTGTATTAAAGGTTGTAGTAGTGCTTTGACTAGTACTAAATGTTGTTGTTGTACTTTGACTTGTTGTCCAAGATGTTGTAGTACTTCTGGTTGTGTTCCAACTTGAAGCTGTAGATTTAGAAGTACTTATAGTTGTATTAAAAGTTGTTGTTGTACTTTTGCTTGTTGAAAAAGTTGTAGTAGTGGATTGGGAAGTTTGAAACGTTGTAGTAGTTGATGTTGTAGTACTAGTAGAAGTAGTCCATGAAGTACTTGTAGTCACTGTTGTGTTCCAACTACTTTGTGTTTGGAAATTAGTTACTGTTGTAACTGAAGTTGTGGTACTTGTGTTCCACTTTGGTATTTTTCCTAATCCTAGATTTTTCATTTACTCTTCTTATGCAAAGTTACCTATATAATTGACTAAAACTTTATCATTATCTGCTACGTAATAAGATAATAAATTAACTGTAGCACTTGATGTTACAAATATGATAGAAGCTCCATCTGGGGTTTTTGCATTAGAAGGTAAAGATCCTGGATTTGTAGCTGCGGTATTATTAATGATAATGGTACCGGATTGCCCTATACTAGAAGTAGGAGCTACAAATTCAAAAGCATAACTACCTGAGGCATTGAATACAAAATTATCACTTTCTGATAAATCTATACTCGCAGTGTAACTACCATCAATAGCCACAGAGTGATTAACTCTTTGCAATGAACCCGTTAATAACATGGATCCTGATATTGTTGTTGCTTGTAATACTGCCATTATTTATTTTTTAGTTTATTTAATTCTTCTTTTAATTCCTCAATTTGTTGTTGTTGTTCTTGGAATGCTTTTATTAATACTGCTGTTAGTTTAGAGTATTTAACACCATGTAGTTCTCCATTATCTTCATAGGAAACCATTTTAGGTAATACTTTTTCAACTTCTTCAGCTATAAGTCCTACATCTTCTCTTTTATCTTCTTTCCAAGTAAATGATACAGGCTCTAATTTTTTAACATTTTCAACTTGACTTTCAAGTGGTAAAATACATTCTTTATGTTTTTTAGCAGATGTTTCTACTAAAAAGGCTGTTCTAGTTACACCTGAAATACAGGCATTATTCATAAAGACATAATTTCCAGCAGTGGAAGTTATATTTTGCCCAATTATAAAGGCACAATCGTGACCATTTAAAGTATTATTAATTCCTCCTAAGATACTTGAATAGCATCCTGCATTACAAATATCATTATTTTTTCCACCTATAATACTGGAATATGTACTACATTGACTAATACAGTTGTTTTCTCCACCTCCTACAAAGGCCCAACAACTTTGGTGTATTTCATTATTTCTACCACCTCCAATAATATTTTCACATCCATTTGTAATACAGTTTTGTTTTCCTCCTACAATTGAACTACAACCTGCAGCATCTCCGGTTTGGTTAATTATGTTTAAACACCCACCTACAATAACACTATGGTTATTTTTACCGCCGGTTGAAGCAATTAAATCATTAGATGTACCACCTCCAATAAATGACCAACAAGCACCAACATTACAGTGGCTATATCCACCTACTATAACACTATAATTAGGGGATTTTTGAACACAATGATTCGCTCCTAATAAAGTCATTGTATTTGTTAAACCACCACCTCTTACAATATCACATGCATATAATAATCCATCTCCCCCAAAGTTGATTCCTCTTGCTCCATCATATATGAAGCTGGATTCAACAACTCCTCCTCCTGAACCATCATAAGTGATTACTCCACCTGTAGTTGTTCCACTTAAAGAAAGTAAACCACTTGTACCTGATGTACCATTGTTTCCGTTATTACCATTTACACCAGAAGTACCATTGTTACCATTGTTTCCATTTACACCTGATGTACCATTATTTCCGTTATTTCCATTTACACCGGAAGTACCACTTACTCCTGATGTACCATTGTTTCCGTTAACACCAGAAGTTCCATTATTTCCATTTACACCTGATGTACCATCATTTCCATCATTTCCATTGTTACCATTAACTCCTGATGTACCATCATTACCGTTGTTTCCGTTATTACCATTTACACCTGATGAACCTGATGAACCTGAGGTACCATTGTTTCCATTGTTTCCGTTATTTCCGTTTACACCTGATGTACCATCATTACCGTTGTTTCCGTTATTACCATTTACACCTGATGAACCTGATGAACCTGAGGTACCATTATTTCCATCATTTCCATTGTTACCATTATTTCCGTTTACACCTGATGAACCTGATGAACCTGATGAACCTGAAGTACCATTGTTTCCATTTATTCCTGAGGTACCATTGTTTCCATTGTTTCCGTTATTTCCGTTTACACCTGAAGTTCCAGAAGTACCATTGTTTCCGTTGTTTCCATTGTTACCATTTACACCTGATGTTCCTGAGGTACCATTATTTCCGTTATTTCCGTTTACACCTGAAGATCCTGATGAACCTGATGAACCTGAAGTACCATTATTACCATTGTTACCATTTACACCTGATGTACCTGAAGAACCATCTCCACCTGAAGCACCATCTAAGTTAACTGTCCAAGATGTGTATGTACCTGAACCTACTGTTCTTGTTGGGGCAGCAAAAGCTAAAGCTCCTGTACCACTATTATAAGTTACAATTTCACTTTCTTGGAAATTGCTTGTATCTTTTACTATAATAATAGATTGTGCTGGTGAGTATGCTAAACCAGTACCAACAGTTATAGTTCCACTATTACCTAATGTGAAACTTGTTGTAGAAGTTGTTCTATATTTATCTGATACTCCACTTGATCCTGAAGTACCTGAAGTACCATTGTTACCATTTACACCTGATGTTCCTGATGAACCTGATGAACCAGATGAACCAGATGAACCTGATGTTCCATCATTTCCATTATTACCATTATTTCCGTTTACACCTGAAGTACCAGATGTACCGTTATTTCCATTATTCCCGTTATTACCATTAACTCCAGAAGTTCCAGATGTACCATTGTTTCCATTATTACCGTTTACACCTGATGTACCTGAAGAACCATCTGCACCACCACTAGCCCATGCTATGGTAGCACCATTTGAAGTTAAAAATTGGCCTCCTGAACCTGT
>Ga0099849_1000452_pt1 | contig 19021 bp, 7 predicted proteins | sample CB_VirMetaG_4_FD_78177 | JGI IMG/M metagenome (GOLD analysis project Ga0099849, IMG submission 78177) | Freshwater to marine saline gradient viral communities from Chesapeake Bay - CB_1508_1M Viral MetaG | ecosystem: Environmental > Aquatic > Marine > Coastal | place: USA: Chesapeake Bay... | reverse complement strand
TGTTTTTTTGTTATTGTTACGAGCAACTGAAACAACTGTCTTAGCATCTGTTCCGTCATCAAAGTCTCTGCCTATAATAGAGTCACCGTCAAAGTCACCCATTGTAGACATTGCAAGTTCTGCCACTGTTTCTCGTTGTACAATGCCCATTTTAGTGAACTTTATTAAGTTGTCAATTTCACAGGCACTTAGGTTTAGGTATGGTGCAAATTCTCGAATCATTCGTACATCATATTGTACAGCGTTATCTGTTGTAGCCATTGTATTATCCTGTTGAGGTTAACCGGACGAAATTTTGTCTGGTATTTGTTTGCATTGCCTAACTGGTAATAATATTATACAACCTTTTTAAAATAAGTCAACCTTTTTTTTTAAATAAACAAACTGCTAATTGATTCTTCGCTATGAACACGTCTTATAGCTTCTCCAAATAATGCGCTAACTGTAACTTGTCTTGTTTTTCTACAATCTGTAGGACAGTGATCTTGTATTGTGTCTGTAATAACTAATTCTTCTAAAACACTTTCTTCTACACGTAGACAGGCACTGCCACTTAGCACACCATGTGTGATATATGCTCTAACACTTAATGCTCCTGCATCCACAATAGCTTTAGCAGCATTGCATAATGTACCTCCACTATCTATAATATCATCCACAAGGATTGCATGTTTGCCTTCTACATCTCCAATAAGATGCATTACTTCACTTTTACCAGCTTCTGGTCTACGTTTATCAACAATAGCTAGATGTCCATGAAACATATCAGCAAATTTTCTAGCTCTAACAACTCCACCTGCATCAGGACTAACAAATACAATAGGTTCATCAGTAGTAATACGTTCTTTTATATCTTTTGCAAAAACAGTTCTGCTTGTTAAATCATCCACAGGAATATCAAAAAAACCCTGAATTTGTCCTGCATGTAGATCAATAGTTAATACCCTATCAGCACCTGCTGTAGTAAGCAGATCAGCTACTAATTTTGCAGTTATTGGAGTACGACTTGCACTTTTTCTATCTTGTCTAGCATAACCAAAATATGGAATTACTGCTGTAATACGTTGTGCAGAGCTACGCTTTGCTGCATCTATCATTACTAACAACTCCATAAAATTATGATTAACAGGTGTTGATGTTGATTGAATAATGAAAACATCTTCTCCTCTAATGTTTTCTAAAAATTCTACTCTGGTTTCTCCATCAGCAAAAGATTCTATTTTACTTGGTACTAACTTGCTAAAACAATGTTCTACAATTTTGTTAGAAAGGTTTATATTTGAATTTCCTGATATTAATTTCATATTGCTCCTCATACTTTGCAGATATTTACTAAAATTATACTATATTTAAATAATAAATACAATTAATAAAGGTATGTTTAATGGAAAAAAATATTACAATTAAAGGTTTCACAACTATAGAAAGAAGTTTTGGAAATTTTAAAATATATGACCTAGAATGTGCTAAAAGAGATTTACTTAATCATTTTTATACAAAAAAAGGGTCTAGAGTAATGAATCCTCAATTTGGTAGTATTTTACAAGAAATAATATTTGAGCCTCAAACTATAGAATTAGAAGAAGAAATTATAAATGATTGTACTAGAATTATTAATTTAGATCCTAGATTTGACCTAAATGATATCAATATTGATTTTTATGACAATGGTTATAACGTTAATATAAAATTAAATTATATACCCGCTAATAAAGAAATTGTATTATCGTTACCTTTTGATGCTAGATCAGAAAATGCAAGGAACACCTAATGGCTGTAAGTGTAAGACAAAACTATTTGTTTGCTGCTGAAGATTATAAAATTGCTTATGAATCTTTTACAAATGCAAATTTTAAAAGTTATGATTATGATGGAATTAGAGATGCTTTAATTAGTTATGTAAAAACAAATTACGCTGAAAATTTTAATGACTGGATTGAATCTAGTGAATTTATGGCAATTTTAGATTTAATTGCTTATATTGGACACTCATATGCTTTTAGAGTAGATTTAGACAGTAGAGAGAATTTTTTAGCAACTGCAGAAGGTAGGCAAAATGTATTACGATTAGCAAGGCAACTGGGGTATACTCCTACTAGATCAATATCAGCTCAAGGTTTGTTAAAGATTAACAGCATAAAAACAAACCAAACTGTTTATAATTCAGATAATGTAAATTTATCAGGAAAAACGATATTTTGGAACGACTTGAATGATCCAGATAGTTACTATAATTTTATAACAATATTAAATGAAATGTTGCAAGGTTCTAATCAATTTGGGGAACCTTATAAATCTGGTTCTATAGATGGTATTTTGACACAACTTTATTTTGTAAATTCTGATCTTAATCTTGATTCAATAACAAAAAAATTTACACAAACTGTTGGTGGTATATCCTCAGATTTTGAAATTGTAAATAGTAATTTTGTTGATAGCAAATATTTTTATGAATCAGTTCCTAATCAAAATTTAAATTTTAACTTAATTTATAGAAATGATAGCAATGGATTTTCAAGTAGTGATACTGGATTTTTTGTACTATTTAAACAGGGAAATTTAAATTATGTTGATTATTTAATTGATGATCCAATAGAAAACAGAGTTATCGATGTTGATGTGCTTAATATTAATCAAGATGATGTATGGGTTCAAAATATAGCATCTGATGGTACAATTATTCAAAATTGGACAAAAGTAGATAATCTTAATGGTCATTCAGTAATATATAATAACATACAAAAAGGTATTAGACATATATACCAAGTAATCACTGCTGATGATGATTCTATTAGTATTAAATTTGCTGATGGACAATATGGTGAAATACCTAAAAATTTAATTAGAATTTGGTATAGAACAAGTAACAATTCAACTTACAATATAAATCCATCTGACATACAAAATATTAAATTTAATATTCCTTATATAGGAACCGATGGAAATAGCTATATAGCAGTAGTTTCAGCATCGTTAGAATACACTGTAAGAAATGCATCTGCTACAGAAAATTTAGACAGCATAAAATTTAATGCGCCATTAGTTTATGCTACCCAGAAAAGAATGATTACAGATCAAGACTATTCTGTTTATCCTTTAAGTGTTAATTCTAGTGTAGTAAAAGTTAAAGCTATCAATAGAACTCATAGCGGACATTCTAGGTATTTTAACTTGTATGATCCAACTGGAATTTATGATAATTTGAATATTTTTGGACAAGATGGTTATATATATAAAGAATATCTTAGTAGACGTAAAGTACTTCCTTCAAGTGAAAAAAACTTAGGAGTGTTACAAACATTACAAGATTTGATAGAAGACGCAAATTCAGTACATTTTTATTACGATAAGTATCAATTTAATCAATTAGATGTTTTTAATACTAATTTAAATGGAATTTGTTGGCGGTCTATTTCAGTAACCAATAATTCAAGCACTGGTTACTTTTCTGACATAAGTAGTAATTACAATGACAATGTAAAAATTATTGATATTGCTAAATCAATAGGAATATATGGATTAACAATCAATTACCAACAAATAAAAATTGGATCAGTGATTGAATTTACTTTGCCTTTAAGTTTTGATGAATTAGATAGCCAATGGGTACAATCTAATAGAGAAACGATATATGCTAAAGTTATAAGAGTACAAAATAAAGGTCTAGGTGTATATGACACTGTATATAATTATCCTACAGGTAAAGATAGATTAGGAAATGGTGTAGTTACTTTATCTCAAAATATTCCTGATGGCGCTCGTATATCAAAAATAATACCTCCTATTCCCAGTATTTTGACAAATATTACAGAAGAAATTTTTTCTCAGTTAACATTAAAAAATACATTTGGCTTATATTATAATTTAAATTTGCAAACTTGGAATGTTATAAATGCTGATAATGTTAGTAATAAAAAAGAAAATTTTGATTTAAGCACCAGCGGGCTAGCAGCTAATCAAGACAGTAGTTGGATGTTGCGGATAGAGTATAACCAAAATTCTTGGGAAATTTTAATTAGGCAGTTACGATATGTGTTTGGAAGTGAAACTGATGTTAGATTTTTTAATCAAAACTTTAACCAAATTTTAGAAAAAACAACTAAAAAACCTAAAAAAGATACTATTAAAATCTTGGCTGTAAACAATAAAGCAAATGTGAATGAATTCCTTAATACAGATTACTATTTTAATCCTATAAATTATTTTTTACATGATGATGGATATACTGATCCTACTAAAATCATAGTTACTCCAGCAGATGCAAATTTGGATTTAATTCCTGATAATCCATTTAGCTTTGAAGAAATTGTAGATGACCAAACAATATATCTAAGACAGGAGGAAAAAAACGGATACACATTTGATTATATTTCTAATCAAATAACTGATAATATAAAGCTTGGTAGATCAAATATAAAGTTTGTTTGGAATCACTATGTAGAAGATGAAAATAAATTAGATCCTAGTCCAAGTAACATAATTGATATGTTAGTTTTAACACGTAACTATGATCTTCAATATAGAAATTGGTTAAAGAATGATGGTAAAAATTATACAAAACCCTTAGAACCTTCAAGTTTAGAAATATCAAATTTATTAAAAAATATTGAAGAAGTTAAAGCTACTAGTGATTTGATAATTTACAAAAGCGGATCGTATAGACCCTTATTTGGTGCTCAAGCTGATTTAGAGCTTCAAGCTAACATAAAAACAGTAAAAATACCTGGTGCAGATTATAGTGATAATGAAGTAAAAACATTAATAATTGAAAATATTAACAATTATTTTTCAATTAATAATTGGGATTTTGGAGAAACATTTTATTGGACTGAACTTAGCGGGTACTTGCATCAACAATTAAGTGGAATTATTGCAACTGCTGTCATAGTGCCTGTGAATGAATCAAGTAGTTTTGGAAAATTATTTCAAATTACAGCAGAACCTAATGAATTTTTTATTAACTGTGCTACAATTAATAATGTTTTTATTGTTGATAGTATAAATGATTTAATATTGAGGACCTGAATTAATGGCTAAAATACCAGCTAAAGCTAAAAAAATAAACAATCAAACTCTACCTAATAAAAGTGAAGATAATAAATTTGAAAATATTAATCTATTACCTGATATATATAGAACAGATTCTAATAAAAGACTTTTTTCTAATACTATTGATAATTTTACTAGTAAAGGAAATTTAGAGCAGATTAATGGTTTCGTAGGTAAGAAAAGTGGCGGGTATTTTCGTCCTAATAGTGATAGATATTTGCAAGATGTAGATAAAAGATATCAATTTACAAGTGCGCCTGTAAGTAAAGATGAAGAAAATATTTATAGTGTAATTACTTTAAATGATATTGATAATTTTTTAAAAAGTAATAACATAACAGATATTAATTATAATGAAAATTATGATGATGAAAGCTATATTTTTAATTTGCCTATTAATATAGATAAATTTGTTAATTTTTATAGTTATGTTTGGATAGATGATCAAATGTTTAAGGAAATTGAAAATATAGATTTTGCAAATTATGTCGGTAAAGTGCAAGCATCTATAGATAATCAAAACCTTAAAAATGGTATTGTTTATAAATTTAATACAGCGTCAAATGGTAGTTCTATTAATTTAAGAAACGATTCTTTTGATAACAATAATTTATATGTAATAAACGGAGTTGGTAAGTATATTGAATTCATTCCTATAACTACTGCAGATTATTATAGTTCATTTGTTAGTAGAGTAGAAGAAGACATATTTCCTCCCCAATATATTTGTATGGAAAGAGGTGCAAAAAATAACAATGCATGGTCTAGAAATAACTATTGGGTACACAATGACGTTATTAAAGATTACAAAAAAATTTTAAAATACGATAAAAATTTAAATTACACAATTGGATCTTGGGTATATCAAGATAATGTTTTTTACAAAAAGATAACAAATGGATATCCTAATGTTGACTTGTTAAAAAATGATGTTGTAAATTGGGTTGAAAAATATGATTTAAGTAATAATTATGCTAGTATAAGAGCTCAAAGAAGTATAATTGAATTTGATAATAGAATTGAAATGTATAATTCAGGTAAACAATTCTTATTGAATGTAGATTTTATTGTTTATGGAGGTCTTGTAAATGATATTAACAATATTATAAGTAATGGTTATTTTGTTTTTGAAAAAGAAGTAGAATTAAGTAATTTACCAAGTAATTATTTTAACTATGACTCTAATAATTATGCTCGGACGTTACAAGAAGGTGATACATTTTTATTTGTAAATGGTATTTTAGATACAAATAATAAAATTTACAAGTTTACAAATAATACTTTAGTAGAAATTAATCATGAAGAAGATGATGTGATTAGAATAGTTGGGTTTTATAGAGATTTATTATCTACTAATATATACGAATTGTACTTTAAGAATAATTCATGGATAGATACACAAACAAAAACTTTTAGTAATGCTAATATTCTCTATAATCTTTACGATTATAATAAACAGCTAATATCAGATTATCCTAGTAATAGTTTTTCAGGAACTACTATATTTGAATATAAAAAAGGTACAGGAAGTAACGACATTTATTTAGGATATCCATTAAGTTATAAATCTACAGATACAACAAGTTTTAATGTTAACAATAATGGTTATGTAGAATTTGCCTATACTGCTCAAAACAAAATAAGTTATGTAGAAGATGGAAAAAATATTAAAATATTAGGCCACTATTACATAAAATTATTATCTAACGATATAGAAGAAGAAAAATATTCTAACTGTTGGGAAAAAAGTTATGTAAAAGAACATACTAAAAAATATTTTACACAAGTTTACTCTAAAGAGTACTTGAATAAAGACTTTAAAATTGATATAGGAAATTTGAATAAATTAGGTTACGGTACCAAATTTCAAGTAATACTAGATAATAATCAAGTTTATTTTTATTACGTTAGAGATAATTATAATTATTTAAAAGTACAAAATGCTAATCCATCTTTATATATTCTAGAAAATACTGACTATACTTTTAAAGTGTCAACTGATTACTATACTACAGGAAATTTAAAAATTGTTGATCAAGATGACAACACTATAGTAGACGGTGCTATTAATAATAATATCAGTAATGGTGAAATTATAATAAATTTACCAAATCAAATATTATTTTATAAATTCAATAATGTAAAAAAACCAATTTACATTGTAAAGTCTAATAATTTACCAGGTAATATAAAAATTTATAAAAACAGTGTCCTTCAGCAAGAAGGCTCTAAGTCAGATGTTGATAACAAAGAAGCTGATTATTACTATGATGGAAATTTTGCTGTTTTTCCTTTTAATGATAGTGAAGAAAAAAATTTTAATTTAGAAAATGATGGTACAATAAAATTTAGTGAAACTACAAATAGTTTAATTAGTTCTACTGGATTAAAAGAAAATGATGTATTTAATGTAGAATATATTACTTACGATGTTAATGATAAAAATAATTTTGATACTCCGTTGAGTTTAGAGCATAATTGGAAAAATGAAGAAATTACTGATGTCACTTACAACGAAATTTTCAGCCATAATTTATCAAAAATACAAAATAATCCATTGTTAGAAGGAAATAGTTTAGGTAATAATAATTATTATAATATTAACAGTTTTCCTGAATTAGGAGGAAAAATATTTCAATTTAATAGCAATAGTGCTAATGCCTTTATTAGTTTCGCTAACAATAAATGTGATGTAATCAATAGTCTTAGATTTGCTAAAAGTCAGTATAAGAAATTTAAAAACAGTTTCGCTAGAACTTTAGCAAGAACATTATTTACTATAAATTCAATTGAACCTTATGATATAGTAAATTATGTTTTAGAAAAAATTAATATTGGAAAAAATAATTCATCTATATTTTCTAATAGTGACATGATTTATTATACTGGATTGAACGAAAAAGTTTATACTTCAGATGGCACATCTTTACAGTTTAAAATTGATAATACTGTTTTAAGTCATGTATATGTGTATGTTCAGGAAACAAATTTATCAGGCGCTTTATTTTACAAACAAAAATTAAGAGGGATAGATTATGAATTAGTAAATTCTGCAGGTGAAGTTGTAAATGAAAATTATACTCATGTAAAGTTTTATAATACAATTCAAAATAATTTAAAAGTAAAAATAATTTATAATAACACAAAAAATTATAGTTACTGTCCTCCAACCCCTACTAAATTAGGTATAATGCCTAGTTTTAGGCCTGAATATAATTTTAATATTTTAGGAGAAGAAAATATATCAATAGATTATGCATTAATAGGTGAAGTAGGAGAAATATTTGATCAAAATTTTGGACAGTTACAACAGGCAAATTTAAGTTTATTTGGTTACGACTTTGAATTAATAGGTATAGATCCTATTTCTAATTTTAATGTAGTTAATAGTAATAATGAAATTTTAAAAGGACATGATGGAAGTTTGGTAGTTAAAAATAACGATATACCAGATTTATTTTATCAATGTATTATTGAATTTGAAAACAGGATATATAATAACTTGAGTATTAAAAAAACAAGTTATGATTTAAATTTAGATCCAGAACCAAAATATTATAAAGATTCTAATAAAACAAATAAATTATTAGAAAAAAGTTTTACAAACTATATAAATGTTTTAGGTATCAATACTTTATATAACACAGAATTTATTTTAAATAATTATTTCACCTATAATTTTAGTAAACTAGGTTTGCCAGGAAATTATAAAGGAATTTATAAATTTTATTTTAATACCTATAATCCACATATTACTCCCTGGGAATGTTTTGGATACAGTGAAAAACCTATTTGGTGGGATACTTGGTATGATTGGAGAGATACTGCTAATGGTGGTGATGATAACAAACGACAACGTTTAATTAATTCTTTAATTTTTGGGTTTTATAATAACCCAGCAGAAGGAAAAAAACAAAATATAACCTTAGTAAAAACTGAGCTTGCAAATCAAATTAACAATTTAGTAAGTGTTGACGGCAATTTGCAAGATCCTGTTACAGCAGGTTTTGTTACATTACAACAGCTAAACACTCTTACTGAAAAAGATGTTAAATCTAACTGGAAATTTGGAGATGGATCAAAATTAGAATTAGCTTATAGAAATAGTAGTGATTTTGTTTTTGATTATTGTGAAGCTAGTTATTTAAATTATCCTATAATATATTTTAATAACAATTGGATAACTAACAACTTTGAAACAATTTTAAATGATCAAATTGTTAAAAAATCAATAAAAACTAGGTTGAATGAGTCTAGTGATTTACATAGCAATAATGTATATGTACCTGGTATAAATCAAGTCAATGTTGAATATTTAAGCTTTTTAAATCAAGATGTTACACAATTAAAATTACTTTTTGATAATTTAAGCACTTTGCAAGTTATTGATTTGTTAGGTTATAGTAAAAAAAGTTTAGTTAATTTGCAATTTGATACATTAATTAATCAAGAAAAAAGTAATTTTATTCCAGAAGAAGATTACAGTTTCAATTTATACAAAAGCACAACATTTGATAGTATTTTTTATAGTGCAGTACGAATTGTAAAACTTGATACTGGATATTCAATTATAGGATATAATCCTGAAGATAAAGCTTTTACTGTACAAAAAGTTTTAACAGGAGCAGAGAATTTAAATATAAAAGTTGTTGATGATATTTACGTTCAAGAGCCTTCAAAATATGAAAATGAAACTATTAGAGTTTTATATGAAACAAAATTTAATAATATTCAAGGTGTATATACATTTTTAATTCAATATGGAGAATATTTACAAAGATTTGGTTTAGTTTTTGATGAAAGTAATAATATTAGTAATTGGAGAACAATAGGAAAACAATTTGTTCTGTGGGCTAAAGATACTATTAGACAAAAAGGAGATTATTTTATAGCATCTCCAAATAAAAATAAAATAGTTTTAGAGTTGCCTTTTGGAGTAATAGATAGTTTTCAAAATAAAACTGTAGGAGTTCCTGTAGCCATTGGAAAAAACAATGATACTATTAGTTTATCTAATTTAAAAATATCTAGAACAAATAATGAAACAGTAATTAATTCTGATGATGTAGAAATATATGGAACAAAATTAAATAAAAAATATTATCAACATATAATAATAGCAAACAATACTACAAAATTTAATGATATTATTTGTAGTAATTTACTTGGTGTTAAAAAGCCAAGATTAAAAATTGTTGGTAAAAAAACTGAAAATTGGTCTGGTAAACCTTCTGCAAATGGATATGTTGTTAAAGATGATTCTATTGTAGAAAATTTCGAATCTAGTGCTAATAATTTTACACAATATAACGAAATAGAAAGCTCTATTGCTAATTCGCAACTACAAAAAGTTTCTAGATATAATGTAGGTTTTACTAAACCTGATTTTTTACGTAATTTAAACATCAATAATGATTCCGCTTACGAATTTTATTTAGGAAGCATCCATGATAAAGGAACAGATACTGTTTTTACTAAACTGTTAAGAAATAGTAATTTGTTTAATAAAAATAGTAATTTCCAAATTAATACTAAAGATGAATGGCTGTTTAGATTAGGAGAATTAGGTGATGTAGAAGGACAGGATACTATAGAATTTGAAATACCAAAAAGATTATTTAAAACAAATCCACAAACTATTAATTTTACTAAACAAAGCGATACCGAAAAAGACTATCAAGCTGATGATAAAATTACTATTTTAAACAATGATAAAAAATGGATATGGAAGCCAAATAATACTTCGCTATTAGACCATAAAATTTATTTAGGTATACTGAATGATAGTCAACAAAATTTCCAACCACTTAAAAGACTTACTATTAATAATGATTTAGCAGGAAAATTATTAATATTTTTAAAAGGTCATCAATATACAATATTCCCTGATCCAAACTTAGTACAAGAAATGGACAGTGGAAAATTAATAATTACAACAATTAATGGATCAGGCAAAACAAGTACATTAACAACATATACTAAAGGTGTTAGTTATGATGACAACAAACTTGTTTTTAATGTACCTTATGATTGTCCAGAGAGATTATTTTTAACTTATAGTACTGCAAATAGCAGCATTATTGGAGTAAGCATACTAGTACTGCCTAATTCTTACCTAACTAATGATCATATTTTTAAATCAAGACCTTATTTACAATTTAAAGATAACAATATTTTCTTTACACAATACAAAGAAGATTTACCTAATGCAGGTTATCCTATGGTTGGTGATGCAGAATATGAAATTAGAGATATGACCCAATTACCAGACATTGATATGTCGTTGCATACTACTTTTTCTTTATCTAATTGGGAAAACGATCTCGAGTACAGAGAAGGAGATTTAATTCGTTATAATGGAAAGCTATTTAGAGCCTTAAGAAATATTCCTTCTCAACCGCCTTTTGATACAACTGTATATGGCGATGTACAAAGTGGTGACGCAATGACTTTCGCTAAGGTAAGTAATAAAATACCCTTAATTGGTTCTACATTTAAATTTGATGGTGATGAACAAATTTACACAATGTTGGAACTAATCACTCATGACTATTATTCATATACTGCAGTAATATTTCCAACTGTTGTTGCTAGAAAAGATAATGGACATAGAGTTACTATAAATCCTCCTACTCCGATGCGTTTTGAGTATTTAGGTCCTAATGGACAAAACGCAATTTATTATGATAACCCTTATTGGTTATGTCAAAGTGAATCAGGGTTGTTTAGTGTTTGGTTAAGTGATTATAATAATAAGGGTTTTAATGTATTACAATTAATGGATTATGACGATAGTGAGAATAGTTTTAGTGAGACCAATTTAACTCCTCCTAGGAATTACATATATGAAATATGTGCAGGAAATGAGGCAGGAGATATAGCGTTAGTCAAGTGTTATGGAGATCATTATTTAAAAGTAGGAGACTATGTATTAATAAACGGAGCTAAAAATAATAATAATTTAAATAGCATTCATAAAGTAACTGCTTTACCGGAAGGAATAGATTCTAATGGTAAAAGTTTAGCAGATACATTTTTCTTTATAGACGAATTTATAGTTGAAAATGATTATCAATGTAAATTTTTTGCGTTCAAACCAACAAGATTTAGTGATTTACAAGAGTTAAACGATGCAACAAATGATCCTAGTTATTTTTGGAGAGATGGAAACTTAGCATATGTAGATAGAGGACCTAGTGGTAATTGGGAAGTGTACACCCATAACAGAAGTACTGGTTTAGAATTATGGTTAAAATGGAATGCAGATGATTATATGAATGCGGTCAATAATCAGTATGGATTCAATACATTACCAGACGGTACTGTTGGTCAAAGAATGGAACGTACTCATCCAATACAAGTTAACAATACTGCAATTGATAATGTTACCATATATAATAAAAATGAAAATACAATATTAATAGAGCTAGAAGTGTATGACCCTTTTAAAGGATTGATACCTGGTATTGCAGATAGAGAATTAGATTTTAAATCATGGTATGATCCTGCTGATTACAATGAAACAAATGATCCTGACATACAGTTAAATCAAGAGACTTCTTGGAACAATGAGTTAATAGGCAAAACTTGGTGGAATTTAAATACAGTTAGATATTATAATTACGAGCAAGGAGACAGTGAATATAGAAGAAAATATTGGGGTAAGCAATTTTCAGTTAGTTCTATAGATGTATATGAATGGACAAAAAGTCCAGTACCCCCCCAAGAATATGCTGAAAAAGTAGGAGAGTTATTTGAAGGTAATTATTTAGAAGGTGAAGCATACAAAGTCATTTATGGTATTGATACATATTATTACTACTCATCTAATGTTGAATTAAATCCTATAACTAAAACTTATGACACTTTTTATTATTTTTGGGTAAAAAATAAACTTAGTGTACCTAGTTTACCTAATAGATCAATTAGCATTACGGAAATTGCTGGAATTATAAATAATCCTACATCTAGAGGTATTAGATGGTGCGCTCCAATTAGTGAAAGTGAATTAATTGTAGCTAATATAGAAGATATAATTAATGAAAATTCTGCTATTCAAGTTAATTTAAATTTAACTGGTAACAGTGATCATTTAGAATGGTTTACTTTACGGGAAAATGATAGCACATCAAATATACCTGAATTATTTAAAAAGAAGATGACTGATAGCTTGTTGGGTTTTAGAAAGCAAATATTGATAAAACAATATTATAATTTGGTTGATAGTAAACAAGAAGCAGTAGAAATTAATGATGTTTATGAAGATAGTCTTTCTTTTAAAATTGTTACAGACAATAGTAATAATATAGTAACAGAAGACTTTTATTTTAAACCTAATAATATTGTAAGATATAAAAATATTTTTTACACAACTTTCGTACCTGTTTATGGTAATACTAATAGTGCATTTCCAGATATAACACAACAAAGTGGTTATAATTTGCCTGAAGGAATATGGTACCCTTGGAGCACAAATTTAAATTATGATACTGATAATGATAACGTTAATGATGCTTATGCTTTAACTTTGCCCAGCAATGTTTATTACTCACAATTTCCTTGGATACGTATTAGTAATGTTGTTAATCTAGATGATACAGTAGTAACTAATGAATTATTTGATAAAGAAGGATATGAAAGTAGCTTGTATACCAATAGAATAATAGGAGTTGAAAATTATACAGAAATACCTAACAAATTTACTAATGAGTTAGTTAAGTATGGTAATAAAATTTATCCAAATCAATCTTGGATAAAAAATATTATAAAAGCCAGAAAAGTTTTTGTAGAAAAATTTAATGAAATAGCAATTAATTATAACATTGTAGATTCCTTTAGCTATTGGAAAACTACTTCAAATAATTTTAAAAATACCAATTATATAAGTGGTTTTTATGAAAACTATGATATTACAGAATATTGGACTTATGCTGAATGGTTTTCTCAAGATTTTACTAATAAAACAATAACAAAAACAATTAATAATAATTTAGAATTACTCACTATAACTCCTTTAGAAGACGAAGTAATACGTGTGTTAAATGACAATAATTTAGGATCAGCAATCTATTATTCTACGAAAATATCTGGTTCTTATCAATGGAAAAAGGTTTATAAAGAAAAAGGAACTATAAAACTACTTGATAATCTTTGGGATACAAGACAAGACAATGGATTTGATGTAGAAATATTTGATAGTGAAACCTTTGATAACGGTCCAGAGGTAGCTTTTGAGGTAATTTTGAACGAAATTACTTATAAAATGTTAATAAATGAATACAAGAGCTTGTATTTAGAATTGTGGTTTACTTTAATTAAATATATACTTAGTGAACAGGATAATGTTGATTGGATTATAAAAACATCATTCATTCAATTAAGGTTAGTAAGTGATGGACAAATTAATCCGGGATTTTTTGATGACGAAGATATAGAAGCCTTAGTAGATTATGTTAATGCTTATAAACCATTTCATACTAAAATACGTAGAACTTTTAACAGCAAAATTTATTATGATGTAGTTAATGCATTTACAAATGAAATTAATAATGAAACTGGAGAAAATTTAAGCCATAAATTAAAAATAGTAAATAATTTAAAACATTTAAATTTTATAAATTATACTATTGATTTAACAACTGAAAATATAAACAATAAATTTGTTAAGTTACTACCTGAGTTTCCAGGATATTTTGTATTTGACAAAATTTACTATAAAGAACAAGGTAATAAGAATTTTTATTTAATAGATTATGAAGTTATTGATGATTACCAACAAGGTAAAAAAATATTATTTAACTCATTACCAGATTTAGGTAATTCCAGTAATGGTCAATTATTTATAACGCTAACAAGTGGCTATAACACAGAATTGATAAGTACAGGAATATATAATACATTCAAAGATATTACAAGTGAGTTTATAGATGGAAATGGTACATTAGAAAGTCTACAAGGGTATAATATGATTATTGACCCTATTAATTTTAATCATTTGAAAGAAGAAGCATCAATTAATATGACAGAATCTTTAGAAATTAAAGTACAGACTAATGCTAATGTTCCTTATACTTTTAGTTTATTGGGTGATTGTCATAAATTTAATAATTTTTATATTATTAATGATAGTTCTAAAACACAACTTGTTACAGATATTGATTCTACCCAAACTAATATTGAAGTACTAGATGCTAGTGTTTTCTCAAATGTATACTTAGAATACGGAATTAATTTAGTAATTAGTATAAATTCAGAAGTAATAATAGTAAATCATATTGATGGAAACACTTTAAAAAATTGTATTAGGGGAGCTTTTAATACAAGTAATAGTACTCACTCTAATGGTACAATAGTGATAGATAAAGGATTTGATAAACAAATTAAATTCCCTGTTATGAATAGCATAGCAACTTTAAGATATCCTTTGTTTAATGATTTAAGTTCTACTTTAGAAAATAGCATAAATCCTGAAGCAGAGGCTATAAAACAATTTACAGGAATTATATAAATAAATGAAAAGCACGGAATATATTAATGATTATTCAAGATCAAGCTAATCATATTGTAGAAGGTCATATTAAAATATGGGATCCTACAACAGGTCAGATTTATGTAGACAAAAGAAATGCAATCCATTTTGAAAATATGAGCCAAACTATTGCTAACGCTTTAGCAAATAACGGTAAGTATATTAGTGAAATGCATTTTGGAAATGGAGGTAGTAGTATTGACACTGTTGGTAACATAACCTATCGTGTTCCACAAGTTATAGGCCAAGAAGCAGATTTGTATAATCCAACATTTTTTAAAGTAGTAGATCAAAATGATACTACTTATAATACTGATATTACTTCTAATAATATGATAGTTAGCCATACAGAGGGTTTTAATTATAGTGACATAATTATTACTTCTACTTTAGCATATAATGAGCCTGACTCTACAGATACTACTTTTAATTTAGCTGGAGTAAGTCAATCAAACTTAGATAATGCAACTAGTTTAGATGACAGCTTTGTTTTTGATGAACTAGGGTTAAAAGCAAATGGAGATAATTTAGGAACAGGTTTGTTATTGAGCCATGTAATTTTCCATCCTGTCCAAAAGAGTGCTAATAGAATCATTCAGGTAATTTATACATTAAGATTTAGGATTGGTTCATGACATATACAGTTAATAAATCCGATCAATCAGTTTTAGTTAATATTCCAGATGGCGCAATTGATACTCAAAATACAAGCATAAAATTAATTGGTAAAAATGCAAGTGGGTATGGAGAGAGTATAAATGAAAATTTTGTTCATATGCTGGAAAATTTTGCTAGCAATGTCCAACCTATAAATCCTTTATTAGGTCAATTATGGTTCGATAAAAATTTAAATAAATTAAAAGTATTTTTAGGTACTAGTAAAGGCTGGTTACGCATTGAAAATATATCAGTCAGTGAATTAAGTCCTGAAATTCCTTATAAAGGTGACTTATGGTATGATGAAAGTGAAGACACTTTAAAATTTTATAGTAATAATAACTCTTGGGTTAATTTAGGATTAGGAGCTTCTGCAGCAGGTTCTGTAAATGCCAAATATATTAAAGATATAAATGGTGTTAATAAACCTGTAATGGAATTTACTGTTGGTAATAAAGTAGTTGCTATTTTTAGTAGTAATGATAATTTTGTAGCAGCGAGTGGACAGTACATGATAGGAGGAGTGCAAGAATATCAATCTAGATTTCCTATAATACTAAAAGGTATAACATTAAACAATGAAAACGGAGTAAATGACAATAACTATAAATTTAATGGTATAGCTAGTTCAGCTTATTATGCAGATTTGGCAGAGAGGTATAAAGCTGATAAATATATTGAACCTGGAACAGTAGTAAAAATAGGCGGATCAAAGCATATTACAACAACTAAAGTTAAAGGAGACAATAAGGTATTAAGTGTTATTAGTTCAAATCCTGGATTTGAATTGAATGCTAGTGTAAAATCAAAAAAGAAAAACCCATTTGTTGTATTAGCAGGAAAATGTAAATGTAAAACAATAGGTAAAATCACTAAAGGTGATTTTTTAATGTCAAGTGATATAGAAGGAGTAGCATGTAAATGGAATCCTAAATATAGCACTTTAGCAATTTTTGCAATAGCACTTGAAAGTATTAAACCTTTAAAAAAAGATTCCGTAGGTTTTATAGAGGTAGTAATTAAAGGAAAAATATAAAAAGGATTAGAAATGGCTTTTTTTATTGGTAATAGAAATAATGTAATTTCTATATCCGATTATTTTAACTTATTAGATTTAACTAATAAAATATATGCTGATAAAACTGGTCCATATTCTTCTTTAAATCAGATTACGTCTCCTCATGAATTAGACTATGGGTGGGGAAATGTTCCAGCTCCAAGTGCAGTTAATAGTATAAATCATGAAAGTTGGAATGAAATAATAGCTAGAGTGAATTTAATTATAAACCATATTGGTAGTAACAATTCATTATATAGTTTAATTCCTAGTAATAAACAAATAAGTGTTTCTAAATTTAATGATATTAAAAATTTTTTGTTAAATAATTTAAATAAAAAAAATGATTTATCTAGTAGCATAGCAAGTATTAACGAAAAAGTTCTTATATCTAGAAGTTTGCCTTTTGATCAAACTATTTCAACAGAAATTGAGTTTGTAAGTTCTTCATTAGATAGTTTAAGATATTGGTTTAATAGTGGATCTAAATTACGATTTAAATTTTTTTCTGATAGTTTAGGATCAACTTATACTTACAATGTATTTAATGATATATATAATCAAGTTGACACTGTAATTTTTGATATTTTTGGATGTACATCTATTAATAATGTAGGGACTACTACAAATTTAGGATTTTATAATTTAGATAATACTTATAAATTATTGTGGACTAGTCCTACAGGAAATGCAGCCAATTTATACAACGGATACAATGGTTACAACGGATACGATGGTTATGGTTCATATAATTCCGAAGGTTTTGGATCCTATGGATCAGTAGCAAGAATAAAAATTTATGGAAAAATATCTTTAGGAAACTATTTAGTAATTAAAATACAATATATTGTTCCTTCTGATGCAATAGTTGATGGAAACCATAAGATTTCCATTTCGTATTATACTTATATACAACAAAATTACATATATGATAATAATTTAGTTGTTGATAAACAAGATGATTTATATGTTTCTATTTTTAACTATTTATAATAGCTTTACTAAATGAATGATTTTATTAATAATGTACAAAGTGCAACACAAATTACTTCAAATGATTTTATTAAAGTACATACTTTAGTTAATAAGATTTTTTCTGACTTATATTTAATAGCTGATTTCAATAATATAAATAAAAATGATTACAAATATGGATGGGGTAACAATAAAGCATCGTGGCCTACAAAAATAATTACTGCCTATGATTGGAATCAAATAATTATCAGATGTAATTTATTAATAGAACACATTGGTGTAAATTATAAATTAATTGATAGAGTTCAAAGACATACCAGAATTAGTCATTATAAATTTAATGAGATAGCAAACTTATTAAACTTGGTTAATTTTGAATTTGACATTAATGATATACCTTTATATAATAAATTAGCTGCACATAATTTAAATATTTTTGATATTTTTTCTATAGAAAAAATTTACCCTTGGGAAACTGAAATAAGTTCTATCGTTCAGTATGAGCAAAGTAGTTTTGATGATATAAGATATTTTTTTAATAGTGGACATTCATATAGATTTAATCTTAATATATTTAACGGAAAGAGTCAAGGATATTGTTTAATAAAGAGTATTGTTGATTCAATGGGTACTTTAATATTTGATAGTAAAAACTTTAGAGATACAAATAATACAGGATTTACTAATAATAAAAATTACCTTGATTTAAATACAAATACTTGGACATTATTATGGACAAGTAATACAGGTAACTA
>Ga0099849_1000451_pt1 | contig 19066 bp, 33 predicted proteins | sample CB_VirMetaG_4_FD_78177 | JGI IMG/M metagenome (GOLD analysis project Ga0099849, IMG submission 78177) | Freshwater to marine saline gradient viral communities from Chesapeake Bay - CB_1508_1M Viral MetaG | ecosystem: Environmental > Aquatic > Marine > Coastal | place: USA: Chesapeake Bay... | reverse complement strand
TTGCATTTCATGTTCTAAAACATTTATTCTTTCCATTATACCGAAATAACTCATTGTTGCAACAGCTGTAAAAGCTATCATAGCTATAATATTTCTAAGGGGAATAGCTAAATGCATATCATCACTTATTTCTGGCACTTCATTTTCTCCATCACTTTTTTTAATAGTTTTATACATAGGAGAAACCCTTCTGTTGCTAAGTTCTGCTTATATAAGACATACCATTATTTTTTGTTTCTATTCTACTCTTTGTCCATTGATTATTTTCTTTTAGAAAATCATCTAAGGCATTAGCTAAGCCTGCCTTATTAACAAATCTTTTATCTAACAATTCTGTCTTTATTGCAGAGGATGGTTCATCAATCTGCCCGAAGCTAACAGTATCGTGCATTACAATTGTGTGTGAAACATCATTATGATAAATATTTAATTCTCTATAAAGTTGTTCATAACTGTGAAACGTGTCAATAAACATCATTTCACATTTTATGGGTTCCATCTTTAATGTGTCTGCAATTCTATATTCATATTCTATTTCAAGTGCCTCACAATAACTTTCAGCAATATCTTTTCTATAAAACCATCTTTGAGTTGGCTCATCAGTATCTACTGTAATAAACTTTTTTGGTTTACCTAATAATAAAGCCAAGGTAGAGCACATATTCTGTCTACCAAGCTCAACAATAGTATTATATTTACTTGCTTCTTCTGTCAAATCATCTAAGTGTTCTCTAATGTTAACATTTTCATATTTTGATAACATTATTTGTTCATTTAAAGCATTGATCCATGTTTTGCTCAAAATAACCGTCCTTTTATTTTTCTGTTATCTCTATAAATAAAGAATTACAACCTTTTATAATTCTATGATAATGATTTTTAGGTATAAAATAAACCTCACCTTCTACTAAATAAATTGGCATTTCATCATCAAATTGTAATTGCCATCCTACACCTTCTAGTACTCTTATCTTTCTATCTCTCTTATCTTTATGCCATACTAACTCATCAGCTTTAACATCAACAGAAAATTCTCTTAGGATTTTATTATCATTTATTTTTTGTTTATAGGGATTCATTATCCGACTTAAACAACACGCCAGTTAATCATCTGTCTGTAGAAACTTCTTTCTGTCTCTTCACTCATACGTGGAGCATCCCAACCAAACTTTGTATCCAAACCATCTATTACATTATAAATAATCTCTCTTCTTTCAGCTAGATCGGCTATTGTAACAAATGCACTATTTACTTCATCAATAATCTGTAGAATCTTTTGGCCATCTTCTACCCAACCAAAACCACCTTCAGCTATATCAGCAGCTATCTGTTCAATCTTTGCAACGTCCATTATCTACTCTCCTTTAATATTACCACCACTTACCACCACCAGATAAACCTAGTGATTTTGCATATCTTGGAAGTCTACAACTCCAGTATGAAGCAGTGGTTTTGTCTTTGGTTGTTTCACAATTATGTCTTGCAGCAAAGGCAGCTTTTGCCTTTGGATCTTTCAATTTTACTGATAACTTACCTCCACCTCCAGCAGCACCAAAACTAACTTTTCTAATATTGCCAGACTTAGGATCTTTTACATACACATAAAACTTCTTACTACCACCTCTTTTGGGTTTACCTAACTGCACCTTCTTACCTTGATACTCAGCTTCTGTAATGACTTCTGAATCCACTGGACAATCAAGAGGTACTTTCTCACCTTCATATATACCAAACTCACCAATGTCTGTGTTTTCCAACAACTCAATGTCCATTGGGTCAAGATTATTTAGTTTACCTTCTTTATGAAGTTTTCTTGCTTGATTGTATAAGGCAAAGTAGTTATCACTATACATTCTAAAAATACTTTCGGATAGAAGTATATTGTTGTCTGTGTGATACTTTATAGCTTCACCTATAACCTGCTCTTTTAGTATGTGATTTAGTTTCATTTTATTACCCTATGATAAACGTGCGTCTAACTCGACTTTATTTCCCACTTTACTCATTTTAAAAATTAGGAATTTGTTTGCTGGTGTATAATTCTTTGTAAGGGGCACTTTGAAATTGCGAATATCGCCAGCTTTGCGAGATTTAGCATCCTTTTCAATCATATCACGCGAAGCTAAATCAACTTCAAAACCTTTTTTCTCAGCGAATTTCATTGCTTCTTGTGCTGCAGCAGAAAATGATTTATGTTCCACTTTATAATTTTCGTTTAGTAAGTCTGTTAGTTTCATATTGTTTTCCTATTTGAAATCAAGATCCGTATAATTGCCACTAACATGATCCATTAGTGCTTGAGTTTCTTTTTTTATGTTTTTCAAAATCTTATCCATCTTTGGGTCTTTAGCTTTTCTTGCAGCAGAAGTTAGAGCAAACACTGCATCTACATAACTCTTGTATGATTCCTCAAGGTCTTTTGAAATCTTTGATTTGTCAAACGGACCTTCTTGTAGTTTGTCTCCGTCCATATAGTTGAAAACTGATTGCACGTAGTCCAACGCTTTTGTAATCTTAGATTGTGTCCATGCTGGTAGTTCGTCACCATCTTTTATTTTGTCTAATAGCATTGATGATATCTTGGCAGTTCTTTTTAGTTCACTTCTTGCCATTGAACCTTCATCATCACCTTCTAGTAATTTTGATAATTTCATTTTGTCTCTCTACTTTTGCATTATAGCTTTTTTCTTCGGTCTACCCTTATCACCATAGTGCTTACGTTTTCTTGCTACAGCGTTTTTCTTTTCCTTCTTAGACATACCTGCTGCAACAGACTTCTTACGACACTTTGGATAAGCTCTTTGGCCACCCTTACGTGATTTACTATCAGCAGATGCGCCACAAGGAGGGTGACTACCGTCTTTATTCTTACGGGATATGTCTAGCCATTTTTCACCAAACCACTTACCTAATCCAGATTTCTTATAAACTTTTTCATCCAGTTGTGCTAAAACTTCACTTAGTTTCATCTATCTTCTCTATCGCTTTTATTTTTCCCTTTGGTGTGTCTCTAACAGCTCTTAGACCCTCACTGCGAAATCTCTTCCACAATGTCTCCACACTCAAACCAACGACCTTAGAAGCTTTATTTACACTACCACAAGACAAAACTGCCTCCACTATTGTTTCTGTTTCTACACCAGACCACGCTGGGTTTCCTTTGCCCTTATGTAGAGCAGACATTGTTTTTCTCTGGCTACTTGGTTGTGGTTTGTTTTTGTATGTGCCAGCTTTTCCTGTATTCCAAGGTATGTTTCCCTTTTTCCAAGCATTCAAACCGCCCCTATCACCTTGCCCACCAATCTGTATGTTATAGTATGGATTTTTCTTAGCAATCCATTCTATCTCTTTCTGGTATGCTTCTTCTTCGGTCAAACCACCTTCTAAAATCTCACAGGTAAAACTTTCTTTTCCATACTTGTTTACCGCATTTATTATTGCAGTGCCTTCACCAACATAACCTGCTTGATGTTTTAGTAAATGTGTCTTACCAATATAGTTGTGACTTTCCTTACCAACCAGTTTGGTTTCGTATACTAAATAAGTATCTTTATCTTTACAAGATGGATAAGTTGCCATAGTCTATCTCTTACTTACTTCATTAAGATTTAGTTCTTGTTCTTCTTTCTTTTCTTCTTTGTTTTTCTTGGAAACTTTATCAGCTAACTTATCTACCACTGGTGATGGAACACCAACTTGTTTCAACGCAGCTTTTGCAGCCTCACCAGCTACTTTCTTTGCAATCTTCTTGATATTCATTATTTACCCTTTGTTTTCCAAGTGCCACCTTTAGATTTATAATACTTTGCAGCCCAAGCGTTTGCATATGCTGATGGATATACCTTGAACTTATTCTTAGCGGCTCTTATAGCAGCAGCCCACTTCTTTTTATCATTAGGTACATTCTTTTCAGTAAAAAGTTTTACTTCACGCATGTCCTTACGAGTAATATTAGGGTTTCTACCTTCTAATAAATCAGACAACTTCATTACTTATCACCGCAGGTGCATTCGCCTTCATTCATACCACAAGCTCTACAACAACCTTCTTCTAGTCCTTCTTCTTCATCACTTGTATGTGTATCATCCATAGCGTCAAAAAACTTCTTCTTTTCTTCACCACTAAGATCTTCTATAGAATCTACACCATGCTTAGCTAACATAGCCTTAAACTTTTTCTGATATTCTGCCTTATCACCTTTAGCTTCTTTTAATAAATCTGTTAGTTTCATGTTATTTCCTCTTATTTTTACAGCCTTTATTATATCCTTTTAACCTACTCTTCTCTTTACGCCCTTTATTTTTACTAGATTTCTCAAAACCAGCTATCTTACCATTCTTATGGCTTGCATCCTTACCATCACCATTACCATAAGTACCTTTTTCACGATTATACTTATTTAACTCAGAACGATATTTTATTCTCTCTGGAGAGTTATTATACTTCTTCTCCTTAGAATAATCCCTACCTTGAGCCTTACCCCACTTACGTTCTTCTATTTGTGATAATATTTCATCTAGTAATTCACGCAAATTCATATATATACTCCATATAATAATCCTAATATAAATATAAAAAGGGTATGCGTAAATTACACATACCCTTTTAAATATCATACACAATAATACATATTATTTTTTATATACTATTGTTGCCTGTCTTCTTTGGCTATCTGGATTGTATGCAGTGTTAACACTTACTATATTATCACTTCCTACTTCTGCAGTAAAATCTTTTATCATCTGCAATAGGGTTTCTTGATTTCTGTGTTGAATTACAGTAGTTAATTCCTCTGATTTAGGTTTAGGGGAACTCTTTGGTTCTTCAACTACTTTTTCTTCAACGGTTGTTTCTTCAACTTTTTCTTCAACTTTTTCTTCAACTTTTTTTACAACAGGTGCTTTTTTTGCTGCGGCTTTGGTTTTTGCTTTTGCCATGACTCATATTCTCCATATTATTTTGGTGGACCAGATGGGAGTCGAACCCATGTCCTGTCTATCTTCATTATTAACCGATATACATGGTTAGTTACTACTCACATAATCGACAATGCTTCTTTTATAATGACACTCTTATGTAACTATCAAAAGAATAAATTTTGTTACTGAGTGGTTTAGCTCTAAGCGGCTAAACGATATTCCTGAGTTTCGTCAGTTATTGTTTTGATACTTTGATAACGGAGCCAAGCATCTTCTCCGCCATGCGTCTAATAGATCCAATACCAGTCGATGCCTTTCTGGCCCTTATCCTTTTAATAATTGTTTTTTGTTTTTATCAAAATTTTCTTGTAAGTTTCCAGCACCTTGACATTTAGGACAAAGCTTGGGTTTTCCACCATAAGATTCTATAATTCTCTTACCCTTACAAACACCACATATCAATGTATCTGTTATATTACTCATATATGTTCCTTATTTTTTATAAAGTCCCATAGCTCTACCTTTTTTAGTGGTTTTAACAGCCTTTTTTGTAATTCTTCTTTGTTTACCTTTACGTGATATGGCTGATCTTCTACCTCTTCTTTTAGCGGCAGCTTTAGATATTTTTCTTAAAGATAAAGGAAGTGCTTTCTTTCTCTTTCTAACTATCTTCAAAGAACCCTTAATTCTTCTAGCTCTTTTCTTCATAGGACCAAAAAGAATTTTAGCGTCGCCTTCACCTTCAAAAAGCATTTCGTTTAATACTTCTATATATATCTCTTCTACTAAATCTTCTAATTCTTTTTCAGAAATCACTTCTACATTAGAATCCAAAATTAATCTCCAAAAATATTATTTAAAATATTTTCCAACTTATTATAGTTTTTATCATTAATAACAACAGCATATCTGTGACTAGCTCTTACTCTATAGTGACCTACTAAATGGGAGCTATAACTATTCTTAATAGATTCAATAGGTTCTAATCCATATTTTTGTGGAAAAGTGGCAACCAGCATGTTGCCACCATCCAAAATATTCCACTCATTACCGTTTTTTAAAATATTTAATGAGTCTCCATTTATTTTTTCTTCCATTTAAAAATATTCCATATATTTAGCATTAAGATTAATTTGATTTTCTCTATTTAATTCAATATTGTCCCTTAAATAGTAGAAGTAATCATCAATGTTGTTATTAATATTATAAATATTATCTGTGTATTCTTTTAAAGCAAGTGCTTTCTTTTTACCCTCTTCAATGTTCTCAACCCAATAACTTATAGCTTCAATCCATCTTCTTGGAGAAGTTGTCATAATTGAAAAGTTTTTATCTTTAACGTCAGAAGGTAGTTGTGGATTACTCCACATTTCCTTATAACCACCAAATTCTGAAAACACAGGAATACAACCATATCTTAAAGATTCTACAATCTTTATTTCCGACTTACAAGAGTTAAAAGCATTATGCTCAACATAAGCTAAACTAATATCAAACAATGAATAAAACTTACCATACTCTTCCAAAGGTAAAGCGTCAAATAGTTTTATCCTACTATCGTCAAAATCTGAAAATAAAGCTCTTACCTTATTAGCGTATTTTTCTGCTTCGTTTTCTATTTCAACCTCTTTATATTTTCTTTCACCGTTTTCTTCATGTACTTCAACAGTAGTATCTTTTAATGCCATTCCAGCTAAAACAAAATGAGTATTTGGGTATTTTTTATATATCTCTCTAAGTATTGGAGCCATTCTCTTAATATCATGAAAGTGAGAAGTTAATCCAGCCCAACCAATGATGATCTTATCATCAGTTGGGAACCAATCTCCAAGCATTTCTCTTCTTGTTTCTTCCTTATTTAAATTCCATTGTGGCAATTCCCAATCAAACTGATTGCGGAATATTTTAACATTATCATTAAAATTGCGAAACGTCTTATACAACTTCTCTGTTGTAGTAGTTACAATATCACTATTCTTTAATGAGTGAATGCTCATCTTATGTTTACCAGCTTTTTCCCATAATTGTTTCATAGGGTGGGTTGCTGGTAGATTAAACTCATTGTCATCAACATCATGAATAACTAATGGCTTAATTTTTGTTTTAGGCCACATTTTAGTAACACTTAAATAATGGCTATGAGAAGTTCCACACCTATGCATTACAACACAATCAGCAATCTTAATATGATTAGGTTGTAAATTTTCTGTATATATTATTTGTATATCATCACTATACTTCTTATACAAAGCTCTTAATGGTTCAAAAATTCTAAAAAAAGATGTTCCCGTTTCTGATGGTGTTGAAAAAACAACTGTTGGTTTCTCACCAAAAGATTTAGGATTTAAAAAAAACTTCTTTATTTGATTTCTTTGCTCTGCATTACTATATTGTAAATCTAAACTTCCATCAACCTCAGACATCTAGCCTCGTTTCTTTCTATACATTTATCTCAAAAGTTGCTTGCACTGTGTAAACAGCTTGTCTACCAACAGTTCCAGCACCACCTGCTCTATACATACCAGGTGTTACATCAACTTCAACAAGATTAACCTTAGCGTTTGAAACACCATTTGTTTTCAAATTATCTACAATCAACTTACCAAGACCAACCATCTCTTGCGTAAAATTAATTTTTACCTGTTCTGAATCTGCTAATGGAGCATTCATACTAGTCTTAATCATGAAAACATCACCTTCAAACTTAACATTCATCTCTGGTAACTTTTCAATATAATTAGCAATTATTTCAATAACATTTTGTGTTGAATGTTCTTCTGTTCTATTTGGTGACATTACATATACTTCTGGATTTGCCATCATCATCTTTATTTTCTCCAATATAGTTGGATTCCCCAATCCAATATACTATTTTATTTACTTAACTTCAATCTTTCTTGGTAATGGTTTCTTTGCTTCTTCCCTCTTGGGGATAGAAATCGTTAGAATACCATCTTCAATGTTTGCACTAATATTGTCTACCTCAAAAACCTTTACATCAACAGGAAACCATCTTGAAAATGAAGAACGATGGATTTCTCTGTGAACAAACTCACCATCTACTTCACCTTGCTTCTCCGCAGATACTTTGATAAACCCATCATCAAAATCAATGTTTATATCTTCACGCTTCAATCCAGGAACTGTTGCGTCAATATAAACAGTGTCGTGTGTATCTCTAATATCTACTTTTGGATAAGAAACCTTCTTTAGTGTAGTGCTAATAGGTGATCTATTCACCGTGTTAAAAGTATCCCTCAACATAGAGTCAAATAATGCCTCAACGTTGTTGAAAATGTTTGAACTAGCAAATGGATCACTTACGATTACTTTATTCATAATAATTCTCCTTATTTGGATAAATTTTTAATGCCCTCTAATGAGTAGCTTGTTTTTTATTGGTTCTTGGGGAATCCAACATTTTTATATATAATATAATACTATTTTTACTAACTTTCAACTCTTTTTTCAGGTTTTTCCCTCATATAACACTCTTCACACATATCATAAGTTTCATAATACATCTGATCCCAATTACGCATGAAATTTCCACACTTCTTATCAGTATCATTTCTAATATGTGGACAAAAGTTAGGGAATAATTGTCTTTTCTCTTCCCTAACCTTTGTATTATCATCAACTTTCCACTTTTTTACCTCTTTTGTTGGTAAATTTAATGGATTTGGTTCACTATTCAACTTTTACCCACTTTCTTTACTTACCTGTATGATCTGCTCCACCATGATATAGAAATCCTTCAAATGTATCAGTAAATGCAACATTTGTGGTAGGTGTTGCAGAATCTACAGCAACTAATCTAACCCATCTCCATCCTGCAGCTCCAGAAAAAGCTGATGTGGACATTGTTGTAGCTATATTTTGATTTGGATAAGGAATCCAACCAGTATGAAAATCAGAAGCTGTTAATGAAGTTTCTAATTGCCCAACTACACCAGTTGCTTCCATACCCTTACGAATTGTTTCCCTTCCGTAATCTAAGGGAGTTGCGTTATGATACTTTTTACTTGGATCAGTATAAGCTTTGTTGTTAACTTGAACTTGAACAAAATAAGCTCCATCTGGACCTAGAGATCCAACACCTGCTGAATCTTCCAATATAATAGTAAAAGGTCTACCATGAACTTGATAAGGTAATGTTCTATCTGTGTTGTCAGTAGAACCATCATTACCGCTAGCCAAAGCTCCCAACACTGTGGTTTTCTTTAAGGAAAAATCTTCAAATGGTTGTATATTGTATCCCATTTTTTAAACTCCTAAATCATTTTTAAGTATATACACTATTCCATTAATAAATATACTTATGTTTTTTTAATTGTCATAGTCGATATATGTAATCTGAACTTCACCACCATCTACCAAATGATCTGCAATATCTGGATATATTCTCTTATATGCATCACCAGAAGATCCAATAAAACCATCCTTTGTAACATTCTGTTGTGATGTGTCACCAACTAGTAGACATCCTTCAGTATGCTCATCATTATTACCAGTGTGAATGAGAATATATTCAAAACCAGGAACATCCTGTACATGCAACATACCCTTGTGAAAATCACCATACTTTGCAACATAACGACCGTGAAATCCGCCCTCTGTACGAAGCCTTACGTCATATGTTCCTGCAGGAATTCTTGTTTCACCAGCAACTTTCTCATCACGAGCTTCATCCTCAAGGGTAAAAGCTAGAAATCTACGACCATTTGTAGTATCAAACAAAGCACCTAATGTTGAATCACTACCAGAAGAAAATCTCAATACTTCTAATGTCATTGTACTCATAAAATATCTCCTTTTATTTTGTTTTTATAGCTTGTAGTGCTATAATTATGACTTCTATTTAAGAATTTTATATTATTACATAAACTATAACCTACTATTTTTTCTTCATTATTTTTATAATCATCACCCAAAAATCTTACATCTGGATTATAAAACATTAATAAATTACATAACTCTTTATCTGTATTATAAATAGCTATCTCATCTATATCTTCTATACTCTTTAATACTAAAAATCTATCATGTATATTATTAACAATGTTTTTATCTCCATTTGATAATTGCAAACCAACTATTAACTCTTGACAATATTTTTTTGATTGTTTTATCATAATAGAATAGCCAGGATGCCAAATATCAAAACTACCAAACAATATACCTTTATTATACATTATTCTATCCTTATATTTGAATAACCCTCTTCATCTTTTTCTATAGAAATAATATTATCTGTTACATCCTTCATTGCATCAATATGACTTATAATCATCACATTTGTAAATCTTGTCTTTAGATACTGTAAAAGTTCGTTTATCTCAGTTAAATTCTCAGCATCTAATGTTCCAAACCCTTCATCTATTACAAACAAATTACAAGTAGGTAGTAATGATATATTAGCTAACGCAGCTCTTATTGATAAAGCGGCTATTGTTTTCTCCATACCACTACCTAACTCAACTTTTCTCTTAGACACAGTATCCTCAATAAAAATATGTAAGTCTTGTTCTGCAGAATCTATTTCTAACATAACTTCAAAATTAGATATATTTGTTAATATTTTTCTAATCTCTTCGTTTATTATGGGAATAACCTTACTCATAATCAATAATGGAATACCATTGTTAGATAATGCGTTTTTTAATATGTTATGAGTGTTATAAGCATACTCTATCTTTTTAACTTGTTCTATAGTCTCAGATAATTCCGTTAATTGCTGATGTGTTTGACCATATTCTATATTCTTACTATTAATCTCGTTATCAATATTGTTCTTTATATAGTTTTCAACCTCTGCAACATCTACTCTCAAAGAATGAATATCTTTTTGTATACCCTTATTTATCTTAATATTATGTTCGTTGATGTTATATCTGTTTATATTATCCTTTATTACTGTCTTCTTTTCTTCCAACAAAGATAATCTATCTTCATACGTATTCAAATGATTTTCTGTATTCTGCAAATATTGTTCAGAATTACGCATATGACTATCAATCTCTTCGTGCTTACTTTTTATTTCCATCAAATTTTCATAATCATAACTCTTCAACCCCTCAGTTACTTCTGTATATGGAATTATCTTTTTACCTAAGTCATCTTCTAAATGAATAAGTTGATCCTTAGCACTAAAAGCATCTTGCAAGAAAGAACACTTTGAACAAACACTTTCCTTCTCAAACCAATCGTGCATACCAAGTATTTCTACCGACCTCTTACGAGTTTTTATTTCCTTTTCTAAATCATCAACCGCCTTTTCTAAAACAAGACCCTTAGACATCAATGCATTATATTCTGTTATATTATTTTCAATATCTTCTAAAGAACGCAATGATTTCTTTTGCACTTCAAGTTCCTCTAAACTATTTGTTGTTTCCTCTATATTATTATGAAACATTTGAATATCATTGTTTATATTTTTTATTTCATTATCACAATATTCTAATTCATCATTTAACTCTTCTATATCTAAATCTATACCTTCTGTATTCTTCAACTGAGTATGCAACTTATTTATCTTGTCATTCTTTTCCTTGAGATTATAATATAATTCTTCCTTCTTTTCGCCAAGTTCAAAAAGTTCGTTTTGTAATCTATCTTCTCTTTCTTCATACTGTTTTTCTAATTTGTTATAATCGTATTTTCTATACTCTGTTAATGTTCTTTTTAAAGCAGATGTTTCTTCTTTCACAATTTGATACAAATTATCAATAATATCTAATCCCAAAAACTTAGATAGCAAATCTTTTCTACTGGATTGATTGTAATCAATAAAACTAGTAGCGTCAAATTGTTGAGAAAATGTAGTCATTGAATGTTCTTCAAAAGAACCTAACATACCTCTTATCTGTTTTTCAGTAGCGTTAGTGTTTGCCTTACCCATGACATTATTCAACTCGCCGCCAACAACTTCATAAAACTCTATAGTATTCTTTGCTCTATTTGGATCTTTCTTTGTTCTCTTTATCTCTCTACGAATAAGATACTCTTTATTATCAATAAAAAACTCAACCTCAATAGTTGCAATATCCTTGTTCTTATTGATTACATCTACTATATTACCTCTACTTGCTCTCGTAGACATATTGAAAAACGCCGTAAGTATTGTATATAACAAGCTACTCTTACCAGATGCGTTAGCTGAGAATATACCTGTCAATCCTCTTAGTTTATCAAAGTTAACAACATTGTTTTCACCATAAGAGAAAACATTAGAGAACTTCATTCTTTTTATATCCCACCCTAACCCTTTGTAATAATCAAATTCATTAGTTGTAGAGTTATTATACAAATTCTCATGTAACTTTAAAATATTATTAATTTCTTCTTTTTCTATATTAGGAAAACTTTTTAAATACTCCTTAAGTATCTTTTGTTGAATGTTTAAATCTACAACATTTTCAATATGTACATCTGATATATTTGCGCTGCGGGTTGAAACATCATGACTTATTTCTATGGTTAAATAAGAAGGCTTATATTTAGACATAATATAAGATTCTATATTTTTTGTTTTTGTTATATCATATAAATCATGATCTAATAAAACTCTAATATAAGGATACTTAGGTAAATCAAAATGTAAAACATCAATATTATCTACATCTGTTTTTGATAATGATATGGTTCTATAACCATAATCACTTTCTACTTCAAAATATTCTGATTTGAGTGTTTCTATATCCCACATCAAATAACCTTTTGATTTATCTTCTGCAAAGTTCTGTTGTATGAAACTACCAGAATACTCTACTTGTGGTTTACCTTCACTTCTTTCCTGCAATACTTGACGAGTATGAATATCTCCCAACATTGCAATATCATAACCATCAAACATATCAAGTTTATACTTACTCTCCATTGAGAACTTGACTTCATTTACTGAGTTGTTTATTGGACCATGAAATAACGCTATGTAAGTTTTACCATCTTTCTTTTCGGGATTTAACGGCCATTTCTTTTCATCATTAATATCATAAACACCAAAAACAATGTTCCTATCAACATCATATAATCCACTCTTTGTATAAAGATATATATTATCAAGGTTGGCTAGATTGAGAACGGCAGTAACCGAATCTATTCTTCCCTTTTGTGAAACAATAGTATCGTGATTGCCAATAATTATATGAACTGGCGCTAAATCAGATATTTTATTAAAAAACTCACCAGCTAACTTTATTGCTTCTGGAGATAAATGAACCTTCTGATGAAAAATATCTCCGCTTATAACAATTAAGTCTGGATTTTGTTTTACTACGTGTTTGTAAAAATTCTTAAAAACATGACGATATTCTTTATGTCTTTGTTGAAGACGAATGTGAATATCAGATAAGTGCAGTATTTTATTTACCATATATTATAATAACCTTGAAAGAACTTCATCATTAAGTGTATATTTCTTTTTATTATTCTTAGAAAACTCAAGAAAGTATTCACTACCCATCTCAGATATATCTCTACTTTCTTCTCCCCAATCAATGTAAAAAACATTAGTGTTAAATGTAATAAGATTCTCCGCACATTTAAACATTTTTTTCTTCGCATCTGGATCTAATGCTAAAATAATAGGAGTGTTATTTCTAAGTATCTTTTTATATAATAAACTTGATTTTGACAAACTAGAACCCAACAAAGGCACTGCATTTTCTCTACAACTTATTGTATCAAATATACCCTCAACTATATATAATGTCTTCTTCCAATCTATCAAATGCTCATTAAAAACAATATCATCTTTTCTTACATCAGCATTTTTATACTTCATAAAAGAATCATTATTTATACTTCTTGTTACATAATAATTTAGATTTCTTTCTAAATCATATGAAGGAAATAATATTCTTTCTTCTTTTATAGAATAATGAATATCATATTTGATAAGATCATCTTCAGTTAAACCTCTATTATAAAGATATCTAATAGGCGCTTTGAAGAATAACTTATTTTTGTTAGCATATAATCCATAATAGTTTTTAGGAAAAGTTAGTTTTACAACTTCTTCTTCTACTTTCTTTTCTTCACCAAATAGATTATCTAAAGTTACTTCCTTCTTGTATGGCTGCAATTTATTAGCAATATCTCTAAAACCATTCTTATACAAATAATTTGCAATATTACCCTTCTCTCCACAAACCCAACACTGAAATTTCAATGTGTTGATATTTACAGCCAACTTCTTATTCTTATGTTTACAACTTACACAATAAAACTGAACATTACCCTTTGCGTCTATCTTTGTATGCTCTCCCAAACAATCCTTCAATAGACCTAAAGTATCAACCATTACTCTTACTCTCCTCTATCAGTGCTCTTGATATAACAACCGAATCAGCTATATCTTCACACTCCTTAGAAAACCTTGTTTTATCCTTCTTCATACGAGGCCAATCTATGTTCTCATATAATTCCATAACCCTTGATACTATATATTCCTTTGAGTTCTCACCTCTTGGAACCTTACAATTCGCCAGTGTTCTTGCCCTTATAACATTAAATACCACAGGTTTTATATCAAACACAGTGTAACATATGTATCTAGTAAGATAATTAAACGCTATAAGTTTACCTATGGTCTTTATACTACTTCTACCACCCGCAAACTTTGTTAGACAATCCTCTATACCTATATTGTCTATTTTATATTCTTCTTTTATTTCTAACAACTTTTCTTTCAAGTAAGTAGCTTTGTCTGATAAATCTTCTATCTTACTCAAATCAATAAAACCTGCTCTAATCAATACTTGTTCTTCATTTAATAGTGAGTAACCTACTATTCTTGTACTGACATCCAAGCCTAAACATATCAATCACCCTGCTTTTTCAACTTTGGAAACTTTATTTCTTTCATAGCCTTATCATCTTCCTTTTTTTCTGGTTTTTCTTCTTCTCTAATAAACCTGTCTGGTGCTACTCCTTGTTTATCAAGGATATCTAATATATCAGTTGCACTAATATCATTACTCTTATCCTCTTCTACTGTAACTAACTTTTGAGCAGCGTTCATAAGTTTTATGATATTCTCTGTTGCTTTATGTGCTGAATCTAAATATCCTTGTGGTTTATCTCCAGACATAAATAAATCGTCGCCATCTTTTATATGAGCTTTAAACTCCTTGAATGTCTCTAAAGCGGCGTTTCTTTCCTCAATAGAATAATCAAATATAGTTTTAAATACTTCATCTACAGTTTTACCTTCAAATAACTCTATTGACTTAAGCTTATCTAATCCCTTTTTATCCATCGGTTTTTTCCCCTAATTCATTGAATTCCAAAGTGGGATCTATTTGTCTTATAAAATATTCAACATCTCTCAAACTTTCAACAAAAGACATAATCACTGGATCATTTGAGTATATCTCTTTGGATAAAACTTGATTTATAGCTTCTGCCATTTGATTCATTTCTATAAATATCTGTTGGTTATTTTCTTCATATTCTTGTAAACGACCTAACATCTTCCATACCGAATATGATAAAACAACAATAACCCCTAATAATATTGATATTATAATGTATTCCATATTATCTCCTATAAATATCATACTATAGTATAATTCATAATAAGAAGTTCTTCACCTACACCTTGATCAACACCTTCTTTTGCACCTGCAGGTTTCACAAACTCTCTTTTTTCCCAAACAAAATCATTCTTTGGATACATCTCACTCAACTCTGGAAAATCATAGTAAGATAATGAAAACTTACCAGATATACCATGAAGAGAATCTCTCAATTGATAATGTTGTTCTTTTCCAAACTCATGTAAACTATAGTAAGACTCAGTATTCCAATAAGGAGGGTCAACGTAGAAATATGTTGTGGGTGAATCATACTTTGCTATTACCTCCTCAAATGACATATTCTCGCAAGTATCAATCTTCTTCAACTTGGGAACAAACTTATCACTAGTTAGTCTGTTTGTAAATGCAGTAAACTTTGAACCATACATACCCTTGTAATCTTGAAACTCTGCATCAACAGGATCTACACCGCTAAATGATGATGCAAGTATATACGCATACTTCATAGCTATTGCTTGATCCTTCTTACCTGCGGCTATCTTTTTTCTAATCTTATCACGAGCCTGTTCTTGTTTATCTGCTGTTCTCAATCTAAGTTGACTTACACAATAGTTTATTTCATTTAGAATATCTTTCTCTATCTTATCCAGTGATGAATGACCACCTTCGGCATGATGAATAAACTTAGCAATCTTCAATCTGGCAACTTTATCCGTAAGAAACTTCTTCAACGCATTACGACCGAACAACTCCTTCTTACATTGATAAAAGAAATCATTACATTCCTTACTTAATTCTGGTTGTCCTTTAGTTTGAACTGGTGGGTTCTTACTCTCAATAAACTTCATAAACTTCTTTGGTTCTGATGCACAACGAAATAGGTTAACCATATAAGGGTTGAAATCATTGTATATAACCTTATTCATTCTTTCATGTATATCGGAGTTGACATACACCCAAAACGCACCACCAAATACTTCTACATATGTTTCACTCTCTGGAATGTAATCACTAATCCATTCCGCCATGCGATTTTTGCCACCTATGTATGAAATTATTATAGCACCCTCCACTTTGGAAATCCGTTGGATTTCACACGATATGAAATAAACTGTCTGCTTTCGCCAATTTGACGAGCAGCCTCTCTTATACTACTGTATATAACACCTTCTATAAAAACTTTTTTCGTATGCGGCATATTTTTTTTCATCTTTTCTATACTTTCTTTGGAAACCTTTTTACCTTTATGTCTTTTAGAGGTTATTTTTTTTTGTTCTGGGTTATTATCCCACCATTCTTTTTTCTTTATTGAACATATCTTTCTACTCTCTTCAGAAAGAACTCCACCTTCTCCACCTTCTGTTAGGTTATAACCATTGGGATGCAATGTATTGTGTTCTTTTATATATTTTTTTTCTAATTCACACAAATCATCTGCAACATTGACACACTCTATAACTTCTTTATCAAAGTTTTCCCAACCATATTTATTGATGGCTCTGGAAATCAATCTATTATATTTTCTAAAATCTCGTTTATGTTCACCCATTCTCTTTTCATAATCAATAGTTTTTCCAATATATTTCTTTCCATTTATTTTATTTGTTAAACAATAAACAACCATCTTACTTCTCCATAAACAAAAACGGGCTATCAAAAGAGTTTGCGAAGAATGAACAATTATATGTGTTATTCACTCTCTTAATAGCCCGTCTTTATATTATTCAATCTTCGCATAATAAATATAATAAATAAAATGTAAAAAGTAAATATATTTGTTTAATCCCAGAGTGATCTGTAGTATTTTGCGAATAATTGGAAACCTTCTTCCATAACCTTATCTCGCCTTGCCGCTTCTTTTTTGTATTCCTCCCACATTTCTTCGTCATCATTACGAAAAACGACTTTACCACCCGGCTTATCTACAAACCATTTATCTGTATCAATGCCAGACTCAACATCCTCCATATCTAATTTGTGATACTCAAACGCCAATATCATCTTGTCAAGAATTCTCAACCACTCTTCATACATCTCATCAAATTGTTCCTCTTCATAACCTTCTAATAAAGGCGAACCACTAGGACCATCAGAAGATGAATTACCACCACCATTACGAAACGCAATAAGTCGTGGCAATACAAAATCTGTTATGGTATGATCTAACGACCATAAATCCCTACCAGAAAAACCATAACGAATTTTTTGATAAGCGTATCTTATGTTTCTTAAAATTTTCATATATATAATATAGTGAATTTATACTAATAAGTCAATATTATTTTTGCTAGATTTGTTTCTAAATATTGCAGCTATTTTGGAAGGTTTTTCTACTAATTGTTTTTTCTTATATGACATATTGTCATTGCTTTTTGTAGCATTATAATATGCTAGTGCATATTGTGCATAATAATAACTATTTGTTTCAATCAACATTTTTATTCTTTATATACTCCTTGTATAATAACTTACCTATCCTCATTCCTTCTATAGAATCTGATGGGTAATGTGCTCTAGCTATTTGTCTACTACTTGATATATTCCTACCAACTCTTATAAATTTTGATTTATATTTAGGATAAGCTTTTGATAAAAACATAGAAATTAAAATACCTTGTACACTATGTCCAGAAGGATATGAAGGTGTGCTCATACTTTCTAACTCTATAATTTCACCTAAATTAATACCATATAGTTCTGCTAATTGTTTTGGTCTAGGTCTATTAAACATATATTTGTAATACAATATAACCTCACTACTTTCTTTAATCAAAAAATTTATTTCATCGTTAGGAAAAGAAAGTTTAAATCTTAAACATAAATCATAAAAAACTTGTCTTATATCATCATGCATTTCTACAAATTCTCTATCTTGCGGAAGGCCAGATAATGTTTCTAATTCTAATTTTGTTTGCAATGATAAATTATTAGGAGGCGGAGTAATAATGTTGTTATTTACAAATTCTCCAAAATAACCATCAACATTGTATCTATTAGTAGTATTATCTGTGAATTTTGTATTTTTAATTTTTTTTATTTTTTTATAATCAACAATCATTTTACCCCACCTCTAAAATTTATTTTAAACCTAATAAACTTTTTATGAAATAAATTAAACCCTTACTCTGCATTTGTTTATCAAATCTTTTCATCGCTTCTTTTTCTGCTTTAGCAATTGCTTCTTCTAATTTTTGTTTAGCAACAGCTTCAACACCAGAAACAACACTTTCTGTTTTTGATTTTAACAAAGAACTAGTTTCTTCTAATTGTCCTTCTATTTTTTTTTGCAAGTCATTAGCTATTTCTTTTACTCCATCTTCTACTTTTAAAGAAGCTTTACTTACAACTTCATCAACAGAAACTTTGATTTTATTTTCCATATTATTAATAACACCATCAGCATATGAAACTTTAGCTCTAATAACTTCCAACTCATTATTAATATTCTTAGTTGCACTTTCCTTTATTGATTCAATCTGTTGTGTTGATTGATTATTGAAATCAGTAATAATATCTTCTACTCTATTTAATTGTTCACTAAGTTCATTTGCAACTGGTAAACCTTTTGCCTTCTTCTTTACCTTATCCATCAATCCCATTACT
>Ga0099849_1000449_pt1 | contig 19107 bp, 36 predicted proteins | sample CB_VirMetaG_4_FD_78177 | JGI IMG/M metagenome (GOLD analysis project Ga0099849, IMG submission 78177) | Freshwater to marine saline gradient viral communities from Chesapeake Bay - CB_1508_1M Viral MetaG | ecosystem: Environmental > Aquatic > Marine > Coastal | place: USA: Chesapeake Bay... | reverse complement strand
GTTCTTCCACATAACCTCTGTTAATCAAAACCTTTCGAAGTTCTGCAAAGGCAGGGTGATCACGATTGCTAGTTATAGCATAATCACCAATCCTATACTTTACAAGACAGTTTGTGACCAACTCATCAGGAATTGTCACTTCTGGGTTTTCAACCTCTTTCGGTTCAATTTTTACTGTTCCAAGAAGAAGTTCTGCGGGGATTACGTTATTCCAGCTCATTTGACACCTTCGTTTGCTTTCTTACACTATACGTCAACTCCTTCATAACTTACAGTCCTATCGGTCTTTACATACACCTGTGTTTCATTAGCATTCCTCCAAAATTTCGATAGAAGAGCCAAGGTACCACACCCCACCTTGGCTAGCGGGGCGTTTAATTGTTTCCATGGGGGTAAACTTCACTTTACACCACACTCTATTAGTCCCCTCTTGTTTCAAGTGAGGGGCAGACTTTTCAGAACAGACATGCCAGCCGGGCCGGTGTGCAAACCCCTTGGTTGGCTTATCTTCATAAGAGTATTTAACCCCCGCTACAAGGCGTTGCCTTTTGTTTATAAAAAGAGGGGCGTACCCGTCTTTCATTTTACGGAATAGCTTATACCCTATCATTTCCCTCACCTCCTCCAAAGTAAGCCCCCCAAAGGTAAGCCCCCTTCGGGTTAGCCCCTTCAAAGTTAACCCCTTCAAGGTTAGCCCCTTCAAGGTAAGCCTCTTCAAGGTTAGCCCCCTTCAGGTTAACCCCTTCAAGGTTAGCCCTCCAAAGGTTAGCCCATTCAAGGTTAACCCCTTCAAGGTCAGCCCCTTTCAGGTTAGCCCCTACAAGGTTAGCCCCTCTAAGGTAAGTCCTTACAAGGTAAGCCCCCTCAAGTTTAGCCCCTCCAAGGTTAGCCCCCTTAAGGCAAGCCCCTTCAAGGTTAGCCTCTTCAAGGTTAGCCCCTACAAGGTTAGCCCCTACAAGGTAAGCCTCTGCAAGGTTAGCCCCCCAAAGGTCAGCCTCTTTAAGGTTAGCCCCTGTAAGGTTAGCCTCTGCAAGGTTAGCCCCTGTAAGGTTAGCCTCTTCAAGGTTAGCCTCTTCAAGGTTAGCCCCTACAAGGTTAGCCCCTAAAAGGTAAGCCTCTGCAAGGTTAGCCCCCTTCAGGTCAACCCCTTCAAGGTTAGCCCTTCTAAGGTCAGCCCCTTCAAGGTTAGCTCTTGGCTCTATCAAGTAGCTTTTAACTTTCATAGAAACGATCCTTTAGTGATCTTAGTAATGTTATTATAAAACCTTCCCGCTTCGGTAACAGACCTTCGGCACCAACGTGTAGCTTAGAAGACAAGAGTTTAGTTTTTTCTACACGACGCTCCCAACCTTTTCCGAAGGTTGAAAAGTGGCTTAACCCTCGGTAGTACTTTAAACGCTCAACAGCAAAGCGATCGATAACTTCTAACCCCTTATTAGAACCTATTGCCGTAAGAGTTTTAGGTCCAATAATACCGTCTGTGGGAAGCCCCAACGCCCTTTGCAGTAGCTTGATACTCTTAGCGGGGCCTGCGTTTACTGCCATATCAAAGACAGACAGGTCAATTCCTGCTGGAAGCTTATCACCGCTTACAGGGTCCCAATAACGAAACTTGTAGATAGCCTCTAGTTCTTCTCTGGAGATGTTCTTTAACTCCTCCACCGTGGCATCCCTTCCTAGATACCCCCGATAGGTAGCTAGGGTGACGCCCTTGTTAGTAGCCCCGCCGGGGTCCTTGGGGTGGTTAACAAACCCCCCTTCGTGTTCTAGAATTTGTTCTAGGCAGTACTTAAAGTTATAACGCATTGCTTTGCCCCTTCTTGCCAGCTGTTCTAAGACCCGCCCATTAACAGTTTCTTGAGATCTTTAACCGACCAACCAGTGATGCGGGATAGTTCTCGCAGTGTTATGTTTGTGGTGTCATAAAGTTCAATGATTTCTTCATTTGTCAACTTTAGTCTCCTCATAGGATAAAACCGGGAATACCGTTAACTTCTCCTTTGTAGTAGCTAAGCTTTTCATCCCAAAACAACTCAATTCCTTCTTCCCCATTATAAGCCACTACTAGGCGATTCATGTTTGAACCATAAATTTCAACTAAGAAGGGATCCTTGGTTGAGTTATAGGGGTAAAAAACTTCGAAGTTAGTCTTTCTCATTTTTAGTATCCTCAGTAGCGCCCTTAGTAACCTCAGAGGAGTCTTTAACCCCCTTAGAACCCTTCCTTGGTCGTCCGGGTTTACCCTTGCGGGTCTTGATGGGTCCGGTAGGCTTGTTTAGCTCTTCTAAACAGATAATCTCGACGTTGTAGGGGTTAGGTAGGGCTAACACCTCCTCTTTATACTTCTTAGCCACCACAATAACAGGGAAGTAACCCTCCTCAACCACTCCTATGTGGCTAATAATCTCCCAACGAAACATACTCATTGATAACCCGCCGATACGGCGATTAATGTTTGTCATAACAGACTCTACAGGGTCCGTTAGAGTAATTTTCATTTCTGGCTTGGTCCAGAGGTAGTCTATAAGCGCCTCTGTATACTCGTCAATACCGTAAACTAGGACCTCTCCTAAAGTACCGTAGTCTTCATAGTACTTCTCTTTTGCGCCTAGCGGAGTAAGTCTCCCAAACTTAATCTTATTGCCCTGCCCTGCGGGGCGTCCTCTAGGTTTAGTTGCGTCAGCTTGTCCAGTCGTCGTATCCACCGATAACCTCCAAAATTACAGGTACAGTCTTCATCCCTAGTTCATCTTTCAACAAAACCTTATAGGCCGCTGTATCAATGCCCTCATTACTTAGGTTGATGTATACATAATCATCACCATAGTAATCCATTTCTTCCTTAGCTTTTTCACAGTAAGGACAATTATCCTTTCCGAATACTACGTACATTAACTTAGCCTTTATGTCCCACCCGGCGCTTAGCCTTGTCTCGTTCCAACCAGATAATACGATCAATCTCTGAACGGTCAAGACCAATGTCATCTAGCTGTTTATCTGTCAGTTTGTTTAGTTGTTTAATCACTCTACGGTGTTCCCGCCAAGTATTAACATAGTTCCAGAAACGTTTGAAAATATTCATTTGTGTATCTTTCTTTAAGCAACGGAGTCTGTTCGGCAAGAGTTAAGTTTTGTCATGTTGTATATTCTCCTTTTTAGCTTTTTCTTTATCAAGCCTTGTAACCATTGTATATGGAACATGTAATTCTTTAAGCTTATCTAGTGCAACTTCATAGGAGTGAGCACCTTCCACGTAATCGATAATAGCCTTGTCCGCCACTATAAGCCAAGCAGGAATGATATTGTTCCAAGACATTAATTTTCTTCCTTTGTGTAAAAAACCTTATGAATTTTTTCATCTTTTATGCACTTACTACAACCACTGCAAGGTTTAGCTAGGCCAAGACTACCGTCTTGTTTCATACGAACAACGTGCAGTTCAGCTTTACTAAAATCCTTGAGTACCCGTTTAGCTTTATTTATGGCATCTACCTCTGCATGAAGGTAAATAGCCTCTGGGTGCTTACTATACCGGGCGGCTACCGGGTGAGTCTTGTTTTGGTTTTTACCAATAGCTACTATCTTGCCCTTGTTAACAACAGCAGCCACAACCCTCGCCCGGAACGCCGGTTCATGGTCTTCAGCTTCCTTCAACAGGGACTTCAGAATCCTCTTCTTCACCTTCAAACTCCTCCATATGCTCCAAGGCGAGGTAGTAACCCTCTGCGTATAGCTCATATAGTAGGTCTAGTAGGGAAGCTTCTTGGTCAATCTCAAAGTCTTCCATAAAATTATCAAAGCCAACTTCAATCAATTGGTCTAGGTCTAGTTCTTCAGTCATCTAATATTCCTTTCTAGAGAGTATATAATAAAGTTGTTATTAAAAAGGTAGCCAGCCAAACTTGGCAAGAATCCAAAGGCCTACCCAAAGAACGCCTAAGTGTAGGGCCAGCCGAAGGACCACTCCGATAGCTGCCCCGGCACCAAAACTAATACTCTTAGCAAGCTCTTCTCTTTTTGTATTGTCACTCATAGTTTTTTCCTTCTAGTATTTTGTCTGCTGTTTCTATTGCTAAGTCCCAAGCGGAAAGTTTTTGTCCTGCCATAAGTAGAGCGTTAGCTTGGCTCCTAATATAGGCAAGGCGCTCGTCAATGTCTTCCTCAGTAGCAGAAAGTATACAGTCAGCAGCGATAACACCCCCACTATTAGCTACAAAGTCAGGGACATAAAGAATATTTCGACTACGAAGAACCTTCTCAGTACCTTTCTGAGGTTGAGCAAACTGACAGTTAGCTGCCCCAACAACCCCTGACGCTTCACTTTCCATAGCGAAGTGGTAATCAATAGTTCCCGGAATTGCACAAGGTGAGTAGATACCTTTTAAGAACCGAAGATCAGAGAGGGGGGAGTAAGCAGCACCAAGAGACTCTGCAACAGTCATTGCTTTCTTCTCTTCAATGTCAGTTACACAAATATCCCAACCAGCCTGCTTACAGAGCCAAGCCAGCTGATAACCAACTTTTCCAACTCCTTCAATGTTCACCACCATGTCATCATCAGTAAGGCCCTTAAAAGACTTAAAACCTAGAAGAGCCTGAAAGACACCTTTAGCAGTGATCACGCTAGGGTCTATGTCGTACTCCTCAAGAGCCAAAACGTTAGCATCGGGGTCTAGATGCTGCAACGTTTGCATAGTGATATTATCAGTTCCCATGTCGGGTGCCGCCGTATAACCAACCCTCATGTTCACATAGTCAAGTAGCTCTAAAAAGTTCTCCAAAGAACGAACGGTTAACTCTCTACAACCAGAGATTACGGCCTTGCCGCCGCCTCGGGGGACTCCGGCAATGGCGTTCTTATAGGTCATGGCCTTCGAAAGAGCCATAGCCTCCTCTACCATCTCGGAGTAGCCGTAAGTTGGCTGGAGACGAACCCCTCCGAGAGCAGGTCCCAACCGTGTATCGTGGATAGCAATACAGCAGCGGGGATCATTCAAATTGACAGCAACTAACTCATGAGTTTCTGTCTTTACTTCCTCTATTCTCATTGTCAAAACTCCACAACTTCGTCGATAATGTTAAAGTCTTTTGCTTCTTGCGGGGTCAACCAAACGTCAGTAGGGCTTAGCAAGTGTTTCCGAATTTTCTTGAGAGAAAGACCTGTGAATCGTTGATAGTGGTTCTCCATCCAAGCAGAAACCTGCTCAAAGGACTTCATACGTCCATAGAGCTCATGCTCTTTGCCAGAAGACCCTGCAGCGTACTGATGCGACATAATCTGGCAAGTAGAGGAAGCTCGGCGGACCTTACCCGCCATTAGAGTTAACATGCCACAAGATGCAGCCATCCCTGATGCAAGTGTATTTACGGGGATTTCTGAACTCAGCATCGCATCAAGAAGCATAAGGCAACTGTCGATACGACCACCCGGAGAGTTGATTATAAGGGTGATAAACTCAGGGCGAAGCTCTTCAGGCATCAAGTTGTACTCGATAATTTGGGAAACAACAGGAGTAAGCTTCTCTTTATCAAAGTCGGTGGTAAGCGGAATAATGCCGCTCTCAAGAAGGTAAAACCCCGGTTGTTTTTGTTTAGAATCGTTCTTTTCGATATTACGGGTTTCTTTTACTTTCTTACTCTTTTTCTTACTAACAGGATAGATCATTACTTTGTTTCCTTGATTTGTTCTTCAAACTCTCTTAAACGTTTATAAACAGAAAGTAACTCAATAACACTGGGCCAGCTTTTGAAGATGTACATCATAGCACCTTCCACCTTACCGAAAGCCCTTATAATTTGCTGCATAACCCCCAGAGTGATAGCTCCAGAGACAATAGCCGGGGCCAGTAGAACGTAGGGCACTAGCACATTAGCTTGCAGCATAGATAGCCTAGCAATGTTAAACCACAGATAGCGGAAGTAGTTCTTGTAGTGGATTTTACGAACATCGTCGTAAAGCTCTGCAAAGGTTTTTGGTGAGATAGAGCCGTCATCCTCTGCTTTAACAAGAATCTTCCGGTAAGCTGCTTCTTGTTTCTGGATATCATACTCAAGGTTAACTAGCCGGAGAGCCCAACCAGCAACCAACAATACAACGGTGATGCCTAGTGACCAAACAACAGCAGAGGTCACTAAGCCATACTGCCAGTCCCCGAAGAAACTAATTACAATACCTGAAGACAGCCCTAAAAGAATAGGCAGGAACGCAACCAAAAGCATTACACTCTCAATCATAGTAGTGCCTAGTTCCTCTAGTAGTCGAGAGAACTTAACGGTGTCTTCTTGAACTCGTTGGGAAGCTCCCTCTAGCTTCCTAGCCTTGTGGTACAAGGTGTGATACTTCTGGACCATAGCAGTACGCCAGCGGAACAACCAATGGGAAGTAAAAAAGATACCCCCTAGCGCTACCGCTACGTAGGTTCCCGCAATCTCCCCAAAGGTTATTAACTGGACAAAATACTGGCCTAGTGTTACAGAGTTTGGTTCTGAAAGAGCCTTTTGTATAAGGTCGTAGAAGCTACCAAAGAACTCGTTTATCTGGACGTCTAACTGGACAGTATACCACAGGGAGGCCAAGATTAGTACCGCGCCTCCCCATGACCAAACCATCCAACGTCTCTCCGAAAAGAAGCTTAACATTTGTCTAGCCTCTGTTCATAACGATACATACCTACATCACGAAGCGTGATAAGTTCCTCTGCTGTACTAACAGTAATGAACTTGCAAGGTGACGTATGCTCAATTAGCTTGAAGGAGAAGTTAGAGTTATAACCTACTTCAAGAATATAGCGATCCATTTTAATGTAAACTTCGGAATACGAGGAGGCGATCTCATGGATTGTCTTGTCAGTAGGAGCTGCGGGGAGGTAAGGTGCATGGAACCATAGAGAACCACGAACATCAACTTCTTGAGCTGCAATCGCTGCAAAGGCACAGGCACTAACACAGAGTTGCCCCGCAGGAATTTCTACTCTGGCGTTTTGCTCCATCAGGTACCGGCCAATATTTAGACTAACGAAAAAGTACCCGCCGGGACCTTGCATAGTTACTTTCTTAACCTCATAAGTCTCAAAACCCTTTATAACACCAAAATACTGAGACAGAGTCGTTTGGCCAGAGACTTTTAGAACTTGGGTGGTTTCGTTGAAGTGCACACCACCACCAAGATTTACCACAACAGGCGGTTCTGGTTTAGTTTCAGGGGAGATAGGTTCGGCACTTGCTGAACAAGAAACAACAAGGGCAAGGCTAAAAATAACACCTAGTAGGTTTTTCATTTGCTTTCCTTTTGGTTTGGAGCAGTTTTAAGGCGTACTCAGGCCTTGTAAATTACAGGCCGAGACGACGTCGCCTGTGTTTGTTCATGGAGGAAGTCTTGCGTTTTCCTTTTCCGATAGATGTAAGTTTCTTCGTAGGTTCGATGATAACCTTAGTGGCCGAAAACTTCTTTGCCATTTGTAACTCCTATGATAGTATTTTCCTTGTTATTTCTAGCTCGCATTGACCTGCACTACAAGCCAAGGTCTGGCTACCTTCTGTATTATCCTCTTGTTCATACTCTGAAAGTTTGTTAAAGTCAACAACAGGCATTTTAGCTAGGAACGCCTCATACTCCTCTTTAGTACAGTCCATGTAAGGCGCTTGCTCGTAAGTATGATCAGAGTAAGGCAAGAAGCTTACTCCGGTGATGTAGTCAAAGTTTTCAAAAACCCAAGCACCGACTTCCATCCACTCTTCCTCACGGACATAAACCGTGACTGATACAGAATGTTCGGACCAGTGCTTTTGGAATAGCTTCCAGTTTTCAAGCTGTTGAATTGCTGTTTGTTCAGAAGCAAGAACTGCGCCTTCTGGTGACTTGATTGGGAAATAGAACACAGTAGTCTTAGCAGGGTTCATAACGTCCGCTTCGTGAGGTACACCTTGGTCCTTTAGAAACTGTGTTAGCGGATCATTGTTTGCCTGTCGGACAGACCGTATGTAGTAGGGTGAGAACCTTCCATGAATACCACTAGAAGAGTCAACAAGCTGAGAAACAGTACCGCTAGGCTTAACGGTCGTAATAGCCGTAGCAGGGTTAGTTCCAAGGAGGTTACTAAACTCAATATTGATGTCTTTTGCATGATCTCTCAGAGCCTCTAAAAGATGTGGGTCAGGGTCTTGTAAAAGTTTACAGTCTTGGATGCCTGTAAGAGACACGCCAAGCAGCCGTTCTTCGTCACAATTATTTTTCCATAACTTACGAACATACTTAAAGTCTGTCAGTGTGGCTTGGAAGGTTCCGAGGATAGTAGCCAACCGGACCTTCCTAAGAAGATCATTCTTAGTATCCTCTGCCCGTGCTACAACTTCTGTTAGGTTACACAGTTGTGCTGAACGTAGTTGGATTTCTGCGCAAGGATTGCAACCTACAATTTGTTCACCATCACGACGCTCAGGAGCCATCTCTCGGGCACCACCCCTGTTATAAATACCACGCTCACCAGAGCCTGATTTCATAAGAGCAACCCACTCCTCCATGAATACCGCCATAGAGGGTTTCTGGTTGTAAACCGCAGAGTTGTTAGCTAGAGCCCGCTGTGGTTCTGTTTCCCACCAGCGACCTGATTTAGCGTCTCTAACCTCTGGATCACCGAGATCAGAAAGAGAAATAAGAGCAGAGCGACGAACACCTCCTACAACCACTACCTCCGCGATCTTGCAAACAATATCGTGAACTTCGATGGGTCGAAGCTTACGACCTGCTGCCTTGCGGAAGACTTGCTCGGTAAAGTTAAACAGTTGTTTCAAAGGCTCTGGTCCAGAGGCGCGGCCTCCCATAGTCTTTAGGCGAGCGCCTTCAGGACGGATTTTAGAGTAATCCCATCTGTGAATATTCCCTAGGTAAAGCTCGGCAATAAGTTTCCGAAGTGCCTTGGCCCAGCCTTCTGCGCTGTCTTCAATAGAGATAACCCGGTCTGTCTTGGTAAAGTTATCATTTACAATAGGTAGTTTGTTTACGGCGGAAGCTTCTGCCGAAAAGCCCACTCCAGTACCTGCCATGAGAATGAAAAGGATTTCATCGAAGGCCCTGATATGATCCATCTGGACGAAGCTACAATTATAACTACGGAAGTGGTTTTTAGATAGAGCCTCACCTGCCGCCCACATGGAACGCATAGAAGGCATAACTTCCATATTGAGAATTGCTTCTCGTAGTTCCTCAAACTCCCCTTCCGAAACTACATGATCGAAGTTAGCTTTCCAAAATCCAATCAGGCGATCTACAGTCTCTTCCCACGTTTCACGACGGCCTAGGCTATCTAGAAAACGTGAGTATCTAGATTTATGAATAAAAGATTGGTAGTTGTCCATTTTTGCCCTTATTAGTGTTCGTTGCCGTGGTAAGTTAGTCCAGACAGGTCTGCAGCGTCCTCTTCAGGCTCCTCTACCTCATCCTCAGTGGTCTCTACTACGTCGCTGTGTGAGCACTTACCTGTGGTGATTACAAACCAAGCATCTCGTAGAAAGTCGATTTCTTCTTTAGAAAACTTCTTTCCTTCTACTTCCAACATACCTAGAAAAATGTCTAGGTGCTTTTCACTGTGAATGTTTTCGTACATAAAGCCGTTAGCATACTTCCAAGCACGTTCAAAGTTCTCAAAGTTGTCTGTTTTCATTATCGTGTTCCTTCTTTATTAGTTTCGATTTTGTTAGTAGTTATATTCTTACAAACTTAGTCTCGGGGACTTCCTCAAACTCGTCTGAACCAGATGTCAATCGACCCGTGTCGAAATCATAGTATAAGCAGCCGGAAGGCCCGGTTAATCCGGTATAACGACACTTGAGAACCTTAGTTCTAATAGTGTTTCTTTCAACAGGGTTTTCAGAAGCAACGTTACGAGCAAAGGCAATCACGTCCATGCTGATTTGTTTGATAGAGCCTGAACCTTTAATGTCGTCCAAAGATGGCAACTTACCTTCTTCGAATGATTTACCCTTATTGTCTGTCTTACGAAGGTGACTGATAAGACCAACCCACACGTCATGTTTCTTGACAAGACGTAAAAGATCGTTCATCACCCGATCGATCGCTTCATTTCCGGTGAGACCGTCTGCGCCCTCCGAAGCTAGGATTGTAATGTGGTCAACAAAGATATACTTGGCTCCACTAAGGCACATATACTCCAAGAAATCCATAATAGAACCATCACTAATACTACCTTGGTGATCTAAAACAAGAACGCGATCGCTTCCGAAAACACTGTCGTAACCTTGTTTGAGTTCCTCTAGTGGAATTTCCGCTTTTGCCGGGTTTTTGTTTAGAGCCATGCCCGCCATCTTTCTAGCGGTTTCTGCAGGAGACTCCTCTAACGACACAATACCAAGTTTGTCTTCTGTTGTGTCTAACAAGTGGAAAGCAATTTCTCTCAATAGGGTAGACTTACCAGAGCCTGTGCCAGACGTCCAGAGAGTAATTTCTCCTGTGCGCATACCCTTTAGTTTCTCGTTAAGACCTTCCATAAAGTCAGGATACGGTATGGACTCAATGTCATTGTAACGCTCTAGCTGACTCCACAACTCGTCTTTGTTAAGAATACCAGCGGGGGTGTAGTCAACAGAATTCCAGATAGTCTTCAAAACTTCTTCTGGTTCTTTGATCCACAGGTCGCAAGCATCTTTTTCTTTAGAAGACGTAACTTTAACTTTGTCGAAGCCAATTATGCGGCAAGCCTCTTTGACAGCAGTTTTACCTGCTTCGTCGTTGTCAAACCACAAAATTACTTCATCAAAATTACGAACCCACTCTCGGTGTTCTATAAGGTCTTTAACACTAGAGGCAGACCGGAGTGAGACTACTGGATAGAAGGTCTTATACTTCTTATACCAAGCACTCTGCACAGCCATACAGTCTAGCTCACCCTCAGTTATGACTAACCGTCTACCGCCGTTGTAGTTTTGCATACCAAACAAAGAACTTTTTACAGTACCAACAGACGTAAAGCTTTTAGGCAGCTTCCTGATCTTATAGCCTGAAAGCGTACCTTCCGCGTAGTAAGGGTAGTAGTGAGAATCCACATTACCTTCAGAGTCATAGCCTGATCTTACAGAGTAGTGTTCAGCTACAGGCAGGTAAATACCTCGTTCTTTGAAGCCCTTGATCGGTAGGTCTTCTAGCTCCTCCAGCTGTGCCTGAATCAAGGCAGGGCTGGGTTTCTTTGTAGGCAGAGTTTCTATAGTTGGGCCCTCCTTTGGTGCTGGATAGTTCTTAGTGCAAGAAAAGCAATAGGCAGACCCGTCTTCGTAAATCTGTTTAGGGTCGGAGCCCCCGCAGTTTTCACAGGGTTGGTTTCTGATGACTATACGTCCCATAGCTATTTGTACTTTCTGTTAATGAACCTCACAAACTTACGTAGCTTTTCGCTAGGCTCTTCTTTAGGAACCCACCGTATAGCTGCCACCTGTCTATTGTAGAAGCGAGGGGTTACTCCGTCAGGTAGGTGTTTGGTCATAACCTCTAAGACCATCTGAGCCCAAGCCTCACAATAGTTAAGCCCCCCACGAGTCCTGTAAAGTTCAACTATAGTAAACTTAAAGTTTTCTTTACCTAGTAAATTGATATCCTTCTTTAAATGCTCGGAAGAGCTAGTATAGTTCCTCCAAGCATGTTCTTTACCGTGGTTCTTAGACCTTTTACGCTTACTGTCCACCTTAAAATTTTTACGACCTATGTAGAGACGCTCTGACCGTTTATTTTCTACAAAATACAGAAAACCATAATAGTCGTCTATGCTAAAGTCTTTATCGAAGCTCCAATGCCCTAGATCTGTTTTATGAGATAGCTTGGTCATAGATGCTTTTTTTGACTTTAAAGTGGTCATTATAAGTACGCCAGATATGGATCAGTCTACCGTTAGCTAAGAGGTATTCGTAGCCTTCAGGCCCCTTGAAATCATGGTAAGCTCTACAAACAATAGCTCTGCGTTCCTTATGATCTTTAGCGGGGGCTAATAGCTTTTGAGCAGTTTTTGGACCCATTCGGTGAATACCCGGAATGTTATCTACTGAATCCCCTGTCAGCACTTGTTGCCAGTAAAACATATCTGCGTACTCATTACTAATAACATAGAACTCGTTCTTGTTAGGGTAGTAGTGCTTGCCGGGAATACAGTCCAAGTCCTTGTCGATGGTCACTACACACTTGTCTATGTTGGACTCTTCGCACTCTACGCTCCAAATACGAACTTGGTCGTCTGCCTCATAACCCTCGCAAAGAACAGCACCTTCTAGGGTACACGCATAAGACTTCAAGTCATCAAACCACTCTGGTTTATTAAACTTTGACTTCATACGGCTATTAGACTTTTTGTAAAGGTCATAAAAGCTATCGCGGAAGTTGTTAGGACCCCCAAAGGCCATAACATAGTCACTGGCAAAGACAGACTCAACTGTTTCTTCAAAGACAGACATGAACTTGCTCTTCGCCTCCTCTAGGGTATCTAACCCCCATATTGAGCGATAGAGTAGTACATCCCCATCAATAATCGCTAGAGTCATAATAAGACTCCTTTCGGTTAGTTTTGGTCATTAGTCGGGAGTAATTTTTCTTCATTCTTCATAAGGGTTTTCCTCCTGATACCTTTGCATAGCATTTTCCGCGTAGGTAATGCAACCTACACCAATCCACCCCTCTGCGGTGGCATCAACCTTTGCCTGCATGTAAACCTTAAGGAGAGTTTTTAGATAGTCAAGCCTGTTATCGTCCCAAGTTTCTCTACAAATTTCTTTAAACACTTCTTGGGTGAGGTCTTCAAAGTCTTTAATCATTTGAATTATCCTTCTAGTTTCTCTACTTCAACACCTAGCATACCTAGCATCACTAGACCAGTCTCATCCCGATAAGCTGAGTCATAGACAACCCTTGCCACTCCTGCTTGGGCTAAAAGCCGAGCACACTTAGGGCAAGGAGCCGTTGTACAGTAAACTGTAGCACCAAAAATAGAGATACCATTGCGGGCCATTTTAGCTACAAGGTTTTCTTCAGCGTGTAGAACCGAATCCTGACAGGTAGCCCCGGTATCCGGGTCTATGTCTTCGTTTGTGTACCAGCCGGTAGGGGTGCCATTAATACCCATACCTATGACGTTTTGGTCTTTTACGGCGATAGCTCCTACCTTCCGCTTGGTTGCCTTACTTTTTCGGGCAGCGCGACTAGCCATATCCATGTACATGTGATCGTCGCTATTAGCCAAGTCGTCGGAATACTCTAGAAGGCTGGAGAGGAAGGCTTGACAACGACCTCTGGCCTTTGATTGTGCATCCAAGGATAGCTCCTTATAAGTGGCAGAGTAAATTATCTCCTTGCGAACTGTATCCCAGACATAAGCTCGCTGCCAGTTATCCGGATCGTCAAGTTTTATTTCGTATCGGTCCTGAGTTTCCATATTACTCTCATTTGGGAACTTACACATCATTCAAACCTCCATGCCAAAGTTGATGATTACCTAGTTTAGTAATTCTACGAAAAAACAAATAGCTATCTTCTGTATCAAGCGGGATACTGCTTCGTTCTTCTGCTTCCTCTAAAGAAATAGCCTCTATATCGTTTACAATTTCAATAAACATAGAGCTAGTTCGGGTTTCTACCATACTATAAGCATTTCGCATACCGTTTAGCAAAAATGTTTTGTCTTTAAAAGCGCCTTCATCCATTAACTCTAAGTCGCCAACCCAATAAGTCCCGCCTCCTTTCGGTTTCCAGTAAGGCTTATTAGAGTCTCCGTAGTTTTCAAGGATTTGTGTGTGTACGATGATAGCTTTAGTTTTCATCTTTAATTAACCCCGCAATAAGATCAAGACCGTCTTTTGTAGAAATATCGGCGGCGGCACAGTAGAGCAAAAGGGTCGCGCCTAACTGTGCGCAGTGTTTTGCAGCATCTTCCGAAAGATCTAACTCATATACTGCGCCGCCATCCTCTTTTTCTAAAACGTTGAGAATTTTAATATCATTTTCCATTTTCAGCCTCGTAAGTATAGCCAAAACTTTCCAGTACTTGACGTGCGTAATAACCTTGATCGTCATCTTCCCAACCGTAGTATTTCAAAGCGTTAACAGCTTTAGCTAGATTTGCCTCTAGTACTTTTATACGTTCTTCATACCAGAGTTCTTTACAAGGATTTTCCATCACTTCTTCCCTATGAGTTGACGTTCTTGAAGTTTGATTAAGTTACGACCCATGAGGCTCTCTAAAGAAGCCCCGCGAGTCCACGCCAAAACAGTAATGTACCAGAGAACGTCAGACAGCTCGTCTAGGACAGCCTCTGTGTTGTCGATATCCCCCCTATCCGGGCGTAGCTCTTTGACCCTCTCTGCCAGCACCTCGCCAACCTCTGAGGCTAGCCCGGAGTAGAACACTTCTGTAGGAGTTCCCGGCGCAATATAGCTGAGTGCCCCGCAAAGGTAAGCATCAAGTTTATTCGGCATCTTCAGTACCTCCTTTAACATCGTAAGCCCCCGCAGGGAGCGATAACCCAGATTTTAGGTCTTCAAACTGCTGGAGAGTCATCACGATAAGATCATAGGTTTTGTTCTTTTCGTTAAACTGTCGCAAGTACACTGCCCCTGAGTCGTAGCCCAAGAGAAGTTCTACATCCTCAAGGTGTCCTGTATTATCCAGAGACACGATGTTAAGCCCACCGCAGCCGCGTTCTACTGTAAACATTTAGTTCTCCTTATCGGTTGTCGTCCAATAGCATGTCCGAGAGAGGGTAATTTTTGAACAGGTATTCGTAAACTTTATCGTCTATTGGAAACCGCCCCTCGTCAGTATCCCAAAAGATTTCTATGTTTTCTATCTGATCAAAGTACTGTTTGCGACCATGAAACCAGTCAACCTCTACTACATGGTCCCCCGTAATATAGAAGTCAAAAGGGTTACCCTGTATGTACAGCTCCCGCGTAGTGTTAATTTCCATTGGCTTTCCTTCCATTAACTTGTGAACGATAGAGCGAGCGCTGGCGCTCTTCAGGTGACATCGGAGACATACTTACGTTTACCCGGCCTACAAAACCAGCCTCACAAGCAAAGTACTTATCGTTTTGTTTAGTCCAGCCATCGTAGCGTGTCATTGCTTCGTAAAAGGTAACTTCCTTATAACGACCCAACGATTCAGAGTGACCGTCGCGAAGATACAACAAGTAACCGTTATAGCAAAGGTTCGATGTGGTGTTGTCAGGCTCTATTACGAGGACACTTTCTTGATGCTGAAGGTACTCGCTTTTGCAGAGATGGTTAAAGAAGTCGTCATAGCCAAGCATAACGTTTGGCTCTACTTCCCCTTTATAGAAACCAGTCCCTAGCACTGGCTCAGAGTTTAGCTTCTCCATAGCATTCAGGGTGTCTAGATGCCGGTAAAACTTAGCGGCAACGTGAATTTGGTAAGGGTTATCAAACGAGAAAATAACTTTACGATGCATGAGGTGTTTCCTTTATAGTACGATTTCTTCTGGTACAAAAGAGTCGATCTCGATTTTTTCTTCAGAAAAAAGGTCTATCTCTGTTTCTACTCCCTCTTTATCAATGATACTAAGCCTCACCGTACAGAATCCCGGAAGGCCGGGTTTCTCCAAAAACAGTTTACGGCTTACTTCTACGCTTTTCACTTTGTGGATGTTAACGCTAGTGGACATGGTAGTAATCCTTTCCGATTTTGCAATCTCCGCAGGTCATAATATCGATGCCATACGCTTTGGGCGCATCTTCAAAGCACTTCATAATGATTTCCCGTGCTTGTTCTGCTTGATCTTCACGAACCTCTACTGTATGTTCGTCATGATAGAAGAGTAAGTGTTTAAAGTCTATGTCCGCCTCCTTTAGGCGTTCATCAATCATTTTTACAGTCGCCTTCATGACCACGGCTTCAGCGCCTTGGATTAGGTAGTTGAGTGCTTTATGGGTGGACTCGACATGAATTGGCCTGTCATCTAGACCGGGAATCCAGCCTTGACACTCTACAATATTTTGACACTTGCCGATTAGAGCTTTTAAGCTTGGGATAGACTCTAGGTATGTATTTTTGGCCTTATTACCCTCCCTTTCAGAACGACCGAGGATAGTACCAAGCTTTTTACCACCTGCACCATACAAGAAAGCAAAGATGAAGGGTTTTGCAGTAGCTCGATCACAACCTAGAATATCTGCATTCTTTTGGTGGATGTCTCCTTTAAGCACCTCGTTGGTGAAGTCATCATCTTTCATGAAGTGGGCAAGTAGCCTAAGTTGGCAAGCAGCACTATCAGCGCTAACAAGAACACGCCCCTTGGGAGCAATAAATAGCCCCCGAACTTCGGGACCAAGAACCGCTTTTCCACTAGGAAGGTTCGCAATAATCTTGTGTGTTTGTCTGAAAGTCGGGGTACCAATATTAAAGACATCCCCGTGAAGGCGGCTATTGCTATCGACATGTGGGATCCATCCTTCTAAAATAGCTTTACGAGAACGCAAGGTATAGTACTCCATAAGAGCCTTTCCTACATCTCCGAGTCCTTCCAAGGAACTGTCTGTGAGTTTTGGTGAGACTTTGACGAAGCTTCCATTACGTTTCTTCCAATTCCACTCGTCAGGTTTCCAACCCAGAGAATAAAGGAAAGTCTTAACAATATCAGTATTGCCGACATCCCCAGCAATAAGCTCAATCCTAGAGAATTCTCCCCACAAAGGAGATTCATCGACAGTGATGTCAGGGTCAAGCTTAAACCAGCGAGATTGGTAACTAATGTGTTTTCCTGTTTTTGTGAATAACGGCTTTTTGGGTTCATCATCAACTCTTTTCACTCTTGCTGGTAGTTTAGGGTTAATGAACGCCTCGATGGCTTTCATCTTAGCATCTACAGTCTTTGTAAGACGTTTAGCACCCTTAATATCGAACTTCCATCCGTTCTGGCATTGCTCCACCATGATACGGTCAAGTTCCATTTCTAGACGTAAAGCACTAGCAACCTCACGACTATTAGACCTCTTGCAATACGCAGACAGCTCCTTCAATAGATACTGGTATGTCTTTGCACCAAGACGGACGTCTTGCTTCATGTACTCAAACATGTCTTCGTTAAACTCTTCCCAACTCCCGTTGTAGTCACTTTTGTTGTCTTTAAAGAACTCTCCCCATTGTTTCAGAGAGTGACCAAAGCCAAAGCGACGGTAGTTGAGAACTTGGCTCATTACCTTAGTGCAGTGGACCTTCTTAGGATCAACATCCCAAGAAAGCCCGTTCAATTCCGCTAGCTTCTTTAGAGCGGGGATGTCGTAACCGAAAGCATTGTGAGCTACAATAATATCTGCGTTACTAAGTAGCTCCAAAAACTCTTTTAGTTGGTGTGATCTAAACCAGTACTCTTTGTCTGTTGTAATGTCAATGGCTCCAGAACAATGGAACTTTGTTAACTCTGGCAACAACCCGTTACCTTCTATGTCAAAAACTAACTTCATAAGTTCTCCTAGCTTGTTAGTTATTTAAGTTAATGGTTATACAATTAGAAGAGCTAAAACCACAATAACCCAAACATAACCCTTTAGTCGAAGTTCGTGGGCATCAGCTAGCCAGTCCATCACCTTAACAAAATACTTGTTGATTTTAATCTTTTCCATCATCTAACTTCTTCCTGTGTTTTGTTTTACGAGGTAGTTTCTTGTTTTTAGGCTCTACAACCCTTAGTTTGTACTTAGGCGTTCTCAAATCCCTCGCCATTGGATTTCTCGTTCTTGCCATACCAGAACTCAGCCTCCTCGTCCATCATAAGCCAGCCAGCTTTCTGGACGGCTTTGTAAGCTTCTTCAGCAAGACTTTTACAATTATCGTCCTCAAGGGACGGATATAGCTCCTTGTAAACTTCGCTAACTTTGTTGATATAACGTTGTACCGCATCTTTCATCATTAATACTCCATCATTTCTACAAAGTCAGGGAAGTCTTTGATGTTATCAACGCCGTGAAAGTTGTTAGGGCGCTGGCCTTCGACAGCATCGACCGCTTGAAGCCGGTCAATGAAGTTGCTCAGGTTAGCCTGTTGCTCTTTAATAGCTTCATAAATGTCGTCCAGCTCTCTGTTTTCAAAGTCTTGTGTTTCATCTAAGTAATGCAACGAGGCACCTAGCTTATCACAAGCGGTTTTAAGATCTCTTACAAGAGCTTCTTCTAAAAGTGTCATTGGTGTTCCTCCACTAAATCAATTACTTTAGCTTCCAGAGTAAGCCTCTGCAAGGTTAGCCTCTGCAAGGTTAGCCTCTTCAAGGTAAGCCTCTGCAAAGTTAGCCCCTTCAAGGTCGGCCCCTTCAAGGTTAGCCTCTTCAAGGTTAGCCCCTACAAGGTTAGCCCCTTTAAGGTAAGCTTCTGCAAGGTTAGCCCCTTCAAGGTCGGCCCCTTCAAGGTTAGCCCCTTCAAGGTAAGCTTCTGCAAGGTTAGCCTCTTCAAGGTAAGCCTCTGCAAGGTTAACCCCTTTGAGGTTAGCCCCCTTCAGGTTAACCCCTTTGAGGTTAGCCCTCCAAAGGTTAGCCCATTTAAGGTTAGCCTCTTCAAGGTTAGCCCCTGTAAGGTTAGCCCTCCAAAGGTTAGCTCTCCAAAGGTTAGCCCGTTCAAGGTCAGCCTCTTCAAGGTTAGCCCGTTCAAGGTCAGCCCCTCCAAGGTCAGCCCCTTCAAGGTTAGCCCCCTTCAGGTTAGCCTCTTCAAGGTAAGCCTCTGCAAGGTTAGCCCCTTCAAGGTAAGCTTCTGCAAGGTTAGCTCTCCAAAGGTTAGCTCTCCAAAGGTTAGCCCATTTAAGGTTAGCCCATTTAAGGTTAACCCCTTCAAGGTTAGCCCCTTCAAGGTTAGCCCATTTAAGGTCAGCCCATTTAAGGTCAGCCCCTTCAAGGTTAGCCCCCCAAAGGTTAGCTCTCCAAAGGTTAGCCAATTTAAGGTCAGCCCCTTCAAGGTTAGCCCCTTCAAGATTAGCCTCTTCAAGGTCAGTCCCCGGCTCTATTGTGTATCCGTTAACAATCATTTTATCTAGTTTATTCATTTAGAAGTTTCCTCTCCCTCAATGACAGATACAAGATAGTTAGCATACCACTGGATCTTTTTAGCGTCTTGCAGG
>Ga0099849_1000445_pt1 | contig 19184 bp, 10 predicted proteins | sample CB_VirMetaG_4_FD_78177 | JGI IMG/M metagenome (GOLD analysis project Ga0099849, IMG submission 78177) | Freshwater to marine saline gradient viral communities from Chesapeake Bay - CB_1508_1M Viral MetaG | ecosystem: Environmental > Aquatic > Marine > Coastal | place: USA: Chesapeake Bay... | reverse complement strand
TTACAACGGCACATACGCTTTGCCTGCGTCATTTGCTGGAATCGACGGGCCGATCGGCTACGACACTTACTACGGAACAGACCCCAACATCCACGATCTTGAGATCCCGTTGATGTCAGACAAGTCAATCCGCAATATGTTCCAGCACTTGGAGGATCGTGACGATAAGCCTAGGGCTGCTTCTATCTACCAAACGGGCGCAACCGGCACTGCCGGTAGTTCGTTCCGTATCCGGTTCTACCCAGTGCCAGATGCGGTCTACCGCTTGGTCTATGACATGATCAACGAGCCAGCATCTCTATCTGGCACACAAGTTCCGCTGGGTGGAGATCTTCACTCTGAGACTATTCTCGCTTCTTGCTTGGCTATCGCTGAGCAATACTTCATTCCTAACTCGCCGCACGGTTACAAGCAGAACTTCATGGATCGGCTTCGAGCAAGCGTCGAGTTGGATCGTAACGCAACCCGTTCTGAGAACTTGGGGTATTCGGGCGACCCCGCTCAAGAACGATTTATTGATGCCCGCCAAGGTAGATTCCGGCCTGATAACCGGGTCACTGTTCAAGGGACACAATACTAATGTCTGGACACAACATCATTGAGCAACTGTCTGAAACATTCGGCGGGTATGTGCCGAACGAAGGCGACCTCAAAGGTCAGCCTCTATTTATTGTCAGCGCTTCAACCCCAACCACTGGCGACGAAGGTTGGATTTGGCTGTACACCGGAGGCGACAGCGCCGACGCCCGTATGTACCTCAAGGCCAACGCATCTACCAATACTTGGGTCGCCGTTGACGCTACTTGATAGGAGTAACCCATGTCTGTTGCCGTTGCCCGTCCCGGTTCTGCTCTAACAGCGAGCAGTATTACCGGCGCTATTATTACGTCGCTTGCTGGACAAACTCCAGAAGCAGCAACCAAGTTTTTTATCAAAACCACTAGCGCAAACTTTCAGTACAGCGTGCCTGTAGTTGAAACGACGGGCAGCGGCGACCTTCGCGTGTCCTACGACCACGGTGACAAGGTCTACGGTCAGTTCAGTTTGTCCGGCGTCATGCTTGCAAGTAAGGCTGTTGGCATCAAGGAACTTGTGAATCAGTTTGACAACAGTGAAACTAATGACGACCGCTTTCTTGTCAAACTTGAGTTTGACTTTTCGGCAGACGAAAGTCATAAAATGGGTCCAATGCCTGTCATTATCCAGCAGATCCAGATCCAGTTTGATGGCAAGTCTCCGGTAGTAGGCGTTGCACTTTCTGGACAAACCATGGCTAAGGCCGATAGCACATTTACGAATGACGCAGAGTGATGCCAACCCGTTTGCAGATCCCGATGTCAGAGCGCAAATGGAAGCGCTCAAAGATGTTGAGGCCGATGTACCGACGCTTGAAAAGCAAGCGCAGGCCGCTGCTGAGCGTACTGGTAGCAATGTTCTTACCCAGAAAGACGCGCCGGAACTATTTCAAACTGCGGCAAGCCAGTCTTCAGATCAAGCGATGAGAGAGATTCTGGAGATCCTGCGGGAACTTCCAAGGCGTATTGCTGAGGAGTTGCGCCGGTGACAGTGTTCCGCAACGACATTTACTCTGGCACGCAGGCTCAATACTCGTCTGATGGCAACAGCGACAGCATGCGCGTTGAGGCCATGGTTGTCCTTGACAAGGCGAAAAGCAGGGACGGTTCTGATGATGGCCCTGCACTTTTGCGTTGGGCAACCAACGAGTACTTTACGCAAAACCCACAACGATACTATTCGCCGGGCCACACAGCCTTGCCGCTGTCCCGCATCAACGCTCGTCAGATTGCGCGCAACTTGGTGCAACTCACCATCGACTATGGTGGTCGCCAGCAAATTGGTAGCCCCAGAACAGTCGCAGACTTTGAGGCAATAACCTTGCCGGTCACGGTGTTTGCGTCCCCTGACGATGGCACGGATGAGCCAAAGTACCAGCGTGGCCTGCCTATGGGTGTGCTGCTAGGTACGGCAAAAGTCCCTTTGTTTACGTCGCCAGCAGGCGGGGGCGACCCCACCCCGACTGGGGAATACACCTCGACAACTGACATTACAAACATTCCCGCTGACCAGATTGACTTGCTGCGCACCGACACGCACGAACGGTCTGCGGTGCGTATCAGGCTTCGCAAGGTTGATTACGGTCGCAACCCTGTTGACTTCTACAAAAACGCTTTGCGGACCACCAACGATACCCAGCAAGAAGTTGCTGGCTTGACTTGCGCCCCCGGTACTTTGCTGTTCGAGGGCATCTCTAGCAACGCTTCTTCGTTCGCTGCGATTGACCCAAGCGGAAACGTTCCGGGTGAACAACTCGTCTTCGACTACACCATCTCGTTGGTCTATGACGAGTCCAAGTTCCCAGTTCAAAGGTTTACGGAACTTCTCCCCGGACCAGAAGGCCAGCCGTATAGTGTGCGTGACTTGATCGTTACTGACCAATACCTACGCTCAAACTGGACACTCTGATGCAAATGCCCAACCCGTTGTCGCCTGAGTTTCGCAAGTACATGCGTGACCTAAAGCGTGATATAGCCCAGTTGCAGGCGCAAATGGAAGCGCAGTACTCAACGTTGACTAGGCTTGATGACCGCATCGGCCTGTCTAGCACTGTGACCTCGACCACCACTGGTGTTGTTGCGGTCCCAGCACTGCTAACTGGTGGCAACAACACAACGGGTACGTTTGCGTTTACGGGAGACTTTGCGCTTGATAGGTACGAAGGCACGCTGCCCGATTGGCTGGCTGCTGCGCCGGACACGTTTACCGTGCCAAACATATTGAACAGCGACGGCGCTCCCCCGCCCGGCTTTACCCATCACGGGGTCGTGTTCGGGGAAACCGAAGACGCAGACATTGGCAGGGCAGCGGTGCTGACTAGCGGTGCAATGGTCTACTTCTATGTTGGCGACTGGAGGCCCAAAGTTGCGGACGAAGCATGGGAATACCAAGGGTCCAAGATCTTTGGACTAACTTACTTCAAGCCAGATCTAACGGTAGCCTGCATCGTTGAGTAGCATAATTGCCGCATCTTGTTGCTGTAATAAGAAGTACCCGCCCCCTCCCCCGCAGGTAGGTATCTGGTACTACTGCAAGCCGCGTGTTTGCGTCGAAGGATTCAATCGATGCTTTGCTCCGCGTGTAGACGAATTTATTACGTTTCTTGCACCAGAAGTTCTTGCGCTGCTATCGGACAACGATTGGCTAGATCAGTATGAGTGGGTGTCCGGCGGTCAATACTGGGAACTGGGTCCGGCTATTGGCCCCGGCACATTGTCAGAAATTCGAGAGCAACTGGGATTGGATCGAGTAGAGCCTGTCGCCATGCGTACACGGGAAGTCCCGTACGTCCCTCCAGACAATGAGTTCTTGGTTATCCCTGACCATAGGGTGACGGGGAACAGTGGCCCCACAGCGCAGCCCAGAGCCACTGAAAGCCTCGTTCTAAATCAGTACGATCCAGACGGGGACTTGTATCAAATCACCTTCCATATGGTCCCGTCCTTCATTGCGCACATGCACTCGACGGTTCCGTTGTTCGGCCAGTGGGCAGGCAGAGCCAGTATTGCTAACGCTTTGCCACCCAACGTCATGGCTAAGAACGGCCAGCCGACCAAAGAGTTTGCCTTAGCGAGATACCGCAGGCCGCAACAAGGTGAAGGGTTTGGCGGCATTCTGGAATCAATTAGTAATTTGCCCTACCCAGAAGCGTCGCTCAACTACACCATCAGCGTGCCAGTCCCAACAGATTTAGGGATTACGTTCATTGACTATGCACTTGACATCGACAGTCTTGTTGTCCCCCTGCCTAGCGGCAATTACGACCCAGACGAATCGACGTGGCAGGTAATACCTAGAAACTCCTTCAGGCTTGTGTTTGTTGCTGGCGAGCGTGTTCGCGGCATGGTGCATACGGATTCCTTCCGCAACTTCATGGAGGGCAACAACAACGAGTGCGAGCGATACGGCCCACCGGCATTTGTGCCAGAAGAAGCCGATGCGTATGGCGGCGGCTTTATACCCCCCGACTATCCGCCAAGTGCGTCTGGCAGCCCACCCCAGTCATTGGTTGTAATTGACGCGCGAACTAGGCGGCAGATAAAGGTAGACCCCTGCAAGGCTCTGGAGGGGACTGTGCAAGGCTCTGCGCTTGCGCCAGCATGCCCAACCAGCATCTACAGCGTCATCCCGCTGTCCGGCTACACCCCCACCACCCCGCCTTACCACATCTACTTCCCAGATGGCCCGCAATACTTTGCGTTCTATACAAGGGTCATTCAGTGGTACATCCAGTCTATCGGGTAGGCTAATTCCGAAGATAGATAGAGAGAGACAGTTTGTTTGGACGCCAAGAAAAACAAGACAGGATAAACAAGAATGGGACTCAAGTCTAGTTTGCGCATCAATCTGGCTGACGCTGCCGGTGTCTCTCAGACCCAGTCGGTGACTTCGTACACCAAGGCTGGCGTTGTCTTGTTCCCTGACCCTGACCAGTCGTATGGGCTGGGCAGTGCAGTAGCCACTTTGCAGTTCTCTGCGGACGGCGAAAACTTCGTGAACTCAACCAACACCCTGAGCAACAGCACGCAGGGTGTATTCGGAATCGACATCTCTGGCGTACATTCGCTGAGATTTGCAACAACAACAGGCGATGGTAGTGCTGATCCATCAGGCCGCATCTCGGTGTATCTTCAGTAATGGCAAACAGACGATGGAACGGGGGCGCAACTGCTGTTGCCCAAGTATCAACTTTGCAAGTGACCGCCTCAACAAGCGGCGACACTATCACGGTGACATTGACGGCAGAAGACGGCACGACGCAAAGCGTCGTAACTACCCTGACGCAGAACAACCAAGATGACCATGCGGCGGCCCTGATCCAGTCTAACTGTGCAGCAAGCAGCCAGTCTTTGTTCCAGCAAGTCACGTTCACAGTCGCCACCGACACGGTGACTATGACCGCAGATCTTGCGGGACGACCGTTCTACCCCAGCAAAACGGACAGCGGCACTTCTACGTCAACCTTGACTACTACTACAGCCAGCGCTGGACCAAACGACTGGAACACTGCCGCAAACTGGAGTGGAAGCACCGTGCCGGTGGACGACGACTTGGTTGTGTTCTCTGCTGGGTCGTTCGATGTGCTGTACGGAATGGATCAGTCTGCCATCCAACTCGGACAGTTGTCCGTGACTTCTGGATTCTCTGGAAACATTGGCACTGCCAGCGCTGCGTTGCGGATTGACACCGATGGAACTGGCGAAAACACCCTGAACTTGGGCGGATCGGGTACTTACTACAACTTCTCCGGCGACTTCCCTATCGTCATCATCACCCGCAACCTGTCCACCACCAAGATTACTGGTGAACTTGACGAGATTGACTTGACGGGTGCAGAAGTAGGTGGGCAGATCACGCTAGACGCCACCGCCACCATTGGGCTTGATGGTGCTGACATCAATATGAACAACGTCAGCCCTGCATGCCGGGTCATTATCCCAAACACTGCTGTCGAAACAGGTCACATTGTCCAAGACAGTGGCATCATCGAACTATCTGCCGCCACCAAGTCAGCAAAGTCCACGCTTTTGCTGTCAGGTTCTGGAACATTCATCACTAAGGGTAGTGGGGTGATTCAATCCGCTGCTGCTTCTGTGCCGCAGGGCGCAATCACTGTGCTTGGCGGACTGTACCGACACGAAAGTGACGCAAACCTTTCCGGCTCTGGCACAACCATCGCGCAGTTCAGTGGAACTGTTGACTTCAGCAAGGTCAAATCCAGTACCTCTGCTGAGTTCTTGACGATGGGCACCATCAAACTGTACGGTGGCCTGCTAAACCTCGGTGCAGAAGGCAACTTGGTGTCATACAGTGATCTGGTCAAGTCTGGCGGTCAAGTCATTCAACCTGCTTCTGATATTGCAAGCACATCCAAGAGATCGTAATGGCTAAGAAAACTGACGCAGGGCGCAAAGCCTTGGAAGAAAACCGTAAGCGCACGCAGGCTGCCTTTGCCGCAGCGAAGCAAGCAGAAAAAGATGCTGCTTTCCGTGCCTCTGAAAAGGCGCGCCTTGACGCTGAGGCCGATGCGGAAGTTGCTGCGCGAGAAGCCAAGCGGCAACGCAACACTCCGCAAGCAAGAGCGCAACGGTTGGCAGAAACTAAGAAGGCGCAGGAAGCCAAACAGGGCGAGGCCCGCCAACTTGCTGCCATGGTGCGAGCCAAGCGCCAGAAGGCTAGGGGTCGCAAGGGTCGAGCAAGACCAGTCACAATGCAAGAGGCAATCAGTCAGGCTGCTGAGATCCGCCAAGCAGCACAAGACCGTGCCGCTCGAACTGCTGACGCACCAAGCAAGACTCAGGTCGTCGATGCTACATACGATGCGCAAGGAAAGATTGACACCAGTGGCTTGGCAGACAACACCATTGTCCGCACCCCAGAAGGTACGTTCAAAAAGTATGACACCGAAACTGGTGGACTGACTGACGTAGCATTCGATCCAATCTCTGATAAGTTCGGATTGCCCGAGCAGCCCAAGGCTGGATCATTTGATACTCAAGACTTCACCAGAACCCAACTCACCGAACTGCGCAAACTGGGTCAGTCTGATCCACGTTTTGCTGAGATGTTTAGTGATTTCCAATCACGACAGATCGACATCATGCGTGACCCCAACCTGCGACCGGATGAGCGTCAGGCTGCACTAGACGAACTAAGCCGTGAGATTGGCGACACATACGGCATGACCTCTGGCTACCGGCGCGATCTTCTTGCTGCACAGGCCGAAGTCGAACGTCTTGAGGAGCAGGCTTCCGCTCAAGCACGCATCGATAAGCAGCGCGATGAAATGCTTGTGATGCGCGCTCGACACAGAGAGCAAGCCAATGATCGTGCAGCGCAACGATTGAAAGCAGATCGTGACGCGGACAGCCAAACGTTGCAGAACATGAACGCTGGATATGCAAATTACTCAACTCAGTTTGCTGCGGAAAACGAGTTCAACCCCAACGCGCAAATGATGACTTTTGACCAGTGGCGGACAACAACACTGCGTCAAGAGTTTGCAATGCAAGAACACCGTGACCAAATCCGTGCAATCGAAGATCGAACAATTGATATTGAAAATCAAAGAGCAATCTTGCAGGATCAACTCAACACGATTCCAGATCTTGCAATTACTGCGGCTGGCAAACTGGGTGGGTTTGAGGCAGGACAAAGGTTTGCGCAGGGCGAATTCGATAGAATCATTGCGATGGATCACCAACTCAAATTGGAGTTGTCAGCGCTGGGCCAGCAACGGAGAGACATTAGGAACGCGATTACGGACGCTCCTCCCCCCCGTGCAACTGCAAGCCGAGCCGGATCTCTTTCTGGATCTCCTGAACAAAAGAGGTTCTACAACGTACAAGATCCATCGGTTCAAGCAGTTGGGTATGCGTTCCCGCTTCGTGGAAACTCTGCCTTGGGACTTGAAAAGGGTAATGAAAAGATTCTTGAACTTCGTGGTCAACTCGAAGATGTTGTGCTGTCTGGAAGAGTTGATGACATTCCCGCGATTCAAAGTCGCTTGACCACAGAGTTGGGCTACAAACTTTCAAATGCTGGGCCAGAGTTCAAAGGGCCGCTTGGCGCTTTGTTTGCCAAGGTCTTGCGAGAAGAAACAGACTTTGTACGGGGAGTTCCAACACCCGATCAGCAGCAAAGAGCGGTGTCAACCATCGTAGATACTTTGCGCCGTCAATCTTTGTACAAGAAAGCAGAGTTCCAATTCCAGCAGCAGCAGCAGGCTGATGCGGATCTTGAGGCGTACGGATCTACCAACCCAATTACAGGCGAAAAGCAGGTGAGTCAAGTCTTGAAACTTGCTGGACGCGAATCGCCAATGAAACAGCGCCAAAGGGAAAAAGAAGCCCGAGAATCCGGGCTGAAATAGATTATGAGCAACATCCAAGACCCTGATCTTTCAGCAGCGTCTCGCGCATTTCAGCCGCAAGAGCAAGACATTATTGACTCTACCACCAAGACGGTCGATGTCTTGGCGCAGGGTTCTGCTGCCATGCAGACTCCTAAGCCTTTGAGTTTTGAAGACCAAAAAGCAATAGAGGCGCAAAACTCTTTTAGTGGCATCTTTGCGACAGAGGCTGCACTTGGCTGGTCAGAGGCACAGAAGGCGGGCGGCAGATACAAAAGGTCAGGAGAGGCGTACACCGCTAAAGACTTTGCGAAAAAGTACGCGCCCAACATTGCGCAGTACGCAGCACTGTCTGTTACTGACGACGATGGCAAAGAAACTGGTGTCATCAATGTGCGAAGAGACATGCTTCCTGAGCGCCTTGGATTGATGGGTGGCAGTCTTACCCGCGCCCAAGCGGACAGTCTTGTAAAAGCAAATCGCGCTGCTGGTACAGACGGTGGCGCTGCCCTGTTTGCCTTTGACTCTGACATGCCTATTTCTGAGGTAATGCGATTTGTAGAGGCAAACCGCGAAAACAATTCGCACGCCCGCCACGCTGCGCAACTTGCGTACGAGCGAGCAATCATTTCAAGCGACATGGGCTTGCTCGAAAAAGCCAAGGTTCTTGTTGGCGAGCAATTTATTGGTGGTATTGCAGCAGGCACTGCAAAACTTGCCACAGAGTATCCGGCCCAGTTGTACGAAACCCTGATGTACAAGACGATGGAGATGGACGCTTGGTTCAATGAAACCATCGGCGTCAGCCCTAACAAGATTGACGGCACTATTCTTGAAAACCATATTGCCAAGAACTATGGCGGTACGGTTGACGGATTCTTAGATGACATTGGCTTCCGCAAACATGCTGCCGTCACCGACTTGGCGGGTTACGAAAGTTTCGGCGTCATTGGCGAGGCGTTGCCGCAGTTTGCCGCGCAGGTAGTTGCTGGTGGCGGTCTTGGAATTTTGCGTGCTGGCAGCGCGTTCTCCAAAATCTTTGCCAACAGCCGTTTCATTGCTTCCGGCAGTGTGCTGGGAGCCATGCAAAGTCAGGCGCAACAGTTTGCACACTACAAGCGCATGGGTTTGAGCGACAGTCAGGCAACTACGAACGCAATGATTGATGGTCTAGCGGTTGGTTTGCTGGTTGCTGTCAGCACCTCCATGGTCAACGGGACATCAAACATCTTGATGAAGTCTCCTGTTGGTCGCAAGGCTATGGCAACCGCTGCGCGCAACCACTTTTTGCGCACGGCAGGCTACGCCGCTGGTGGTGCGATCCAAGAAGGATCTCAAGAAGTTGTTGAAGGCATCATGTTCGATGGCATCAACGCCATCTTGCAAGAGTTGAAGATCCGACCGGCAGAAGATGTGTTTGGCGATAGCGTTTCAGGCTACCTCAAATCAAAATGGATGGATTTCTTTGCTGGCGCTGTGCTTGGTGGCGCAGCCGGTGGCCTGCTTGGCCCGAAGAGTTTGCGGTCAAGAGTCAATGCCTTTGAAGTTGCGTACCGAGCGGGCCAAACAGACATCAACGCTGATACAGACAACCAACTAAAGGTTGGGCAGAAGGCTACATACGCAGATGGTCGCCCCATGCTCGATGAGCGCGGCAACCAGATCACTATCTTTGACTACAACCTTGAGACTGTGCGCCAGAAGTTCCGTGAGGACTTGTCTCAACAATTCTACGAAACAGAAACGCACGATCTTGAGCGGGGTAACCGCCTGCGCAGACACAACCGCCAAAGCAAAGCGTTCCGCAGCATGTTTGGCAAGTTGGGTCTAGATATCTTTGGCGACCCAGATCAGGAAAGATATGTAGATGCAGACGGAAACGACTATCGCAAAGTAGAACTCGCTGAAACTTTCCCGGGGATGGCGTTTGCGCTTGCTGGCGAACCAAACCCTGTTGAAAACAATAGAGATCCGAGCAAGAAACCGTACAAGCAACCCAAAGGCGACAAGCATTCTGATTGGGTAGAGGCTGGACTTGGTGAATTTAGTGAGGGATTGACTGACGCTGACCGCGCAGCACTTAGCCAGTCCGCAAAAGAAAGTGTGTCTCGCACTATTGGGCGAACTAAAGCCAACTCGCTCAGGCTGTATGAAGCATCCGACGCAAGCCGTGGAGAAGCAGAGGCTCGCACTGCCGAACAACTGGAAAGTGACACTGTATCTGCGCCACAAGCCCTGCGCACTGCTGATGATATGTCTAGGGATTTGTACAACCAGTACCGAAACCAAGGTTACTCGGATGCTGAGGCACAAGAACTTGCTGACGCAGACAGGGCGCAAATCCTTAGTGGTGACATTGATGATGGCTTGCGGGATCGTGTTGTTGCTGCGCGTGCCGGGAGAACGGCTGGGGATGCTGACTCGCCCGGCGCAGTTCTTGGTGCTGAAGAGTTTGTAGACAGATTCTTTGGTGCGATGGGCAAACTCAATGACCGTCAGCGGCGCGTGTTGCGCAGAGCAGGAAGGCTTAGCAGGCTTGGTGAAGAAGCGTTATTGGAATTTGACAGGGCACTTCCGGTCTTATCTAAATCTGAGCGTCAACAGGTTCAAGATGATTACGGCAAAGCCACGTCAATGGACAGCATCCCAGAGAAGTCAAGGCTCAAGGAAGTCCTAGATCGATTTAGCAGACTTGGTGAAGTAATCTGGCCTGAGCAAGGGGACAGCCGTCTGCCCCCAGAGGCTGACCAACTTGTTCAGGCTGCTAGAGCGCTGGGTATCACAGTCATTTTCGTCGATGGAAACAACCCTAATTTCCAAGGGGTGCGTGATGCCAGAACGGGCGCAATTGCAATCAACGTCACAAGTACTGCTACGCAAAACAGTGACAATGTTCTGCGTACTTACATCGAAACTGTTCTATCGCACGAACTGGTTCACACTCTGCAACACGAAGGCGAAGAGTCACGCCTGCGAGAGTTGCGTGATTCGATCGTTGCTGTAAACCCGAACATCCTAAAGAACGCAGCGAGACGTGCAGCCGCACTTGAATCTGCTGTTGCCGCTGAACGTACTAGCAGGGAAACTGGTGGTCAGGTTATGACCAGCCCAGTTGTGACTGATGGTGAGGCCGCTGCGTACCTAGCCAACAACCCAGACAAGTTGCCTGAAGTTCTTGCCTACGCAGTTGAAGAGATCGCCTCCAGTTCCAGTGCGATACAAACCGGACAGTTCTTGAGGCGTCTTGCGGGCAAAAGCCCAACCATGATGGATCGCGTCCGTAGTCTGATTACGGGTCTTACGTCCAGTGTTGGCGTTGAATCTGCTGGTAAATACCAAGTCATGCTGCAACTTGCCGATTCAGTCCGGGCTACTCCAGCCCTGCGGACAGACGGCGGGCCAGTAACTGCGTTTGCGGCAGACCCAGAAATAACCACGGTGACGGAGTCCAAACTTCTTGAGCCTCCGCGAGAAACCAGTGCGCGCCTTGCTGCCGAATCATCACCCTTCGTTGAAGAAGAAGAAGGCGAGATTGAAGAGGTTGTCGAAGCAATTGTTGATCGCATTGAGTCAGAGAAAACTGATCCGTTTACCCCTGCCGCAGAACCAGAACCAGTTACCCCTACTATCGAGCAGTTCGTTGAACTGACCGTCAGCGCATCAGCAGCACGGGCAGCAGATGTGCGACCTGCCGAGCAAACACCAGAAGCCAAGAAGGCTGGCGGTAGGCGGCGCAACATTTTGCGTGGCGCTGAAGCGCGTCGTAGGATTTCCCAAGACTCCAACAAGACTTTGCCAGTGCAGGGTGCAGGGGTATCTGTTGATGTACCTGACCCAGCAAAGCAAGCCAAGCCGCAAACTGAAACGGAGCGCAGAGTCAGCGGTCTGATGTTGACGGTCAGGGAAACCATGAACGATGAGACGGCTGACGATGCCGACTTGTTGAGCGCACTTGAAATGGTGCAGATGCTGGAGTCTCAGGTCACTGATGAGAAGCAGCAAACTGAGTTGTCCAAGATGGCGGACGAACTCACCCAGCGCGTAGCCGGTTTGTCTGAGGGCAGCGATGCAATCGAACGTCAGGCTGCTGAAGATCCTGACCTGACCCCTGAAGAGGAAGAGTTCTACAACGGGTTCGAGCGCTTTGGTGATTACGACCCACGCCGCGAGATGGACCCTGAAGAGTTTGAGTTCTCTCTTGCGTCCCCAACAAACCCAGTCGGCATCGAGAACCGAATGCTCAGTGCGTTTGGGCGCAACAATATCGAGGCCCACCGTGGCATGATCAGTGGTAACTGGATCACTGGTGCAGATGCACGCGAAGGTGTGATCGACGGTTTGCGTGGTAAGGTCAACACGCGCGACATCCCGCAAGACGCTGAGTTCTTCATGTTGCCCGGAACAAACTACGGGTACGCCGCGACCTTCGAGCAGGGCAATGATACCCTGAACGTAAACGTCATCCGCTACAACGCAGTAAGCACAGTCCCAGACTCGGCGTTCGATGGACGCTTCCCGTTTGAGATGATTGCCTTGCACGCTTTGCAAACTGCTGGCGACCGGGCTACCAGTCAGTCTGTATCAGTCAACTTTGCGGACATGAAGATGACCGGCAAAGCAAAACAGAACTTGAAAATGCGCCGCGCTGCCATCGAAATGATGGGCGGTGACGGCAGTGAACAAAGGATTGGCGTTGGAAAACGAACAGCAGAACGAGCGTACGAAATTGCTTTTGGACGGTGGGCCACTAACCGCGAAGGAGATAAGGTCATTGGATTCAGTGGAACTGATAACCTACATATCTTTTTGCGAAACGCAGATGAGGCATCACTCGAAGGACCGGGCGGGCGAGTCCCAGAACATATCGAGCAAGCGGTCATCCGAGGAGATGAGGAACAACTGGAAGCAATTGTTGTAAACGATTTCAAGGGCGGTGTTGCGCAGGGGTTGGCAACTATGTTTGCCAAGGCGAGATTCGCCAAGCAGTATGTGTCTGGACCTACCCGTATTGCAGACCGCAGCGCTCGGGAACTCAATCGAACCTTCAGCGTCATGGCTCAGATGGATGGCGGCTACCGCAAGATTGACCCGGTGGCTAAGCAGATGGATTCTCTTGAGCGCATTCTCAAGACTCTCGATCCTGAAGCGATGGACGCAAACCCAGACTTGGTCATGATGTTTATTGCTGCCGCTGCCCGTACCGAGGTTGATGCCAAGGCGATTGCGCTTGGCCTCGCTGCATACAACCATCATCGAATCAATAAGAGTTTGCTCAACGCAACACAAGATGCTGTAGACAATCCGTTCCCGTTCAACATCGGGCGCGGCATGTCGGTCGGTCAGTACGAGCGATTGATGTATGTCTCTGCAAACGCTGATGAACTTACTCTGGCTGACCTGACTGAGGTGGGAGAACTGGGCAAGTTTGACGCAGTCCGTCGTGACGAAATTAGGCCACTACAAGAAGTGGTCGTTAGCCGTGGTGGCGAGTTCACCACGATGGAAGTGCGTGACCGTTTGCGCGGCATGGGCAGCAACAAGTCAATCCGGCGTGCCGACTTGCACTTCACGCTCGCGGGGTCTGAGTTCTTGGCGGTGGCTGCGGACAGAAGTTACCAGCCAATCACGCCCGGACACGTTGCTATGTGGAACGCAAGCAAGGGGTTCCGTATTGGGTACGAAGGCAACATTCAGGATTCCCTCGACCTTGCTCGTCGCTTGCTAATGAACCGCAAGGCTGACATTGATACTGGTCCATTCTTGTTGATGGACTTGCTGTATAGCGATTCCAACTTGCTTCAGTATCTTGACTTGATTGCAACTGAAAAGGTCAACAGAAGCAACACGCCCCGTGGCCTAAGTAGAATTGCGGATCGACTTGCTGGCCGATCAGGCAACAGCGCAAGACCTTCTACCCCAAGGTCAAGAGCAGAAGGTGTTGCAATCCGGCAAGACGTTGAAAACCTCCGGGGGCGCAACGTCAATACGGAAGCAATTGCCATCGGTCACGGCAGTGGGTTCAATGTTGCGGGTGCAGCCGTTGAGTTGATGGAGTCTCTGGCTGATCCAAACTCAACTGTTGACTTCATTGCAGAGGACTTTGAGTATTCGCTCGGTCAGTTGCCAACTTCTATCGTTAGTGTTGAGGCTGAAGCAGTCTATTCAGCAGACTATCAGACTGAGGCTTATACCTATAAGACGGAAAAGGGTCATGAGATTATGACCACCATGTCGGCAAGTGAACCAGTACCCAACCTACAAGTTCACGACCTTGCCTTCTTTGTCGATGCAGACGCATCATTGATGGGCTGGGATCACGACGATCCGTATGAAAAACGAATGTCTTTCACCGTTCCCAAACTGATGGCTCGGATGGTTGAGGATCGAATTGCGCGCGGTGAAAATGCTGGGCAACCGCTCCAAGCGTTGAGTCTTTCGATTGACGCTGAGTATGGAAACCAGCAACGTCTGGCCTACAAAAAGTTTATGGCTAGGGCTGCGAAGCATATGGCCTACCAGACCGGCGAGCCGCACGCGGTTGTGTCCAGTATTGGGGTAGGTATGGATGGAACCATAGCGGGATCAATTGTGGTGGTTGCAAATACGCCTGAAGGAAAAGTATACGCCGACCCTGACGGTGAGTTCCGAGGAAAATTTGAAGACCAGACGGTACAGATTGGCCCAAGGGAAACGCTGGAGATGCAGGTCTTCGCGCCAGAATCCCAGACGTTGTCTCCACAGATCTCACCAGTCTTCGAGCATCTCAACACTTTGGGACGCAAGATGTCGCGTTCCGATGTTGACAATTTCCTGAACGCACTCGAAGTGCAGAAGCAAAGGGACGCAGAGTTCGAGGCGCAACGGCAGGAACTTGGTGAAGATGAACTTGGTTTTGAAGATGAGTTTGAATACTCACTCACACCTGAATCAGCAGCGCGTGTCTTCGATATGTTCGAGACTATCAAGTTCAATCCGGGTGATGGGACACTCGTACTAGAACACAAAGGTCTTCCCCAAAAGGCCGGTTACGATCAGCCGCCAGACTTTACCCTGACTGTACTTATTGGTCGGTCTATCTCGTTCAAGATTAGTGGAGGCATGCGAACCGGCTACTCCGATGTGAACTGGGAGAAGATTGCAGAGCAAACTGGTTACCCAGAATACAAACGCCTTGGCCTTGCTATCTTCGGCAGAATTGTTCCGGCGTGGACGCAAACGGTTATGAGTCAGCAGAAAGAAGCGCCTGAAACATTCGCAAGTTTCACTGGCCCCAAAGGCCGGATGAACTACATTCCTATGTTTGTCCGAATTGCTGAGCGTCTTTCCAAGAAACACGGCGTTACATATGCTGTGCTTGGTTCAATTGATGGTCTTGAGTTTGATAGAAATGGCGTTTTTGCGGAGGCAGGTGGCTATGTCAAATTAGTTCCGCTGCTAGTAGATCCCGATTTGACAGAGATAGAAGCCGAACTTGTTGCTACTGAACGAAGGCTTCCTACAGATGGGGTAATCCTTTCAGAGAACTTCAACTTCAAAGAGCATGTCAATGACATAGTCGCTGTGGCACAGGCTAACGGTCGTGCGTTTGCGAATCCGCACAAAAAATTGCCAGCGATTATTGTGGGCATGGAAGCGAAAACAAGAGCGGGATACAAAGACACTGCCATCCACCCATTCTTTGCTGCAACTCGGAGAGAGATAGGCAAGTTAGCACGTCCAATAGCCAAGCAAAGGATCGACAAGATGCTTGCGTTAGGCGCAACAGTAACTGACTTTGACAGAGAGATGGAACTCTTGGGTGCTGCCCAACGGTTGAAGCCGTTCCCGACAGCGCAAATCAGAGCGACGTTGGCAGAGATGAGTAAGGCTGGCGAGGTTGACCTTGACTTTGAATACTCGTTGAGCATGGATTCGGTCAGGTCTACCCGTGACTTTGCAGGTAGGTTTATCAAGTCCCACTTCCACAAAGAGGGCAACCTGCCTGAAGAAATCTTCGACATGAAGTTGCGCAAGGACGCAGAGATCCGTGCAGATCTGGAACGCGCGCGATACAACAATGCTGAACTGAAGAAGGCAATCAATGCAATCCCTGCGGAGCAGCGTCCCAAACTTGCGGTGGTCAACGAGGCTTTGACCACCAATGACTTCTCCGCGCTGGAGTCTTTCCCTGAACTGGTGAAGGCTGGTCAGTCTATGCGTGCGCACATCAAGAAGATGAGCAAGCGCTTGATTGATGAGGGTGTGGTCGAAGGAAAGTTGGCTACACGCATTGACAAGAACGGTGACACCTACCTTCACCGTTCGTACCGCGTATTCGATGATCCAAACTGGGCAAGCAAAGTGCCAGAGGAAGTACGCAACAATGCCAAGGCTAAGTTGCGCGAGCAGTTCCCTAAAGCCAGCGAAGATCAGATCGAGCAAATGATTGGTGAGTTGCTGTATAGCGGCAAGGCTGCTGAGTCACCCATGGCTATCCTTGCTTCGACCACCAAGATCGGCGGCAAAGATCTAAGCATCTTGATGGGGCGCAAAGATATTCCCGATTGGCTGATGGCTTTGTGGGGTGAGTACGATGATCCCTTCATCAACTACACCAAGTCGATCGGCAAGATTGCCACGCTCGCTGCGAACCACAAGTTCCTGACTACGGTTCGTGAGTTTGGTTTGGCCTCGGGGTTGTTCTCTGATCTTCAGTCTGACACCGTAGACCCGACCCATGTCGCTGAGTTTGCTACCAAGTCAAGCATGGCGTTTGCGCCATTGAATGGTTTGCGTACCACGCCTGAACTGAAGCAAGCGTTTGAAGAGGCAGCAGCCAACACGCACATTGACCAGTGGTGGTTGCGCAACTACATGAAGTTCAACTCAGGTGTGAAGTGGAGCAAGACCATTGGTTCTCCACTCACTCACCTGCGTAACTTGGTGGGCAACCTTGGGTTTGCTGTAGCCAATGGTCACATTCCTAACGGCGCGGTCAAGTTGAAAGACTTGATTGGTGTCACTGGATTGTTTGGTGCGCGACCAGAAGACGCGCAAAAGAAGTACGAAGAGTACGTCCGTTTGGGCGTCGTGCAGTCTGGCTCGTTCCGCGAAGTGTTTGATGCGGTGCAAGAAGCAGGTGGGCTGAGCGTAGAAGAGTGGGCCAACCGCTGGGCTGAACGTGGTGGCGCTCGCGCTGCTGCGTCCAAGGCTGCTAAGGCAGCGCAAGGCACAATTGAGTTCATGAACAAAGCGTACATGGCTGAAGATGACATCTGGAAGATCTTCGCTTACGAGACTGAACTCAAGCGGTACTCCGATGCGTACGCAAAGAGTGGTCAGCCTGAGCCTGACACACTCAAGCAAGACGTAGCCAAGATCATTCAGAACACCTACCCGAACTACGACAATGTTCCTAAGTTCATCAAGAGTTTGCGCCAAGTTCCGTTCATGGGTACGTTCACTTCGTTCCCGTGGGAAGTGGGCCGCACTGCGGTGAACCGCATCTTGCTCACGCACAAAGAGTTGCGCAGTGACAATCCAGAGATCCGCAAGATTGGTATGCAGCGTGCGGTTGGGCAACTGTCTGCGATCATGGGTGCGTACGTCTTGCAAGAAGTTGCGGCTGCAATCCTTGGCTTCGATGACGAAGAGCAAGAAGCAGTGCGGCAACTGGCTGCGCCTTGGAACGAGAATAGCCCGATGGTTTTGTTGCCGGGTGAGGGTGGCAAGGTTCGGTTCATTGACCTTGGGTATGTAGATCCACACTCGTACTTCACCAAGCCACTCATGGCTTTGTTCCGCGCCGATGACATCGGGCTGAAGAAGTCTTTGATCTCAGCGGTGGATGAGATCCTTGATCCATTCTTTGGTGAAGAAATTCTGTTCGGTCGCATCTTGGACGTGGCGCGCAACAAGAAGCGCAGCGGATCGCAGGTATATCTGGACGCTGCACCTCTGACCCAGCGTGTGCTTGAGGGTGGCAAGTACATCCTCGGCGCAATCGAACCGGGGCTGGTTGACCAGTTCATCCGCACTCCATACCGGGCGGTGATGGGATACACCAATGACTACGGAAAGACTTACAGCCTGCCGTACCATTTGTTCCAGCAAACCACCGGCCTGAAGATCGAGACGATTGACCCACGTCAGGCGTTCTCGTTCAGGGCTGCGACGTTTGCGCGCAACGAGTCGTCACTGACTGGACACCTGCGCAAGGTTGCCGGTCGTCGCGGCACGGTGAGTGAAGGTGAACTTGCGTCAACCTACGCCATGGTCAACCGCAACCGTCAGCAAAACATGGACGGGTTCCAGAGGCAGATCAATGCTCTGGTTGCGCTCGGCGTCAAGCCGAAAGAGGTGGCGGCAATCCTGAAGCAGGCCAACGTCAGCAAGAAGCACATCCCCGCGCTCATCTCCGGCAAGCACATTCCTGTGCAAATTGATGCCAACTACTTGGATCGTCAGTTTGCGCGGAGCGTAGTGCAAACACCCGACGCTCCGCTGAGCAAGATGACTGAGGTTCGACGCAGGCTTGAAGTGTTGCGCCGTGCGCAGCAAGCAGCCAGCAAATAAAAAATCCCCCCAGCCAAGGGAATTGAAACGGAACGGCTGGGGGGACGGAGGGTGTTACGCGAAAAAACGCGGGCTGTCAGGCTCATCGCTGTACTTGGCTGAGTACCCACAATCAGGACACTTCATGTACTTTGCGTAAGTCTTCGGCTTGTCTTTGGGAGTGTACCAGAACGAACCGATATGTACCAGTTCTTCGCAGTGACATAACTCACACTTGGGGGCCAAGGTGACATGTCCTAGTACATCGTCGCTAAGTTCTCGTTGTGCCATGTGTTGTCGCCCGAAGGCAAAGACCCACTGCCGCAAGGAGCAGCGGCAGTGAGCCATTGGAGGGGGGTCAGAAAGGGAGATCGTCATTCCCCTGCGCTGCCGGAGCAACAGCAGGAGCGGGAGCAGCAGATCCACCCGCCGCCTTGACACGGACGCAATCAACCATGCGCCCTTGGAATGCAGCCTGATCTTTGTACAGGACTACTTGCTTGCCTGTCCACGCTTCGGTTTGCGGGCCGAATGCTTGGGACATGAAGTTTGCGTTGGTCTTGTTGAGGACGAACGCTTGTTGAGATTCTTGGAAGTAGACGGCAGGCTTTTGCGTGCCATCTTGCAGTTGCTCCATGCCAACACCTGTAATGGTCAGGGTCTTTGGCTCGGCTACGTCAGCAGCCTTGAAGTACTTACCGGGGAAAGCGTCATTGATGTTCAT
>Ga0099849_1000443_pt1 | contig 19207 bp, 32 predicted proteins | sample CB_VirMetaG_4_FD_78177 | JGI IMG/M metagenome (GOLD analysis project Ga0099849, IMG submission 78177) | Freshwater to marine saline gradient viral communities from Chesapeake Bay - CB_1508_1M Viral MetaG | ecosystem: Environmental > Aquatic > Marine > Coastal | place: USA: Chesapeake Bay... | reverse complement strand
TCCAAACTTCATCATTATTTACTTTTACAGAAACCATCCAAGTCCCTATAGGTGCATTTAAATCATACTTTCTTGTTTTATCAAATTTATCATCTTCAACTATCCAAGATTCAACTACAGATAATCCTTGTAGTGGTAATTGATGTTCTAAAGTAGATTTATTTTGATTACCTCTCATTAAAAATAGCTCACTTGCTTTTTTAACTGTTTTTCTAGAAAAATAAATATAATATTCCTTTTCTTTGTTTTTTCTATATATTGGTTTATTAGGTATTAAAGCAGCTCCCATAAGAATTCTTTTTTCTTTATCAACTTCTGCTAACTTTAATTCTTGGTTTTTTAATGCAATAAAATCTTCTTCTATTGCTGGGTTTTCAACAACTGATATTGCTTGAATTCCTGAAAACTCATCTGATTCGTCTATAAAAAGTTCTATAATGTCCATATATTAATAATAATATTATTTGTGTTTTGTTATATTATCCAATTGTCGCTCCTGATACAATATTCCTATCAAGTTCCTGTGCGGTTGTTACATCATTACTAACCACAAATGCTTTTACTGGTTGTTGTGTTTGTTCTGATATAGCACTAGCTAATTGATTTGTTCCGCTTGATCCTACAACATTAAACGCAGGTGGAGCAGATGGAATAGCTGGTGATGAATTACTACTACCACCTGATCCTTTAGCAAATGAAGGTGGAGTTGGTTCTTTTGTAGCGGTAATTTGTTTAACATTCCTTAAACCTGCTGCTATAATAGCTGCCGCTTGTATAAAACCAAATATACCTCCTTGTGCTAATGCTTTACTAGCTCCAGCATAAGTATCTCTTATTGCTTGAACCGTAGCTATTCCTTTTCCAAATTTAGAATTTTGACCTACTATTGATGCTATATTACCTAAAGCACCTGTAATTTCCTTTTCTTTTGCTTTTGCTAAGTCTACCTCTATTTTGGTTTGTTGTCTTTTTGTTTCTTCATCATAAGCAAGTAATTCATTATTTGCATCTGCATAAGCTTGTGTGCCTTCTTTATACAAAGATTTTTTAGTTTCTAATCTTTGTAATTCTATTTCGCGTTCTTTTTCTAAATTATCCTTTTGAGCTTGTAATCTTAAATATTCGTTTTCTATTTGTTCTGAATTAAAGTCTCTTTCTGCTTTTTGTCTTTCTGTAGTAGCATCTATATCACTTTGTTCTAACTCTAATTTTTCTCTCAATAATGCATTACGGTTAGAATCTTGTTCCGACATAAAACCAGTAATTTGAGCTTCAACTGCTGCTTTTTCATTTTTAGCTTCTTGTAACGCTATAAAGTTTTCTTCATTTTGATTTTTATCATATTGAGCTTGAGCAGCAGCTTCTATAGCATTAGCGTTTTCAAGCATTGCTTGTTTTTGTTCTTCTAATACTGCTTTTAATTTATCATTTGCTGCTATTCTTTCCTCTATAGTATTAAACTCATTATCTCTTAATTGTCTTTGTTGTTCTGCTTGTCTATCATAATCTTCTATAATACCTTGATTTAAAACCCTTGCTCTTTCTGATGTTTTTTGTAATTCAATATTAGCTTTAGCTGAATTTACAGTTTCTTTAACATAATCCTTAGTTGCTGTTACGACATTACCAACTGTTTCAACAGTTTTATCAAAACTATCATCTACACCTGTAACTACATCAAATAATTCTTTTCCTGCATTTTTAGCGCTTTCAGCAGCTCCAGCAAAATCACCTTGAAATACTTTTACAACAGCATCACCTAAAAAACCTAAAGCATCTAAACTTGATTTTACTCTTTCTATTACATTATCAACTATTGCTTGTCCAAAATCTTTTAAAGAACTAACTGGATCTTCAAATATACCTTTGAAATAGTCTATTATAGTTCCCGCGTTAGTATCTATAAAGCTAAAGAAGTCATTAAATGCTAAAGATAATGTTTCAAATGTTGTAGAAAAAAAATCAGTTACTTTTTGATTTTGATTTAAAACTTCTGTAAACTTGGCAAATGCTGCAATAGCTAAACCTATACCAGCTGCTTTTAAAGCTCCTCCTATTTTTTTAACACCACCAGCTGTTTTATTAGATGCATTCTCAACACCTTTTAAACCATCTTTAGTATCTTTATTACCTTTTTCAACTTGTTTATTAAGCTCTTGTATTTCTTTTTTTAGTTCTTCTACTTCCGCTACAGCTTTATCTGTTTTAGCAATAAGATCTATTGTAATTTTTTCCATGCTATTTCTTTTTTAAATTGAGCAAATGTTTCTTTTAAACTTTCGGGAAACTTATATTTTCCTTGTGCTATTCTAATGTTTTCTGTTTCACCATTAGCATCTTGCAATAATTGTAATATATTTTCTATCATACCTCGTTTAATAATTCTATATCACTTTCTCCAGTTCCTAGATTAGTTGTTATACTATTAATTTTATAGCTTCTGTTGTTTATTACAAACCTGTCTGCTAATGTGTAGTTTCTTAATATCTTTAATGGGAGAAATGCTTTAACTTTTGATAATCTCCTTTTAGTATTAAATACATCTGTTATATATGTACTATATAAGTCTTCAAATAAACTTCCATCAAATACACCACTAGGTTGCCATTCATTTGTTTCTAATCCGAAATGTATTGTAGTGTCATCTGTACTTGAATCTAATGCTACTGAATTACTAGGTATATAATAACCTGTAAAACTTGATTCAGGAATTTCTATATGACTTTGTCCTAATGTTTCTAAAAATGATATTGATGTAGGACTTGAATTATTATATACAGCATAAAATAACAAAGGTTCTCCTTTTATAGGATCTTCATTTTCGTCAATCATATATCCTACTTGTACATTTTTAGTAGAGTTATCTGCTCCGTCCGTTAATCTTTCAAACTGCATATGTTCATAAGGTAGTTCTACTTTATATATACCTCCGTCTAATGATTCATTATTATTATATTCTAATGAACCCCACTCTCTATTAAATAATTGATTAAATACAGATGCTAATAAAGACTTTGTTCCTTTATATTTAAATATTATTTCTTTATAAGGTAGTGCTATATTTATTTGACTTGAATCTATATCTACATATTCACTTATATCATAACTCGTACCTGCACTATAGAAACTATCAAGTGTATCTACTTTTATTGTTCCATCATCTAATGTAAATGCTGTAAGGTTAAACATCTTAAATAATCCTGTAAGAAAATCTATAACTTTTATTTCAGGTACATTTTGTGTTGGTAAAAATTCTATTGTTTCTGTTATTTCAGCATTACCTGCACCTACTGTTTGTTCAGAAGGATTGTTAGGTTTTATATTTACAAATCCTAAAGTAAATGTATTAAATGTAACTGAGTCTCTACCTCTTACAAAAGCAGTCAGTTCTCCATCTTCTAAATCTCCAGTAAATGAAAATTGTTCTGAACTTAAATTACCAGTATTATCTATAAGAGATGTAAATAAAGCACCATTTCTATAAATCAAAACATCATAAGAAATAGATGTATCACTCATAACTGTTGTTAAACTTATGTTTGTTATAGTTCTTTCTACTGTTAATGTTTCTCCTATTACATCTCCAGATACATATACAGGATTTTGTATGCCATCAAAATTTGTTACTTGTGATGTGAATGTTTGATCGTCTTGTATTAGATTCCCTTTTTTTCTTTGTAACCATAAATATAAATTATGGTATCTACTATTAGTTGTATTAAAAAAGTCTGTAGAAAAAGTTAATCCATATTCATTCTCTATAGCTTTTATTATTGTGTGTACTCTTATAGCATATTTTAAATCACTCCACAACACACCATTCTTTTGACCAGAACCTACAAATGATATGTTTCTACTGTCTTGAACGTGAGTTGAGGAATCATAATATAATCTATAATTATGAGCAATTAAAGGAGTTATAACTGCATCTGCATATGTTACACTATCTACTGTTACATCTAATCCAGCTTGTAGTCTTAATTTAACTTGTGAATTAGTATAATTTAATTTAAAATTATTTAACCAAGTCAATGCATCTAATTTATCTTCTCCTAGCAAGTCTTTTAAATCTACTGTGTTTCCAAAGAATGTTATTCTATAAGCATAAGGCTTATTATTCTTCATATCTACTCCCTCTAACTTTATTTTACCTTTTTCAAATGGCAAATAGTTAAGTTCTATAGTAGCACTCTTTTTTATTCTTGCATCAAAACCTCCTACTATATCATAATTATAATAGTGTTTAAATATTTTGTTATTTTCTTTAGATGCAGGAAGTGAGAATGTTTTAGTAAAGTTTGTAAACACTTTAGCTATGTCTTTTACATTCTGAATAGTTTGAGTTAGAGATACTGACTCATCCTTAAACATATCCATTCTATTTCCCTCAATATATAATTGAATATTCTGCATTATCTGATGTCATTTATTTTATTAAACGCATAACTAAAGTCTATAGTGTAGTTTATTAGCTTGTCATTTACAGATGTCTTGAATTGTAAGCTAGACGTATCTAAGGTTATTGGTAAAACCTCATTACCATCATATACAAACACTTGTTCACTTAGCATTAGTTGTTTCATTACATCATTGAATGATTCGTCTATATATCCTGTATTCATTGTTATAGATTCTTTTCCTGTAACGTGAAATTGTCTTATTTGATGTTTTTCTTTATTGTATGTAGGGTCAGAAACAAAGTCCATTAAGTTACGTTTGTAACTATCTGAATTTGCATTCAAACTCTTAACTGATTTTTTATGAAATGGCATAATCTGTAATGCACCATATTTATTGTAGAATATAACATCTAAGAAATCGTATTTAGGTTCACATACTTCTTCTAATGTTACAACTACGCTTTGTGTATATCCTGATTTAGAAGTAGAGATTGTTATTTGATCTCCTGTAATTAAACCATCTGTAGGAGTAACTCTTATATATACAATTTTATCTTCAGATATATTAGTATCACTTACTGTGATATCTGACATTACTGTACTCCAGTACTCATCATATAAGTTCCAAAATTCTTCAGTAACATTCCAAAAAACATTTGCACCTCCACCTGTTGTAAACTCTATAGTACCTTCAGCTTCTGCAAATATTGGAAATACTATATCTCTACCTCTTTTAAAATATATCTTAGTATTTGTTTGAAGATATTGAGGAGTATAATTTCCTGTATCTGCTATTGTATAATTTTCTCCAGTTACAAATATATCTTGTTTTACTGTTAGTTGTGTATCACTATCTATCGCAGAAATAGTTGTACTTGTAGAGTCTGTTGTGTTTGTAACAGCATCTCCCACACTAACTGTCTTAGTAAATGTTTGTGTAGAATCTATAAGTTTATATCCCGCTGTGCCTGTTGTTGTAGAACTTACTTTTGTTACTGCAGGATTTGTACTTGTTCTAGGATTTACTCCTTCTTCAAAATATCCATAACCATCAAAAGCTAAGTAATCATAATTCTGTGTTTCACTACCTGATGTTTTAGTTAATGTAACATCTGCTTCTACCCATACACCATCTATTGAATATGAACCATACTCTGTGATTAGATAATCTCTAATAAGTTCTGTTATTTCATATATCACATAGTTATTAGTACCTATAATATCTTTGCTTATAGTATACTGTGGTGATGCGGGTTTGTCTGTTGTTAAAGTTCCTGAATATATATATAAGCTCATTGAAGCTGAACTAAGTGTACCAGAAGCTGGTTCTACTTTTATATAATATGGACTTCTTGCATTTATTATTGTACTCATTGTCTTGTATCAATTGTTATATTAATAAGGTCTTTTGCAAATGCTTCACCTAATTCACTTGGTAATCTAGTGAAAGCTTTTTTAAATGGTTTTGTAAAGAAAAAACTAGGTTTTATACCTTGTGCAAATATAAATTTCTGTAATACAAATCCAATAGACCTATAATTACCTTTTGCAAATCTACCTTTTTTATCTCTTAATCTGAAGTTTCTAGCTTTAGCCCACTGTTCTATAAATTTTTGTGGAGGTTTTTTGTTAGTATATTTGAATGGACTATTAGGCGCTTTTTGTTTTCCATTTTTAACTAAACTTGGGTTTGCACCTTTTACACCTTGATCTACAAAATCACCATATTCATCCATGAATATATCTAAATGTAAACCATCTTGTTTTTCAGAAACTTTATATTTTAAAGATTTATATAAATTACTAGTATTGTTTTTTTTCTGTTTCGTTAAGTTAGAACGTGCCTGTTGTATTACATACTTGGCAAATTTATCGAGTTCTTCTTTTGTTTGTTTAAAATCCATTAGCAAATAGTCATATCATTTTGTATTATTATATCAAACGTAGCTGTCCAACCAGCTAATTTGTTTTCAAACCTATCTACAAAAGGTTCACAAGATACATCACCTTGTAGTTGATATAGTTCACTATATAGATCACCTCTTTTAAGTAAACTAGTCAACCTAGCAGCAACACCTAACTGTGTATTTAATACATCTTGTTCATTATCATTACCCATGAACTTAGTAGTTTCTTCTTTTTTACTTTCATCTACGATATCCATAAATAATATACTCATACTAAAAGTAATTGTTTTGTCATTTATAGTACTGTTGTTTACTATTATGTGTGATAAAGGGAAAATGTTTTGTTTGTTTAAATCAACATCATCTATATTGCCGTATGTAATTGTATTCACAAAAGGTTCTTGTTCTAATGTTTCTTTTATTTTTGTTGTTATATTATAAAATCCTGTCATTTTTTAAATTTTGATTTTATTCTTTTTGATTCTAATTCTAATTTATCTTTTTCAAAAGCTAAATATGTTAAACATTCATGTAATTTGAGATAGGTGACTTCGTCAAATCTTGTAATGTCTCCTCTACTAATTCCATATATAGATTGATACCAGCCCCATTTTCTAGCAAAGTTTGATTCAATTGTATATTGTCCTTCTGATTCTGTAAAGATCTCAGGGTATTTATTGATAAGTCCTTGCTTAAACTGTAAAAAAAAATAATGGTTGACATAACTACAGATAATGGCATTTTTTTCATATTATTATTTATGCCTTTGTATTCTTGTATTAAATACTTATCTTTGTCTTTGTATGTAATTGGTCTAAATAAAACAGACATAGCTTTATCCATAGTAGACCAATCACTGAAGTAATTATCTAAGTCTATATATTCTCCAAACGTCATTTCATCTAGCTTAGGTATAAAACCATAATGAATGCCATTTAAAACAAATGATCTTTTAAACTTAGATTTATTTTTAAATAAATTATCTATATGTTGTAGTACTTTATTAAGACTACTATACTTTATTTTAACAATATCTTTTAAATCAATATTGCAAAATATTTCTACCATCTTTTGGTTTATAAAATTACTACTTTCTTTACCATCAGATATTTTGTGGAATTTTTGGTATTGTTCTAAAGTTATATCATCTAAAGAACTTGGTACGTATATGTCTAACTTCATATTAATACAATAAAAAATTAGACCTTTTGTATAAAAGAAACTACATTAATTTGTTTCCAAATCTTCTAGCATAATAATGTGAGTATACTTTTTGTAAAGCTTTAGTTAATTCTTGCTCTTGTTTATATTCTAGTTTTCCTAATAATAGTTTACCATCACAATTGATTTCTATCTTAACATAATGTTTTCTTCTTCCGGATTTAGCTCTATATGTTTCCTGTTGTGGTATAGGATAAGCTATTATATTGTTTTTAAAACACCACCTCATTTCTTTATAAGATCCATCATCTACAAATTGATCATTATTTCTGTATCTCATCAACGTTTATTCTATTGTTTAATACCTCTATTATTGCAAATATTTGTTCTTCTTTTTCTTTTTTAGTTTTTGCAATTTCTTTTACTCTAATCCAAAAATGATCAGATTGTTTTGGCATAAATAAATCTTTTATTAAATTACCAAATTTTCTCATTGGTCTATAAACCTTAGTGACTTTTGTTATCTTCATAGTGTTAATATAAATAAATTAATTGTAAATAAGTTCCTATAAAAAAGATTGTCCAAATTAACAATCCCCAAATAAATGCTTCTAAAAATTGTTTCATATAAATGTTTTTGTTATTGCTAATATAATAAACATTTTATTAACAAAAAAATATTTTTAACAAAACTTTAACAATTACCAAATATGGTATTCTCCTTTGTTTGGATCTTCTAGTTGAGAAGTTATAGCGTAACGTAGTGCATCTATAGCGTGGTTATATGCATCAATAGGTTTATTTAATACATTACCTTGTTTATCACTCATCCATACATAGTTTCTTAATTCATTTATTAAGTTCTTGCTTCTAGATGTTATAAAGATCTTATTTTGATTTATAAGATTTAAACCATATTTAATACTATCTCTACCTTTTTTTACAGGGTATACTATATGTCCATAGTGATTTAATTCCGCTATTGATTTTGGTTCTGCACTATCTGCATAAATAATATCATCAACACTATAAGTTTTAAGTAAGTTACTTATATCTCTATTTAATAAACCTTTTTTATAAATGATCTCATCAAATATATAACTATCATTATATTTATACATAGCTACTAAAGATGTTGGGTCGTTACTATAACCAAAATCCATACCATAACAAAGTATTCTAGCTTCTGTTGGTAATTGTATTTCTTTCCAATCTGGTATACATACTCCTTCTAAACTGCCTAATTGACCTAATCCATATACTTTCCACCAGTTTTTCCAATAAGTACTTTTATTAGCTTTTTCTTTTGCTGATTCTATTTCCTTAACAATTGTATCAGGTAACGCCTCGTTATCTTTATATGTTAATGTGATAAAATCTACATCTTCTCCATTTAAGACCTCTCTATCAACCCAGAATGAACTAGTGGGGTTATAATCTAACCATATATGATTACTTGTTCTAACCATTAATTGTTGATATGCATCAAATGGTATGTTGTTACATTCGTTAATATATAAATCTGTTCTTCTTGCTCCACGTAATTTATCAGGCATATCTGTACTAAAGAACTCAATATAACTACCATTAGTAAAATTATACTTAAGTGTAGACTTGTTAAACTGTATATCTCTATATCTATTTAACATCATCATTATTTTCAAGAAGTCTTTTAAAGCTCCTCTTCTTAAATGTGGTACTGATTCAGATACTATACTTATTTCTAAATTAGGATTCTTAATTGCTTTATCTATTAATATAGGTATAATACCAAAAGTCTTACCAGCTGATGTTCCACCACGTATGACTTTGATTCTTTTATTTAATCTGTAAAGCTTTTTAATTGCAGTTGTTACTACAAATTCCATTAAATGTCAAATATTGGTTGCTCTGTATTTAAAGTAATATCTTTAGTTTCTTTTGGTTTACCAGCATAATAATGATAAAATAATTGTACATATTTAAAATCACCATTTTCAATACCAGCTTCTAAAGCTTTATAAGCCTTATCTTCTAAAGGTGTAAGTCTTTCGATTAGTTTAACTTCTTCAGACTTAGATTTTCTACCAGAACCTTCTCTTTTACCGCCTTTCATTCTTTGAAAAAAATTGATTAATCAATAGAACAATAAAAAAATATAACTTTTGTTAATACATAGCAAGTATCTTATCTAATCTATCTATTATAAGATCTTCTTTATCTTCAGGTATTCTATTAACTAGATCTATTAGTCTATTATTTTTAATACTTCTAGACTCTTCTATTTCTTTATAAGATTTTATTTGTTCTTTTAGTTCGAATATTTCAAAGTTAAGTTCTACACATTTTTGTTTTAACTTAATGTGGTTATCTTCTTCTGTTATATCTTTAAGGTCTTTTATTTTAGTCTTTGCATTGTTATATGCATATTCTAACATTCTATTATGTTTCATCCACATTGGGAATTGTGACAAAGAATATACTACAGTAGAATGATCTTTGTTTACAGATTCACCTATACTATGTAGACTTAAGTTTGTACTGTTTTTTAATAATGTATAATATAATCCTCTTGCTTCGCAATATTTTCTTTTTCTAGTAGGATTGTCTACGTCTAAACCTAGTTCTTTATTTACTATGTTTTTATATCTTGTTATTTGATCTGCCATTTTTGTTTCTTATTAATTTAGTTATTTTTATTAATTCTTTCATTTCTATTTCTTGTATCGCTTTATATATACCAGCGCATTGTTCATACATTTCTGTTTGCTCATAAAGTTTTAATATTTTTTTTAATTTAGAAAGTGGAGTTCCTTTTCTATAATCGTGAATAGACATGAGGTAATATTCTTCTTTAATATCTTTCTCATTCACAAAGTTCCTTTTATTATATATTCATTTAATTCATACTTTTTTTTTACAAAATATTGCTCAAATACTTTTAAACCATATTCTACCTTATCTTTGCCTGATAAATAAAACTCTTCACTAACATTATAATGTCCTAAATCACCTGTTGACTTGTCTATAGCAAAAAAGAAAAAGTTTTCATAACTAACTTTAAATAGTTCACAATAAATATATACTTGAACATCATAACCATATTTTTTAGCTGACCAAGGAAAAGCTTTCAAATCGGACGTTGTTTTAAGATCAGCAACGTAATCGGTTCCTAATATATCTGCTTTAGCTCTAAAAGGATAACCTTGTAACACATCAAAGCCTGGTTGTTCAAATTTAGCTCCTCTAGTTAATTGTTGCCATATGTCATTTTGTAGTAAAGCATCTACTGTATACATAGCTTTATCATATTCTCTTCTTGTATAAACAAATTGATCACTACCTACTTCCTTTACTTTGTCTTTATATGCTTTTGTTACCGCTGACTTTACTTCTACTATATGACATAAAGAATCTAATTTATCTGGCTCTAATGCTGCTAAATGTATTAATCTACCTGTCTTAAATGCTTTACTATCTGATTTATAATTCAAAGATCTAGCATAACTTTTAGGGGAATCTATTAGTGATTTTATAGCTGAAGAACTCAACGCATATTTACCTAACTCTCCATAGTAAAAAGAATCATCATACATTTTTTCTAATAATTTGTCTTTATCATAAACATCACCATTTAATAATTGTATCTTTTCTTTTCTTTTGCTTTTATTATATATACTTTTTAATTCATTAATAGTAATAAAACAGGTATCATCCCCGTGGTATGAGCCATTTAAGCTAACGTGTAAAGCATGTAATTCATTTTCTGTTTTAAACTCATATACTTCATCATTAATCCTAATTTCTAATCCTTCTTTAGCCCAATCCATAAAGGCTATTTTAGGTGTCATAAAAGTTACATGTTTCCATGTAGATTTTTTGGTTACTATTCTCATATTAATTATCTTTTATAAAGGTTCCATTTATCATTTTACCCGTCCTGTTTTTTATTACATTATAAGCAGAGTCGATACAATCTTCTATTTTTAAACCTCTTAACTCAGCTAAATTAGTTAATACTACAATCATATCACCTATAGCGTCTATGACTTCTTCTTGATCATTATCAAGTAAAGCTTTTGCTAATTCACCTGATTCTTCTTGTAATTTTACATATTGAGTTCTAGCGTCTCCTTTTTCTAAGATACCTTTTTGTTTTGCCCATTGTCTTATTAATTCAAATCTATTCATATATTAGTTTTTAATTGTTGGATCAAAATTAGATCTACCACACAAAGGATAAAGGTGCGTATAGTATTCTGTTCCTTTTTTAATTCTTTTTTTATTTTTAAATACAATATCCTCTGTGGCTATTTGATATTTTCTACCACAATAACCAATTGTTTTTCTGTCTGGTTTTTCTATATTTATAGAACCAATATATTTACCATTAACCATATACTCTAAAAAGTAACCTAAATTTTCATATTTAATACCGTAATGTGCATTCATAGTTTATAAGTGTTTTTTTATATAAGCTAATATAATAAACATTTTATTAACAGAAAAATTATTTAATATTTTTTTTATAATGTCTTTCATATATATGTAGGTTATGAGCAAAATGTACATAATAACCTTGTTGTGAATTTAAACTATTAGCAACTAATTCGTGTAGTTTTAAAAAACAATAAGCATCGTTACAAAAACCAAACCATAAGTCATTACTTCTCATCATAACAGTCATATGTAATTTTTCTGAGTCAGGTGTATAATAAAATTGTATAGTTAAAGTACATGGCGTGTCTTTACTATAACCAGTATGTTCTTTACCATCATAAATACTCAACACAGCTCTACGCGAATATTTATTTTTTTTTAATTCTTTTATTACATATTGTAATTGGTTATTTCTTGACCATTGCCAACCATAATTGCTATTAACATAACCACGTTCATCCATATGATTATACCATATTTTAGCAACTTTAGCTATTTCTATAGCTGACCTGTTTTTAGACAAATACCAATCCCACTCTAGCTCAGCATAGGTTTGTTTAAAGTTTCTAAAAGGTGTTTTAACTATTTTTTCTGATGTATCTACTATTGTAAATATTTGATTGTACAAAGCTTTAGTTCCTGTTTCGTTAGGAACTTGACCATCTAATTTATCATAATAAAATTCAAAAGCTTCTGTTACTGTATCAAATTGCCACATGTTTTAAATATTCTTTATGTTGTTTTTCAATTAACTCTTTACTATACATTTTAGATAAATTTAATACATCTTCTTTATTTGTAACATATAATATATCTTTTAATGTTTTGTCTTGTATCAGATCTTTATTAGGATCATATTCAATTGGTATTGCAGCTAAACAATTAGAGGCTAAAGTTTCATAAAATCTAAATGTAACAACGTTATCTTCATGTTCTTGATCCGCTAATATTAAACTTACTTTGCATTCGTTTAATTTATTTAATAAATCTTTATGTTTTAATTTTTTTATAAAGGTAGATTCTATTTTATTTGTTTTATAACCAATTAACAAATTGTTCAAATTATTAGGCATATATTTTCTTAGTTGTTTTTCTCTATAACTACCTCTTTTGTCACCATAATATACTATATTATATTTTTTTTCTTGTTGTGTATATTTGGGTTCTTGTATTTTATTTTTAAATATTTGTTTAAAATAATCAAAATATATAAAATTATTATATTTTGTATCATTAAAAAATTTATTTAAGTTTTTACCGGGAAATAAATATGTAGCATTTGTAAGTAGGTTTTCAAAACCATTTACATGCTCTTGTGTTAATAAATTAAACCTTTCATTAATTACTTTCGCTGCATTAATCGGTTTAATTCTTGGGTCATTACACAATATACCTATTTTTTTCTTATATAAAGATATTTTTTTAATTTTAGATAATGTATCTTCAGATAGTACTCCACCAAAAAAATTAGGTTGAGATAATTGTAAAAATATTTTATCAAAGTTTTTTAAATCTATTTCGTCAATATCTAAAAAATTTTCTATATGTTTATTGTTTCTATTTTTTTTTCCAATATAAAATAAGTTATATTTATTAGATAAGTAAGTAGCTTCTAATCCAGAATGATTATTATTATTACATTGAATATTACTAAACAATCTTATTATTCCTTTCATTAATTTGTTTTTTTAAGTTAGTTGTTGAATAATTATGTTTTCTATTATTGTAATATATTTTAATGTTATTTTCTTCACAATATTTTTTTCCTGTAAAATATTTATCTTTATATTCTTCTCCTATTATTCTCACGTGTATTTTATTACTTATCAATATATTCAATAAATCTTCCTCTGTTGTATAAGGTATTATTTCATCAATAAATTCACAAGCTTTAAGTTGAGTATATCTTTCTATAATGGTTTGTGTTGGTTTATTTTTATTTGATCTTTCGATAGAGGGATCTAATTGTAATCCAACAATTAAATAATCGCATTGACTTTTGGCTTCTTCTAGCATTAAAACGTGTCCAGCATGAAACAAATCAAAAGCGCTAAATGTTATACCAATTTTTTTATCAAAACTTTTTGCTGACTCAATATAAAGTATAGCATCCATTAATTCTTCTTGTACATCTGTTAAAAAATTAAAAAGATCTTTTTTACCTGTTTTAATTTCATTATACATTGTAGATTTATATTTACATTGACCTATTAAACTACGTTCATCCATTTTTTTTAAAACAGTTTGAACTATTTTATCTCTAGTATTAATCTTCATATTCTTTATAAATTAATTCTTCTATATCTAACAACTGTTTATCTCCTAGTAAATCATATATACTTTTTTCATTTAAAAATACGTCTTCTATATTTATTTCTGGAGGTTCAGGTGGATCATAATAATTAAATGTGTTTCTACCTGGTTTATAACTATGTTCAACATATAAACATAGGTCTGAATAAAAAATGATCATAATGTGTTTTTTGTTTTAAGTTTTGTTTTTAGGTTTGATTATAATTATATTTATTTATAATCTTGTTTTGTAAATCTAATATAACGTAGTCTTCATTCACAATAAGTTCAATTGCTTTTTTAATTTCTTTTGCTTTCTCTTGAACTCTAAATGTTTCAAATATTTCGTTACTAATAGGCTCGTGTTTAAATTTAGGTTTCGGCATGTTTTTATTTTTTAAATTATATAAGCTAATATAATAAACAATTTATAAACAAAAAAATTATTTTATTTTTTTTTCTGCTTTTCTTGCTCTTTGTACAGCTCTTATTTTGTCTGATCTTAAATATGATTCTCTATGTTCTTTAACGAGTAACTCATATTCTAAATGATTTGTATACATATACATTTCATTTACACATTTAATAAGATTATATATTTTTTTCCTTTTATTACCAGAGGACTTTTCGTATTCTTTTTTTAATGTGTTTCCTATTTCATTAAAATGTAGTTCATAGATTTGTTTCCTAAGTAAATCCATTATAAATATGTTTTAAATAATTTTTCTAAATCCATTATAACTTCTTTTACACAAGAATTACATGATGTTAGTTTTCTTTTAGTTTTAAATACCCTATTATAAATGTTTAATAGTTTTTGTTGTTTTTCTGGAGTAATTATTAGTCTTCTATCTGAAAACCAGTTTTCTAAAAAATTATATTCAGATTCGTTTAAACATTTTGGTTTATGATAAGGCAATACTTTATTTAATTTTTCTTTTCTTTCATCACATCCACAATCTTCACCAGCTATAAATTTAGCTACTTTTTTTATACCAGTCATAACTGTTATTTTTTCTATAGTATCACCTAATCCTTCTGATTTATTTTTGTTTTCTAAATCAAATTTTTTTTTCCATTCTTTATAAGCTTTTGTTCTTTTATCTTTAGGTTGTTTCATAATTATATTTTTTTATATTCTTGCCAATCTTTATCGTATTTATCTTTAATTTTATTTTTACAATTTTTTAAAGTATTAAATATACTTACCCAACTAATTTGTGTTTCTTTAGCTATTTTTCTAATACTCATATCAGTATCTCTATATAACTTAAATAATTTTTTATCATACCAATGCCAGTCTTCTATTTCATTATCTATTAACTCACATATTTTATTATAAGCTTTATGTTCTTCAATAGTATCTTCATACTTAATTTTATAATTATCTATACTAACTTTTTTTATTTTATATTTAGCATTATAATATTTATAATAAGTTGTTTTTAATGTAAAAAATATATAACCTCTATTTGCTTTTCCGTTTGTAATTATTTTATTTGGATCAGCGTATTTATATAATATTAAATACATTTCTTGTACTATATCCTCAGCGTAATCATATTCACCAAATGAGTTAACTATATTAATCCACTCTTGATGTTCTTTAGCAATAACTTCTAACCACTGAGACACATATAAATATAATCAAAAAATATTTAATATATCTTTAATATCTACGTTGTTACAATGAAGTATATTAACTCCAGCAAATTCAAAACCAATGTTGTTTTTTGTCATACGTAGTTTTATTGGTTGTTCAATAGGAGTTGGTCTACCACCTGTTTCTACTTCTTTTATTTTCCTAACATGTATTTCACTTATCATCCAATCAGTAGAATGTTGAATATATCTATGTATTGTAAAAACATCGTCAGCTCTATTTCCCCATTTACCACCACCTTCCACATCTGCTAAACTAGGTGGGATTGGTAAGCCAACATATTCATGTTCTTTGTTGTGAACTTTTCTTAATGCTTCTGTTACAGCGTGAGCATTTAACCATATTGAAACGTTTTGGTGTTTACAAAATAATCTAAATTCTGTTGCCACTTGATAATCATATTCATGACCATTAATACCTCTCATTGTATTTCTATCTTTAACCAAACTATTATATGGATCAATTAAAAAGCCATCATAATTAAATTTTTCTTTTATTTGTTTTGCCTCACTTAAAAGATCTTTATAATTATATAAATCATCTACTTCTATAATTTTAAAATAATTATTAAACCAATCTAAAGTTGTTTGTATATCTTTATCTTTGATATTATTTATTGGTTTTCCAGTTTTAAACTCTAATATTTTTCTAGCTATTGATTGTGAAGAATTTTCAGCAGAAAATACAAGCCATTTAATATTATGTTTTATTGTATATAATAACATTAAATATAAAATAACAGTAGTTTTACCTACGTTAGCGTGGCCAAGGATTAAATTAAAATTATTAGATTTGAATCGTATATGTTCATCTATTTCTGGAACTCCAATTTTTAATCCGTGTTTTACTCTACCATATTTTACATCTAAAATCTTTTTTTCTAAATGATCTAAATTACTTAACATTAGAATAAATCAATTTCTTCTCTTGCTTGGTTTTGCTGTGTATTATCTACTCTTTCTACCCATTCAGCATTCACAACGGTTCCATTATTCCAAACACATTTACCATTGCCTAAATATATTTTCTCTACTTTAGATTGTCTTTCTTCTTTTGATTGTGAATGATATACAGAAACATTTTGTCCATATTGATTTGTTTCATCGTTTACACTAATAGCTAAATTTAAATATTTATCTTTTGCTATTTTAGTTTTGTCAATTTTTGTTAAGTCTATACTTACTACTAATGTTGATGCCATAATTTTTATTTTAATATATTATTTAAAGGATTATTTGATTGATTGTAATTAGTTTTTTTAGGTTGATATTTATAACCAACTGTTGAGTTAGCATCGTCATCTTCCGCTTGTAATCCAAGTAATGATGTTAATGTATATCTCCTATAATATGTTATTGCTGATCCAATTTTTTGTGGGTCTTGTATATTTGGTAGTTGCATACTTGATTCTACACTACCTCCATTTAAATCTACTATAACACTTCTTACTTGATTATCTGTTATGGGTTGGATTAATACAAGTTCATGTTTTTCTAATAAAGGATGCAGTTGTCCAATCAAAGAATTTATATCAAAATATTTACTCTTATAAAAGGGATTTCTTACATCTTTACTAATTGTTCCGATTTCTGATTGAAGCTTATAAAGCTTATGATAAATGTTTGTTTCCATACTTATTATTTGTTAAATTTTCTTGTTTTTCTTTTTCAAGTTTGATAGTTAATTCTTCAACTTGATTTTCTAGTTCTTCTACTCTTTTTCGAAGCTGAACTATAGCTGCTAATTGATATTCCATAAAAATGTTTTATTGTTCTATACAAATATATAAAAAAAAATTATATAAAAAAAAAGGGTAAAAATTAATTTACCCTCTTTTCAAACAAAAAACACTTAGGAAACAAAATTACCGGGTGGTAATTATTTTACAAATATAATTCTTTTTTTCTTATATCAACTAATTGTTTATATCTATTTATCATTTCTTGCAAGTCATTATTAGTAAATTTCACTATTTTTCTTGACATTGTTAATAATTCTTCAGGAAGATCTTCTCCATATTCTTTTTTTAATTCTAAACCATATCTGTATTGTTCGCCATATCTCATCACATTACAAGCATAACATTGTACTTGACAATTTAATTCTTCCCATCTAGTTGAATAATGTTTGCGCGACATAAAATGTCCACATTGCATTTTTTTATAATGATCTTTTTTATTACAAGTATAACAACTAACAAGACCTGTATTATCAGCTTTTCGAAGTCTTATATATATTGAAAATATAGCATCTAATTTTTTTACTAATCCTTTACGTGATATTTTTTTCATATTTAATTTTATCTAATATATTAATTTTTTATAATTAAAAGAAAAGAAAAAGAAAAAGGACAAAAAGAAAAAGAAAAGAAAAAGCCAGCAAAAAGAAAAGAAAATTAATTACCTGATCCAAGCAACGTCCAACTTTATTAGGTTTTGCAAGTGAAATTCAAATATATAAAATTATTTTAATAAGGATAATAAGGTTTAACCCAATATTCATAAAATATTTTTTTTATTTTTTTCATTTACCTTGACCTTTATATTTTTTAAAATAGTTTTTAGAGCTTTTTAAGGCACTCATTTTACTTTTTGAATGAATACCTTTACGTTTTTTAGATTTGCTCTTATATGTGCTTATAATTAATCTGGCCATTACTTTTTAAATATACTTGTAGCTTTTTCTGTAGTTCGACCACCAAAGTAAGCTAACACTACCGCCATCATTACTTTCTCAAACGTATCGTTCCAAGTAACACCAATATTAAATGGTACGCTTTCTATACTATCTAATATACCTGCTAAACTAAAAACTACTATACACCATACTAGAACTAGGGGACGTACATTTTTACTAAGCCAAGAATCTGATGCAGCGTCTGCTTTCCATCTACTTGTTATAGATTCTATTTCTTTATTTTGTTGTTCATATATAAGTTGTTGTAGCTTAATCTTGTCTTCATTAGATATTTTAGATTTACCTATTTCAGATAATGCTTCTTGAGGTGAACTTACACCACTTAATACTTTGCCTAATGTTGGATTGATCATTGATGCAGCTCCAAATAATAATTTACCAACAGTAGTTTCTTTAAATTTTTTCTTATCCGACATTTGTTATATCTATATATTTAGTTTTACCATTTTCTTTTATAGCTTGTAAACATCTCTTTCTATTGGAGTCAGGATCTACATAGCTAACGTGAACCCAGTCAGGATTCTCATCTGTACCAAATTCCCAAATAAGTTGGTCAAAATCCAAGTTATCTTTAATATAATGATACATAAAAGCATTACTAACATTACCATAGTAATCATCAATATCAATAGCTCTACCTTGACAATGTTGACTTTTAGTACTTCCAC
>Ga0099849_1000435_pt1 | contig 19366 bp, 20 predicted proteins | sample CB_VirMetaG_4_FD_78177 | JGI IMG/M metagenome (GOLD analysis project Ga0099849, IMG submission 78177) | Freshwater to marine saline gradient viral communities from Chesapeake Bay - CB_1508_1M Viral MetaG | ecosystem: Environmental > Aquatic > Marine > Coastal | place: USA: Chesapeake Bay... | reverse complement strand
TAATAGACGATAAAGGTATAATTGTAGACATATTCACTTGTCCATAAATGATGAGTGTGAACAGTATAAATAATTTAAAATGAGTGAAGTAACAGTAAGTTTTGATCCAACAGCAAGGGGATGGACATCTTTTCATTCTTACTATCCGGAGTGGATGCTTGGTATGAATAGTGTGTTTTATACTTTTTATCAAGGTAAGCCATGGAAACATTATTCTAATTCTGTTAGAAACTCTTATTATGGAGCTGCTGCGGTAGAGTCTTCTGTAAGGTTTGTTTTCAATGATGAGCCCACAGAAGCAAAGATGTTCAAGACTTTAGAGTTAGAAAGTTTACAACAATGGACCGCTGAGTTGGTTAGCGACTTACACACAGGTAGTATTGAGAATACATATTTTGTACTAAAAGAAGGATCATACTATGCTAATGTTAGACGAGATGCTACGGAAACAGGATTGAATATAGATTGGTCCCAAATATCTACTCAAGGTGTGGGTAGTGCGAGCAATGTTATAGCGGGTAACCCTGTAAGAATAGAATTTTCTTTTGACTTAAATAATCCAATCAACCCATTAATTAGTGCTTTTAGTACAGGTAATACTGTAGGAGACGTAGCTTATTATGATGCAGCTGGAACTTTGTTTGAAATAGGCGTTATTACTGCTATTAATAGAAATTCATTACCGCAATACATAGAGATAACCAACCCTTCTAATACTCCTGCTGTAGGTAACTTCATATTTGTAGCTAAGAATCCAGAAGTGGAGTCATATGGTTTAAGAGGTCACTACGCAGAAGTTACATTGACTAACCTAAGTAATGACAAGTCAGAACTATTTGCTGTAAATTCAGAAATATTTAAGAGTTATCCTTAATTTAGTATCTTTGTAAAAACTGTACTCACATGTATAAATATATTTTCAACTTCTTTTTATTTTATCTTTTATTTTTTACAGATTTATTTTTTAACACAGACAGTAATGTCCTAATGGCAGTCAGCCCAATGTTAATTGCATCAGGGGTTCAGCTTGCGGGTTCAGCTCTTCAGAAAATGAATGCAGCTAGTGACCTTCAAAATTTTGAAACCCAACTAGGTATAGCTAAAGATAAATTAGATGACATAGAATTTGTAAATAAATTAGAAGCTCTACAAGTGCCTAAAAACATATCTGGAATGCAAAGCATAGAAAGAGCTGAAACAGCTACTGTAGAGGCGTTGAGAGAATCAGGACAGCGTGGAGTGGCTAACATCCCTAAAGCAGTTCAAGCTACTAATGAAGCGATGTTGAATGTAACAGAAGAAGACAGAAGAGCTCAGTTTTTAGCTGACAAAGCAGTTCAAGATCAGTCTCAATTGATTGATACCATGAACAAGCAAAAAGAATTACAACAGCAGTATCAGGAAATAATGGGATTACAGCAAGCAGGCAAAGAAGCTAGACAAGCAGACACTAGAGCCAATCAAGCCATGTTAAATGCGTTAGTTGTAGGTGGGACTCAGTTAGCTGGAGGGGCTTTAGGAGGTGCTAAAACTACTGCCGCTACTACTCAATATAATCCCTTTTCTACCACTATGGCTCCTGCTACTATAGGAAACACAACAGGCAATACGGGATTGAGTCTAGGTAGTGCGGGTCAACTTAGCGTCCCACAATTGGGAGGGTTTGGAAGTACAGGAATATCCACATCACCATTACAAACAGGAGTTTTGGGCGTATCACTGAATCCTAATCTTTTAACAGCTCAACCAAGTGTACAACCAACTGGTATGAAGTATGGATTAGATTTGAGTAAAGGATACGATGGACTTGATTTAGGGACAGGTGGTTCTATCTTAGCAGAGGGAGGATACGTTCCAGGGTTTAGTACAGCCGCAGATAACTACCTCGCAGCTTATGAACAGTGGCATCAAGAAACTTATCCAGGGCAACCTGTAACCTATGTGGGTGAAGGACGTGGTAAACTAAAAGAATTTGAACGAGCTTTAGGATTTTAATAATGGCAGGACTAGCAACATACATCGGGTATCAAGCAGCTGATGCCCCAGACTATACAAAATTACAAGAGGCTTTTCAAGCTCAACAATTAAAAGAGCAAGCTCAACAACAGAAACAACAGTTAGCAGCGGACAAAAGTTTTTATGCAGCTACTGAGTCGTTAAGGGATTTCACCACAGGTGTTTCTCCTACCTATACTGATATGATTCAGCAAGGAGTGATAGACATGAGAAACGGGTTGTTTTTTGAAAACACTAAATCAGGAAAGTCTCCAGCTGACTTAAAAAGATTCAATAATAACATGGCGGAAGGTTGGCAAAGCGTAGTGACTTTTGGAACTAACTTTGAAAAAAACGCTAATTCTTTTGTAACTAGAGCTCAGAACATAGATTCTAAAACCAACAAGCCTCAAGCTTCATTATTGGAAACTCAGTTTCTAAGTAAAATGTATTTACAACAAGGTCTTACTACTGATCAAGCTGGAAACACTAATAAAATAATTTTCGATCCTTCAGGAAATGTGTACATGGGTACTTTCGATAAAGATGGAAACATGACTCAATCTGTACCTACTCAAGTAAACACATTAAATAACGTAGGAAACTTCCAACAAGACAATGTCAGCTTAACTAACTTTACCCAAAAGTTTACAGCTCCAATCGAAAAAATAAATACTGAAATAAAAAACAGAACTAATGGAGCTGTTACAACATTTTCTGGTCTAGCTTTAGAGTATAATGCTCGGAGAACCCCAGGTGGTAAAACTTTTCAAGAAGTTTATAATAACGCTATAAATTCATCATATAGTGCTGTTATGGCTCAACCAAATGTAGCTGTCGCGGCTCTAACAGGAGAGACAATGGCTCCCGATGGGAATCCGTGGTTCTTTTACGTGGATGGTGTTTCTTCAGGTGAGTTTGCTTTGAACGGAAGAGACCCTGAAAATGGTATAAAAATGGTTTCTAACCAACAGACATCTGTATTCGAAGGTGAGTTAACCGACAAACAAAAAGATTTACTAAAAACAACACTAGAAGGTGACGTAAGAAGCCAAATGGGATACAGTAAAAACGTAACTTATGACAGGTCTTTTGAAAAAGGAAAAAGTAAAAAAGAAGTACTATCGGCTGATATTAGATTAGCTATGCAATTACGAGCTGGAAACGCAGACGCATGGGCAGGTGTAGTAGATGCTTATAATCTTAATAGCGCAACTAAAACAGATGATCAGATAATATCTTATAGAGTCACCCCTGAAAGAATCATACTTAAAAAAGCTACAGGTGATTTTGATGTTTTAAATGTAGGTGAATTTACAGGACAAAGTGATGATGCCATCAACAATGATTTAGCAGATTTATTTTTATACATTGATCCTACAGGATATAATACTAGAACAAAGCAAACACAAGGTGTTAAAGAAGGTAGGGAAGCTCTTAAAGGAGACCCTGCATTTATTTCAGAAATAGAAGCAGGTGAGTATGATTACACAGGAACAAGAGGTGTAGTAAGGAGTTTAACCGAAACAGAAAGAGTAGGTCTTTTTGATAAACTTGGCTTTGACATAAACCCAACTGCCAACACAACTAACATAGCATCTGGAATAGGTAATTTCGTAGATGAACTTCAAACAGTAGTTAACTACGACCCATTAACGGGTGGTCCAATTAACCCAACTGGAACTAGAACAGGCAGAACGTCTCCTGGGGGAGCTGGAGGTTCTATCATTGACAACATAAAAATATACAACCCTAATAAACCAAGTTTTAGTTTAACAATAGCAGGAGATGACGTATCTAATAAAAATTCTTTTGCTACAGCTTTCGAAAGATGGCCACAAAAAGATGCGTTTTTAGAAGACCAAGTTGAAACTTACGAACAAGGTGATTTATCAGGTAAAACTTACATGGAGATTACGGTAAAAGGAGGGCCTGAAGGAACAGCTACTAAGACATATAAATTCAGACCTATGGGTAAAACACAAAGAGGTGCGCCAGCTGATGAACAAATAATGAACAAAAATGCTGAAACATACCAAGAAATGCTAAACTTTGTTAGAGAACCACTTAGAGGAGGAGATGTATATTACGGAAGTGGCTTCTCGTCTATTTATAATGAAAATTTATTTAGGTAAAATATGAGCGTTCAGAATTTAATAAGTGACTTTATACTTGAAAAAACTCAAGAAGCACCATCAGAAGAGAAGATAAATGCTATTGTCAGTAACTATGGGGATAATACAGACGCTTTAATAAATGATTTATTTATGGAGTTTAAAGGAGAAGCTCCCGCTCCCGACCAACTTAATCAAATAAAGAGCACTTATCTTGCTGATCAACCCGTAAAAAAAAAAGAAGAATCTATTTCAGAAGTGGAAGTTATGGGTTCAGAATCACCTGGAGAGGAAGCGATTATTTCATCGGAATCTTCAGAAGTAGTTCAAGAAACATCTACACCTGAGCCACCTGAAGCTACAACTCCTCAGCCACCTGAAACTACAACTCCTCAGCCACCTGAAACAACTGTAGAGGTTGAAGAAGAAACAGTTGTAGAGGAAAAAGAACTTCCCAACATACCACCTGCGGCTGAACGAGTCGGTTCTATATTTGTAAATGAAGAAACAGGGGAACTTTCTCCTGAACCTTTTACAGAAGGACAAGCACCATCCACCCATTTAATGAGAGCTGAACAATTAGAAGATGGCTCATGGGTTGGATTCCCTAGTTTATTTCAAGATGCTAATGGTCAGTGGATAAACATGAGTAATGAAGAAGATTGGACCAAAGCATATGAAAGAGCAAAGTTATCTAATGAAGTTGTAGAGTTTGGTGACAACAAAGAAGCTGCTATAGCTTATGGAGAGGGGTCTTGGAAAACGCAAGGAAGACCAGAAGACAAACCAAAGCCTCGTACGAATGAAGAGATATTGGCTCAAATGAAATCCGATGGTTATTCGCAAGAACAAATAGACGCTTACGAAGTCATGCTTGAGGGTATGGATCCGATGGGTGAGAAACCTACATTCTTAGAATACGAATTTGGGAAAAATATATTTACTGACTTGATTAGTGATTTATGGAGAAGCGGTTCTCAAGGGTGGTATCAAGGTAATACTGTTCCAGAAGCTATGAATGTAATATGGGAAGGTAGTGGAATTACAGATAGAGAATTACAACAATACGTAGATGCTGTAAACTTAACTGAAGCTCCTCCGTCTAGAGAGATGCAGGACTTCATGAAAACTTACAAAGAAGAAGGTGGAGGTGTTTATGGATGGCTAAAAGGAGTTTACAATAACCCTAGCATAATACCTGAGATATTTACTTCTTCTACTACGAGTTTTTTAAGCACAGTTTTAGATCCAAAAATAGCAGCGACCACTGGATTAGGAGCACTATCAACTGGTGCGGTAGGAGCTGCAGCAGGAGGCCCTTTAGCTCCTGTAACATTTACCGGTGGGGCGATTGCAGGTGGGATTGCTACAGCAACAAGTATAATGGAAACAGGTTTAACTTTCACTGAGTTGATGAAAGAAGAATTAGGTGATAAGCCGTTTACTAGGGAAAATGTAAGAGCTGTATTAGATGATCCTGAAAAGTTAAGTAATATAGAACATAGAGCAGCGGCTAGAGGTGTAACTATAGGATTGCTGAGTGGTATAACAGGAAATTTAGCTACAGGTGCAGCTAGAAAAGTGGCTGTAAAAACAGGAAAACCTGCACTAGCAGTTGGAGCTTCGGCTGGAGTTGAAAGTACTGGAGGTGCAGTTAGTGAAGTGGCAGGAAGAGGTGCAGCAGGGCAAGAGCAAGATGTAGCTGAAACATTATTTGAGGGAGTAGGAGGATTACCTGGAACTGCTATAACAGCTCCTTTTGGTTTATCTCAAGCTCGTAAAGAAATTGACATTCGTAATATATCTAATAAGCCATCGTATAACATTGGTAATGAAAAGGTAAGCAGGGATTTTATGAAGGGGGTTATAGAGGATATGACTTTAGAAGATGCGGAGGTTTCTAATGTTCAATTAACTATTCAGAATGATCCTGAATTAAAGGCTCAGTTAGATGAGAAAATTCAGTTTTTAGAAAATGAAAAGAATGTAAAGGGGCCATACAGTGCTGCTGACAGAAGTAGAATAGCTGCTTTAACAACAGAACTAAACAACACTCCAGAAGTTATAGGAAACGAAGTGAGGAGAAATGAGATTCAAAATGAAATCAAAACCATTCAAGAAAAGTATGTGGTATCAGATGCTGAGGTAGACGCTGAAATAAGTAGAATGATTGAGTCAGGAGAAAAAACTTCAGACGTAACAACAGCACAAGAGAGAGATATTGTAAGAACAAAACTTCAAAAACAAAAGGATTCTCAAAACCAAATGGATGTTAGTGAGACTGAAACAACAGTGGATGAATTTGGTAATGTTACAGAAACAGAAACTTTAGATATTCAGGTGACTGATGACTTTGTTTTAGAGAAATTAAATGAAGATGGTATTGCCAACCCTACTGATGAGCAGATAGAAACTAAGAAGCAAGAACTAATTGAGGAAGCAAGAAGAATGGCTGAACAACAGCCTACTACAGAAGCTGAGGTAGTGGCAGAAGCTACTATTGAAGAAACACCAACCGAACAAACACAAGAAGATGCCATTCAAGAGCCAAGCCCAGAGGGCGTACCTGTACAAGAATCACCCAGAGATAGCGAAACGGTGGTCGAAGGAGTATCCGAATCAGAAGTCACTCCCCAAGAAACTACGCAAGAAGAAGTCGAAGCTGAAGTCACGCAAGAAGAAAAAGTAGAGGATAAAAAACCTAGAACATCTAAAGTAGATGAAGGGCCTAAACGAGGTTATCAGATAGATAAAGATTTAGATGAAATTGTAGCCACAGATAAAGTGGAAGAGGAAAAGACAAGAAAAGGTCCAATGACTTTACTTGAAAGAGAAGAACAGCAAAAGCAAAAAAGACAATCATTACGAAATAAGTTAAAAGAAAAAGGATACACAGATAGACAAGTTGACTTAGCTATAGCTCGTAAAGACAGACAAGCTGTACAAGAGTTAAAAAACTTAAAAGCAGATTTACAAGAGCAAGGTAGAGCACAGAAAAAATACACTGTAAAAGCTACAAAAGAATTCAAACAAAAGCTAAGAGACATTATAAACGGTATGGCTGGTGAGAAAAACATCAAGTTTACCAAAGGTCAAATGAATAAAATTTTAGATGCAGCCACAGGAACTGAGATGCAAGGTTTAGATGTAGATGCCGCTATAGATAAAGCCATTGTAGAAGTAGAGAGGTCTGTTAGAAAAGCCTACATCACAGATATCACAAAGAATCTAAAAAAAGATGCAGTTGAATTCATAAAGAAAAAAGGTAAAAACAGAGCTAAAATAGGAGTAGAACAACGAAGATTATGGAATGATTATCTAAACAAATACACTAATGAAGATTTTCAAAACATGAGCTTAGATGAACTTCAAGCTCTAGATGAGGAACTGAATAATCTTATTGAAGGGGGTAAGTTAGATGTGAAAAATCTAAAGAAAATACAATTCTATGAGAATTCTAGAAAAAGAGGTAGTATAGAGGAAGGTGCTTATCGCAATGAAAAGGCTACTATAATGGATACCGAAAGCCAAACAAGGCAGTTCTTACAGCAAAGCACAAATAATTTTGTAATTATAGATGGTCAAGAAATAAATGGTGTAACTGCTTTTGATAACTATGTAAAAAACAACCAAGGTAAACCATTTAAAGCTAAAGGTTACACTGCTCCAACTAGCGAAGAAGTTAAATACAACTCTAGAGCATCTAATAATCCATACTCTAAAACGAGGAGGAATTTAAAGAAATGGCAAACTATAGATAGGTTAACGGAGAAACTTAAAAGACTAGGTGGGCCTAGAGTAAGAAAAGCCATAGATAATTTAACTAAAACAACATTAGACGCTGAAGTAGATAGAATTAATGGTGAAGCTTATATGGCTAGTCAATTAGATAAATATGTATACAAGTCAGGTGTAAACCCAAAAATACTATCTCAAAAATCAAATGTAGATTATGCAGGACAAAAACTAACTAATGATGAAGTAGCATATTTATATGCCATGCAAAAAATAAATGGTAAGCAAACACTCATTAATAGTAATATAAATCCTGCTCAAGTAGATGCGTATATAAAAGCCAACCCAGAGTTAAAACAATTATCCGAAGATTTAGCCTCTTTCATGAGGGAAGAAGCTGTTCCTAGATATAGAAGTACTTTTGAAGATTTAACTGGATTACCACTAGAAGAAACAGAATTCTACATTCCTACGTTAAGAGAGGGTGATCAAGATGTTTCCATAATGCAAGAGTTAATCACTCCTGATGGACAATACACGGGTAGGTCGGTAATGTCTGATTACATGAAGCCAAAGACTGACAACAGCAAGCCTTTAAAAATTAGAGGTATAACTAATGTTGTGACTGATTATATTACTCAAATGGAAAGAACAATGGCATTCCTTCCAGCTGCTGACGAATTCAGTAATGTGTTTAGTAAAAATACAACTGGAATGTTTAAAAAGTTATTAGGCAAAGAAGGGAACAGCGATGTGAATAATATAATGACAGTTTTTGATGAAGCTATATTAGGTGGTTCAAGACTTGGTAGAGAAGAACAGGTAGCTATAGATGCGATAAATAGGTATTTTATTGTAAAAACATTAGGATTAAATCCTAAACTAATTGGAGGTCAAGCTGTTTCAGGACTTCATTTTTATCCACTAGCTACTACAAATCCTGAATATGGTGTGACTACAGAAGATATTGTGAAAGCTTCTATAGATATGTTTAATCCAAGAAAAGAATTAAGCAATGCTCAACAAACTGACAATGTTTTCTTTTTGCAAAAATTTGTTACTGACCCACAATTTAAAGATAGATGGAATAGAATAGGTATTGATCCTGCTTTAGAGAAATATCAAGATAAAAACCCAGGTAGAGTAAAACAAACGCTAGATCAGTTAACGGGGTTAGCCACAATAGGTATAAGAGTAGGTGACATGGCAGGCGTTTTCGGAGGTCTTCCTGTAGCTAAAGCAATGTATAACAACTACAGAGCAGATGGAATGGCTCCTAATGCGGCTTATGATAAAGCCATGAAAAATTACTACAAGCTAGTTACTAAGTATCAGCAAACTAACAACAGATTATACACTCCAGAGTATGCCTATAGTAATTTCGGAAAACTAATGACACCATATACTTCAGCGTTAAATGCTAATGCTAATGAACTGTCTGTCACTTTGCAAAAGTTTAAAGATAAATCACTGAGTAGTAAAGATGAGTATAACAACATGATGAGGTTAGCTTATTTAATGGGTCCAGCTGTAGGAATGTTTAATTTAATACAATCAGATTTTGGAGAGGAAGGTCAAGAGATAGAAAACAGAATGGAATCAGCTCCTGAACTAACAAATGAAGAAAGGCTCCAAAAACAAAGGCTTTATGGTTTAGGAATGAATACGTTTCAGTCTGTCATAGGAGGTTTTGGGCCTTTAGGTAGTGTAGTTAATTACGGTATAAATGCTGGTAGAAATAGACCTGATCAGTTTTCTCAACCATTTTTTCTTTCTGAAGTTGAAAATCTAGCTAAAATTAGTTATGCTTTGTTAGAGCAGTTTGGTGACAAAGATTGGGACGATTTAACAGAAGGCGAAAAAAGAGCTATTAATCAATTAGCAGGTAAGTTTAAAACCATGCCTGAACAAGCTATTGACCTTTTCAAAGGTGAAATAGACTTTGGTGATTTCATGAGGGGTAGAAAAAGCACATACGGAAGAGATAGGAAGTTAGAAAGATATGAAGGTGATATTTTCCATAATATATTGTTTGGTGTAGAAACTCCTCCTGAGCGCACAAAAGCACCAGGTAGTCCATCAGATTTCGTAGGAGGCTCAGGCTTTACTAGCCCTTCTAAATTCAAAAAGTAAATCAGTAGTGGCTTTCAATGTGACATCTTGAACACAAGACCTGACACTTGTTTATTTCATTCATTATATTTTCAGTAGAGAAACCACTGTTAGCCATGTCACTTACAGCCCTTAACTTATCACCCTTGTGGTGGTGAAACTCTAAAGCCTGCGTTTTAAATGACTCATGTGTCTCCTTAGAGTAACCACACTTTTCACATTTTAACTTAGACTTATAGTCTGCTAACCATTTTCTATTGTGATATCTTCGATGTAGTTTGCGTGATTGATAACACGGTTTGCATTGATGTCGCTTGTAGTTAATTCCGTTTTTAATTCCTGCGGATGGAAACTCATCAAGAGGCTTTAGTTCATTGCATTTTTTACATCGCCTCTTGTTCACACTCATCACTTTTGCAGCGAGACGCTTACTTCTTTTAGCTTTTTTATAAGGGAGTCGATCTTCTCTTGGGTAGTAAAATACTCCTCATCAATTAAGGATTCATAGATGTCATCAGTCAGGTCGTTTATCTCCTTCATTACGAAGTTAACGTGATTAACCTGGTGGAAGTAAACTCCTGACTTTTTCATTTTTGAATCTGGACTAAGGAATCTACATTAACTTTAAACATGCCTACCTTTTTTTCTTTGTCATACGAAACAATCGCATAACTAGGAGTTAAAGTCTTAATGTAAACCCTTTTGCCGTTATGGGTTAGTCTTCTTTTCATTAAGTCATAATCTATTCCTTCTTCAAAAGTAAACATATTTTTCTAATTTAAAGTTAATTATTTTCTAATCTTGCTTGAACAACCTATAATTGTTGTACGCATCTATCTCACTTTCAGATAACTCATCCCAATTATATGAAGGAATACTAGCGTATTCTTCTTCTTTTGAATGATAAGGTTCTGATTTACCATGCCATACAGCTGGTATTTTGGTATAGTTTTCTGGACTCCATTTAGTAAAATATCTTCTTACAGCTGAATAAGGAATGTCTAAGTCACTAGCAATCTTGGTTATAGGTCTTCCTTTTAGCAACAATAATAATATTTTATTTCGACCCTCTTCTGTTAAATCATACTTAAATCCTCTCATAATATTTCTCTAATAGGTTTTTCTGCAAGTTCTAACTTTCTACCATCTAACATTAAGTCTAAATAACGGTCAGATGATATGTGTTCGTAGTGGTCAACAATGTAAGAATTATCTTTGTCAATTTCAAAATATAGTTCAATAAATATTGCGTTACCATTTTTGTGGAATACATGACCCAAGCTAGTGTCGTGATCTATGTCATTGTTTAGTCTTTCCATTAGATATATAATATCATTCCAATCAACATCTATGGTATCTCTTTCCATATTGTCAATAAAATCAAATGTTATCATTATCTGTTTTGCGTCCATTGTGTACTTCTGTGTTAACTCCATGTTCTCTTAGTTCTTTAAGTCGATACTCCTGCAATTTTGATAGCTTACCTTTAGGTGTTTTTATTTCTGAAAACAGAACGTCTGCACCTGGTGGTATAGCGATTAAATCCGGAATACCGTTTTTGTTAGTTTTAATTAATTTGATTACGTAATATCCTTCTGCCTCTAGTTCCTTGATTCTCTTGGTTTGGATTTGCTGTTCCGTCATTACCTTGCTTTCTACAAAGTTAAGACATTATTTGCTTTCCCTATTATTTTATCAAGAACTTCGATTCGCTCTCGGATTCTTTCTTTAATAACAGCAGCCTCTGAATGGCCGTGCTCATTGTTACGGAGGATACGCTTCATCTCCATAATATTGTTATAAACGCATGAGTGTAGTATAAACACTTCATCTTCTGTTAATTCAATTGTAGGCATAGTCTCTTTTAAAATGTTTTAATGTGTAATCTTTCTTGTTGTTTACAGCCTTGTAAATTTTCTTTTCAATACCATTCTTACTGAATATCCAATAGATTTTATTATGTGTCCTGTCTTTAGTTGTCATACGATCACGGCTCTGCCAATAACTAGTAGCACTAAAATCTATGTTGTAATATACTAAATACTTAGCTTTCCTCAAAGATATTCCCTCTCTTCCACTAACTATCTGTAGAGCAATGTTCTTATCAGTATTGTTAAACTCTTCTAAATCAGTGGTAAGATTATCTCCAAACACCTCCTTCAACGCTTTTAATTCAGCTTGAAATTTATAGAAGATCCCTATCTTATTACCCTTGAATCTTTTCTTAATGAACTCTACCTTACTATAATCAAACACCGCAACTTCTTTAGATTCAAATATCACTGTGCCTGAATACATCTGATGTAACTTCTGCATTAACTTCACACCTGTGTCAGCTAACACTACATCTCCAGTTCCTTTTCGTTCCATGACTCGGTGTTTCTGTAAGTAGTTACATCGTCTATAAGTTAACTCATCCATATCTACATATAAAATCTCCTCATCAATAACAGACTTAAACCCAGCTTCGCTCTGAGTAAACGATATAGTGTATGGCTTCATGGCTTCTATGACTTCATTCTTTCTAGTGTAAGAATAATCTGTAGCTACTCTATGACCATACTGAACCTGCTTTTTATTTACATAATCATCAGCCCACCTATAAAAGTTTTTGTACTTCACAAACGGATTATCTTTACAACCATACACCTGGTGGTACATTTGCGAAAAACTTTCAGGCGTTGGTGTACCTGACATCAGTATTAGTTTTGCATTCCAAGTTTTTAAATCAGCTGCTAATCTTTTAGCTCTAGATGATGGCTTGGGAAAAGCACCTAGTGAATGAGCTTCATCAGCTATGATCAATTGAGGTGCAAAAAACAAATCCACTTTGTGAGCACTTTCATAGTTTATGACCTGCAACTCAAAGTCAGGGTCTAACATTTTGTAGTCATGCTCAATACTTGATATTGCTTTTTTCTTAGTAAGGAATAATACTCTATCTACACCAATCTTTTCACAGATACCTAGCGAAGTTAAGGTCTTTCCTGTCCTAACCTCCATAGCTAAGTAAAGCATTCCATATTTATTTATAATCTCAGAACCTTCATCGATTATGTCTCGTTGATATTTTCTAAACTCCATTTTTGTAATTTTTTATCTCGTCTCCATTCTTTTAAAAGTAAATCACATTTCTCATACTCCTCGTCTTCTTCGTAGTGTTCTATTAATAACGTAAATAAATCATTACTTACATCGAGGTTTGGATACCCTTGCATTGGATTAAATAAAAACATAGGTATCTCACTGTAATCTAAAATGTCTTCTACGGTTTTCTGTTTACTAAGCACTTGATATGTATTATCTAAAATTGTTTCTAGATTTTCATAAAAATAAGATTCGCTTAGTTCCATATCTGTTTCTGTGTTTCAGGTTTTTTAAATACAAAGTATATGCCACTCATGTCTCTACCCTCTTCTACTTCTTTTTTTGTGACATATTTACCTGCAATCCTCATCCATTTATTCCATTTACTGTGGGATAACTTATTGAAGTCAGGGTTTTGTAAAACAAATTCAATCCTAATCGAGTTGCTATTCAGCTTAGTATCGTAAGGAAGTAGGTCTTTGTTTTCAGTTACAAAGTTAACAAATTCACGACAAGTAGCCTGCTCAAATTTTCTATTATGTAAGTTCTTAAACGGAGCAGCTAACAGTCCATGCTCTAAATAAAATTGCAAACACATAACCATAAAGTTGTCAAACCTACACCACTCATCCTCATCCCAATCAGCAAAAAATAACTTACCAAACTCATCCAGTGGTGTAAACTCTTTTGAGTAATGAGCAAAGAACTCAAGCTCCCACTTACGTCTAGCAAATGAATTACCTGTACCTCGTATCGCATAGTTAGTAGTAATAACTACTTTAGGTGACTTGTCAAATGGTATCTTAATAGCATCTTTGTTTTTCTTCTCTAATGTAATACCTTCCGTAATTACACTGAACAATCTCTCAAACTCAAAGTTTTTTCTCACATCATCGAATGTAAGTATTTGTGTGTCAACAGATACTAGCTGATAAGCGAATGATTTCTCAACATGAAATGACTTACCATCTATAGTTACGTTTCTTTTTATTTGAGACAAACCCTGTACGAATAAACCTTTACCTGTACCACCTTCAGGATCTTCAGATATAACTTCATCATTTATTATAACAGCTGGACAGTATCCTGCATTCTTATAACCATGAAGTAAAAATCCTATGGTAGTTTGAAGTGAGGTAACTCTAACGTCTTTGTTGTTACAAATGTTGTAAATAAACTTTGAATAGTCACACTCTACGTCATCGCACACATGGAACTCTCTATCAATGATCTGATTCTTCCACACAAAACCATCTAAGTTGTCGTACTCAATCATGTCAATATCACTCTTAGTAATCTTTAGTGCTATGTTTTTGTAATACAGGTAAGCTACGTTTCTATTTTCTTGCATGAAGTGAATCTCCTTGTAACTTAGTAGTGATAAGAAATCTTCTTTAAAATACTTTGTACGTTCAGCAAAGAAGTTATATATAGACATATCCTCTAGACCTAACAAGTAATCTAAAATAAAATCTTTTATCTTATCATCGTTGGTCCAATCAATAATGTTTGACTTAATCCGTATGAATATATAGTTATCACTACCATCCGGTGTGTACTTGTAAAAACCATGAGTCTCTAAAAACTCTTTAAACTTAAATGGGATAATACTCACTACCCCTCTGTCCGACTTTACCCAAAAGTCTGAGCCTCCTAGATTCTCTTCTTCGTTCTTTATAACTTGGTCGATCAATACGCCCTCGAAGCCTCGACCTTTCAGCTGAGAGCGGATTTCTTTTTTTGGCACACCAGTTTTAAGTTGTTTCTTAACGTGATCCCTAGTGTCAACATCCTCAAAGAATCTTGTGTTAAAGTTCTCTACCTTGTTGTACGCACTGTCTACTGTGGTGTTTAACTCACGAGCAGAGAACGAACCGCCAATGTAATCTAACATAATAGAATAGGCATCAGCTTTGTGAATTCCAAAATCATTGAATGCAGATGCTAGGATAAACAAATTATTATTTCGCTGTCCCTCTATCATTCCATATTTTGTTTCCCACCACTTCTTCAATCTCTTCACCACATCCTCCTGGTCTGTAACTACAAACGTGGGTGATGATGTTTTATATTCAAGTGGTTCAGGAGTTTCTACATTCAGGCTCTCGTAAACTTCACTGTCTTTATTTATGTATAGCTTTGAATCATATGACTCATAACATACTCGTGATATGTTCTTACAAGTAGAATCAAACTCTTCCATCTTGTAGTAATCTTGTAACGATAAAAAGTATTGCGTGTGGTTTACAATGTCTTCAGGTATCTTTACTAATACTTTTAAACCATTTCCACTCGGTGAAGTAAACACCGCGTATGAATACTTATCTTTTGTTAGTTTGGTTCTAGCAGACTCTAGATCTTTTTTAGTTTTAAAACCATCGAAGTCTAAACAAATCAAGCCACTGTGCTTTAATATTGACTTATCATTTCGGTTTGAAAACTCTCCGCTAAAACATATAGCTGGTAAGGATTGCTTTATGAAATTTCTTTTTTCTTTATCTTTTTCGTCTCGTACTTTTAATATTATATCCTTACTCTTCCCATCTTTTATTCTGTTCAAGATGATTCCAACATCTCGATAGAAGGGAACAGATGTCTCTTTAATGCTCTTAAATATTGTAACTCTCATACTTACAAATAAAAAAGAGGGCAGCCAAGGTGTAAACTTAAAAATTATATCTTATTGAGATATGGCGGCCACCCCCCTTCTTAATTAATTACTAAAACGGTAGGTCAGCTTCTGTTTTCTTAGGAGCAGCTTTAGCTTCATCTTTTTCAGCTAACTTAACTACACCGTCAGTCCATACTACTCTACCATTTCCAACGTAGTTTCGTTTTCTACCTGAGTCTTTTTCTTCTTTCGACATAGACTCATATGTTCCCACGTTGTTCCCAAATTTAGTCGCGTCATCTACTACAGAAGTAATCTGAAGTTTCGTTCCATCAACTAATCTTGTTTTGTCCACTTTTGTTAAATCAATGTAATGTTGAATAATTAGTGCCATAATATAAATTTATAAGGTTTGGTTAATAAAATACTGAGTTATATCTTCTGTTGGATTCTTTCCAAAGAATTTTTCATATACCTCAATCGCTTTGAATACTTTTTGTTTTCCGTATTCGAGGAAATCTTCAGAGCAATCAAATAAGCCTGTCTTGCAACTATGTTTTTCAACCACTATGAATACCAATGGCTTACCAAAAAGCTGTTGATATAACCATGCTTGGCTGTCATAATTATATTTGCGTGCAGAGTATTTGAAATCCTCTATAACTGAAGTCGTTTTTAAATCTATAATATATTCAGATCCTATGATATCAGCTTTGCCTTTCCATTGTTGGCCTGCTATCTCGGCTATCGCTGGCTGTTCAAACTGATTTCCTGGTTCATAAATCATATCATAGAAAACTAAATTCATTCTAATAGCTTTTGCCATAGCCGACAACATATCTACTTCTTTTGCTAAGAGACCAGGCTCACCTAGTTCCTTATACTTCTTCGTGTTACGTGTCGATGCATCTACTATCTTGAAGTCTTTTAGTTTCTGTGGTTCTAATAGTTCAGTGTGAAAGTACCTACCCAACATCATAGCTGTAGTAGCTTCCTTATCCTTTCTGAACTGCAATGGATTGTTAAGTAGAGCTCCTATATCTGAATTAGATAAATAGTTTCTACCAAACGTACCATAATAATGTTTATCTTCTCTTAGCTTATCTAAGATTTCTGTCTTAGGATTTTGAATCTCATCTAGTATCATCAGGCTAAGGTTTTAAGATGCTTGGTTATTTCCTTAACTGCTCCATCTGTAACCTTGTACTTCTTAGATAATGTATCAATTAATGTTCTCAATCCTAGCTCCTTGTTGTCTGATATCCAAGCTAAAACCTTTTGCCAATTGTCATCTTCAATGGTTAGTGTCTTAACTACTTGCTTTACAACAGGAGATGTGTCAATCAAATCTTCACCAGCATACACAGATAAACCTAGACCATGTAAAGCTAATGCCTTAACAGTTGATCGTTGAATAGATGTGTTTACATCGAAGCTAGTAATTTGGTCTAGCTTAATAGAACGTGGTCTACCTGAAGTGTTCATGATAGGAAGGTAATCAATGTACTCAACTCCATCGATAGTTACTCCAACTTTTACCCAAGCTGTGTTACCATCCGTAAAGTAATTCATACCATCTTCTGTTTCATAAACAGTTCTAGTTAACGATGGGTACAACTTCTTAGCATAAGCCCAAGCATGAGCCCACGATAAATAAGATAGTTGACCTTTCTTTTCTACTTTCTCTGCAACTTTTACAGCAGAAAGCTTGTCAAATACTGACTTTGTTGATGTTGCCATATATATATATTTAGGGGTTATTATTTGTTTCTCACTAAAAACTCAGACACGTAGCCTTGTAGTTTCTCGTCTTGTTTTATTTTCTCTTCTACTTGTTTGATACCATACACAACGGTTGATGGCGTAGTGTCGAAACCTTTACCTTTCATGTATCTTACTATGCTATTCAAACGATGATTAGTTTCTTTAGCTAAGTAGTATATAAGATATCTTGAAAAAGTTACATGATTGTCCTTTGTTTTAGAATACAACTCAGTGTCATTGGTGTGAGTTAATTCCATTACATCTTGTACAATCACATCGAATTCATTGTAATCCAGGATCATTTTATTATATTTTATTTCATTTTCGGTGGGCGGATAGTGAGTCTGTGCCCATACGTCTTTTGTTCTCTCCATAAGTTCTAATTGTCTTTCAAAAGTATTATAATTATTTTTTATTTGCAAATATTTTTCGAAAACTTTTTCCTAAACTAGCGTTGTTCGGGCATAGCTTTACCATTTGCTCAATCTCGTTAATTAATTGTATGCATCCTACTGCCATCATCTTCTCTTGGGTAGTGCCGTGGTTTAATTTTAATACAGCTTGATCTATAATTTTAGTAATCTTTTCACTAACTTTATCAGTTTGCCCTGTGCATACGTCCTCTGTAAACTGCTTTGTTTTGTACCCAAAGTCCTTAGACTGGCGATACTCGTTTAGTGTTCTTTCTTTTTTAGCCATTGTGCTTTTTTATTAATTTAACAATATATCTAATGAGTTCAAACATTAGCGTAAACGGTGCAATCAACGCACCAATCAAAGCTAATATTATATCTCTAAAATTTTCCATAACATAAACCTTCCCTCGTCCACACCCAGCAGGCACTCTTACCCTCCGCTATGAGTGTGAACAAGTTCCGGTATGTGCAATGTAATAAATTATTTAACAACATCCATGTTTTTTAGAATGTGTGCAATAACATCAATCGTCCAACCGTTACCTAGCATTTTGTATCGTTGGCTGTTGGAAACGTGGTTAGTGTAGTTGTCAGGTACAGTCTGCAACCTCTCACATTCTACGGGAGTTAGTTTTCTATATCGGTATCCATCTACTACATTAGGATCGTCATCGTCACATTGACTAATAGGTATCATGGTTCGTTGCTTACGTTCAATAGAATTCCAAGCTACGGCCCCGTTGTAACTTGCTGTAAGTGAGTAAGCTTTGTCGTTTTTGGTAGCAGATTTATTTTCAACCAACACTTTAGGCTGTCTGTTACCACCCTGCGCTGAGTTAACCGTGGGTGATTTACCATGCTCCCCATACACTCGCTTCAAAGAATCATGACCGTTTATATCATCCGCATCAGCTACATGATGGCATGTGGAATCTAAGTTGAATCGCTTCAATGTTGCTGTACCTTGACCATCACCTACATCTAATATATCTTTCAGCACTATACCTTTATCTTCAGGCTGAGTTACGTTGGGTATGTTGGTCCAATATAATCTTCGTCTGTTTTGTGCTGATAGTAATGATGAGTTGATATCAATTGGTTCAACACCCGTATACTTTGTGATAATGTCCCGTGATTCTTTCTTCATGTTTACATTCTCCAATAAAAAGTATTTAGGTTGTAACTCTTTTACTAATCTAATAAACTCAAAGAATAACTTACTGCGTGGGTCATCAAAGTTCAGTTGCTTACCTGCTTTACTAAACCCCTGGCATGGTGATCCTGCTAATATCAAATCAATCTTTACTCCCTTAAAATCATCAGCCTTTACTTGTGTTACATCTCCAACTTGTATTGTGTTAGGGAAGTTAGCTTGTGTTACTTTAATTGCATACTTGTCAATCTCACTAGCGTAGTAGGTATCGTACTCAATACCCAATCGGTTGAGGGCAAGCTGACCACAGCTCATCCCATCAAATAAACTTAGTACATTCATAGGTGTCCTCCTGTTTTATCAGTTTCACAATCGTATC
>Ga0099849_1000434_pt1 | contig 19372 bp, 26 predicted proteins | sample CB_VirMetaG_4_FD_78177 | JGI IMG/M metagenome (GOLD analysis project Ga0099849, IMG submission 78177) | Freshwater to marine saline gradient viral communities from Chesapeake Bay - CB_1508_1M Viral MetaG | ecosystem: Environmental > Aquatic > Marine > Coastal | place: USA: Chesapeake Bay... | reverse complement strand
CCATCTTCTTGGCAAACCATTGGTGGAACTGCTTCTCCTCATCCCCGAAGCATCCATACGTCTGATTACGCAGGGTGACTCGGTTGCCTTCTTCATCGTAGGCTACGAGGTATGCAATCGTACTGCACTCACCCGTCGATGAGTTGATTTGGTGGCGGTATTCGATAGCCACGGGTATGTTGTTCGTGGTGGTAGTCATCACTGAGTCGCTACGCTCAGGAGTCATGCCAGTAACGATGAGTTTTTCCCAAGAAGTCAGGAAGTCGGTAAGTGTAGGTAATGCCATGTGTTTAATTAGTTTTTTCAATTTCTACTTCAGACAACACTTCGTGTGAAGTCCATTCTTTCTTGCGTTTCATATAGGATATGAAGTGCTTCATGTGTATAGCGTCATTAAACAGCTTCACTATTGTACTGGTATCTCCACCTTCGTTGCTGAATTTGATTGTAGCACTAACCCGTGGAGCAGACCTGATATTCCAATCCCTGTCAGGTACTTGCCTGACGTTATATTTCGAATCACTCACATACATTGCCCCGTGGTGTTAAGTCAAACATTGTACCCTTGAAGGCATCCTCTAATCGTTTAGCGTTACCGCTGTCGGCTTTCATGTACGCATCGATCAACGCGCTCTCGAAGCCACCTGCAAATTTCCGTCGTTCATACAGACGGTCGATGTTGTCTTGTGTTTTCATATGATGTGGTTTTAATTATCCGTAAATGACATCCCCGAAGAGGGAGAGTTGAAGAAATGCATCAGCGGTGTGAGCATCGTCGTTCTGGCATAACAAATCATCCATGTGATGTGAGTAGTCCTGAGCCATGAGTTGAATTGCCTTGCACATTTTGTCCCAATTGAGAGGAAAAACATCGTCAGAATACTCGTCACGTATCAATACGTAGTGCTTCGCGTCACCCTTGAGGTAAGCAAACACTTGAGGCTCCCAACAGTCAGGGAAGTCGAAGTCAGACACGGAGTCAGGGTTTTTCTTGACCCAATCGTAGGCTTTTTGAAGTTCTCCGTCAAGGGCGGTGTAATCGCGGTAGTCAGCGTTACATAGCATATTAAGCATATGCGTTTCGGGGATGTCAATTGTGATTTTCATATTCCAAATCCTTTGAGGTCAATGATGACGTGGTGAGAGAAGGCGTCACCTACAAGGCGGCAGCCTTCGTAGTCGTGACATAATGTGAAGTGTTCGTATGCAAGTTCCAACTCGTCAAGCGAACAGTCGAGGAAGTGATTGTATTCCATCATCGCAGGTCGATTCCGTATTGGTCAGCAATCACGTCATACGCCTTACGCTTGGCATATGATGTCTGAGCATACATCCCACCTGTTTTCTGTGGTGTGATGAGGGTGAGGTCGAAGACGATACCCATGTCGAGGATGGGGTCGTGAACGTAGAAGGACTGCTTGTTGTCCATGATAACTCTCGTCAGAACAGGGACGAGGCTCGAAAAGAAAGCATGATGTGTCATGATGTGATGTTTTTTATGATGAGGTGGCTTTGTTGCCAACTGCCCTACAAAGATAAAGGACAGATTTCGAAAATCCAAATTTATTTTTTTAGACGTTAGTCTAGGACGCAATCAACTTGGTGTGAGTAAGCCCAGTGACCGCTGTCGAGGTCGATGATGTAATGTGCATTCGAGGGTACTGACGTGACCTCCGTGCCGTACTTGACGTGAGGCTCGTCCGTCTGCTCGATTCGTGTCACACGACCTACACGTTGGTTGCCGTGTCCAAATCCAGTTCTGTAAAGAACGCAAGTTCCAATTTTGATTTCGTAGTTCATGATGTGATGTATTAGTTTGATTTAACCCAAGTGTCATATGCGAAGTCGATTGCCTCGCTGATGGAGATAGCCTCCTCCCGTGAGATGGTGTAACCCTCTCGACGGTATACGTCGATGATTTCGTCGAGATGAATCTCGAAAAGCTTGTCATTGCTCATGATGTGATGTGTTGCATGACGACCATCTGCTCGTCACAGGTTAATGATTCGAAGAGTTCGCAGTTGAAAACTGCATCGGGTGACGTAACCTCCATGAGGTCAATCAGGGCAATTAGCTTGCTATTCATGTGATGTGATGTTTATGATGTCGTAGCTTCAGTGCCAACGACGGCACCAAAGTTACAACAGAGTTTTCCAAATTCCAAATTTATTTTTTCATCCTTACAGGATGTCATCGAAAGTGATGCCGTCATCCATCATGTCCGTCATCGCTACGAAGCGGATAGCGTCACCTACATCCGTCAACCCCATGTCACGGAGTTCGGAGAACGGCACGGGTGCTTTGGGTGACGTGACACGCTTGTCAGGAGTCACAACCTCGACCTCCTTCCGAGGCTCCAAAGGTTGAGCCTCACCACCTGTGATGGCATTGACAACCTTGGTCTTTTTGACCGACCCAACTTTGTTGGAAGTAGCGGTTTTGGCTTGAGCCAACTCGACTCCATCGTTCGAAGAACGACGTGGTGATGTGACGGGCTTACGAGGCTTCTTTGAAGCCTTCTTAGAAGCCTTCGGCTTCGGGTCTGGCTCGAAAGGTGGCTCGTCATCGCCGTCAGTTAGCTTTGCTAACAGCGAAGGATTAGCCAACAGCATCTGCTTTAGCAGCTCTGCCATGACGTCATCCGCCTTGGAAGCCTTCGGCTTTGAGTTTGACTTAGAAGCCTTTGGCTTCGGCATCTCGATAGCTTCTACGAAGCTACGGAGGGCATCAATGCTCTTCAGAGCATTTGCTTTGCGACTCTCCGTTGGAGAGAATGCAACAGCATTGACGTTGGACTTTACCTCCTTGAGGAGGTCGATTCGTGATGTGTTAGTTGCCTTTGGCATGACTAAGGATTTTTGAGTCCCCTAAAGGGGAAGTTGATAACCGCCAACCGTTGACGATTTTCGGCAAAGTTAAGGGAAAGAGAATCGAAATACCAAATTTTTGGCTAACTAATTTCCCGCGCCTTTCTCCTACGCATAATGCCTGCGGAAACAGGCGAAATATGGATACTGGTCGGTGATGTGCAATGGGTAAGGTGATGTGGCGTGAGGTTGCAGTGTGCCGTCTTGGTTGATGATTGGATATTAACCAAAGGTTAGGGGGTGTCATTGTCTTAGGTCTTGGACTAACGATGCACAATCCAGCATCTGTGATGCTACCTGCATGATACCACGTCATGCTACGTGATGGCAGCACACCGAAGGTGCAAATGTTTTGGCGACTTCGTTGCGTTTCGACCCCTACGGGGTCGTAGAATCCGTTTTGGTTGCGTGAGCGCGGTGGTAGTAGGTACGTATAATCCCCAAGATCTATATTACTCACCCCTTTTCTAAGCGGGTTACGCTGTTCTATATCAGGTAATTAGCATGTTTTGCTAACAATCTGCTTAAACCCCTTGACTTTTTAAGTTTTTTGCTGTAACTTCGCCAAGCAGCTCAGCGAGATTAAGCTACTAAGCGGTCACTAAGCTTCTTGAGTAGGTTTTTTTGTGTTAGTGAGAAGTCTGTGACTGTCACTGCTGTGAAGGCGCAAAGACTGTTTTGTTATATTTGCAGTATGATCGTCAAGAAAGATGAAAGCTAAGAAGAGGCGGAGTAAAGAAGCTAGACTTATCAGGAAAGCTGTCCAGTCTGGGGATATTCAGAAAGATCCTATTGAGGATTACTACTTAGACCCTTACGGTAGACCTATTGTTCAAATGCTTAATGAAGCTGAAGTAGAGACGTTAGGAAATAAAGATAGGGATCTCTCTGCTGACGCGCTTAATGTACTTGGGGTAGCGGCGAGAGAGGGGCTAGGTATGCTTCCTGCGGTTGGTGAAATGCTTGATGCATCCGAGGTAGCCCACGCAGCAAAATACGGAACAGACTACTATGGAAATGAGATATCCCCAGGACTTTTAGGAGGGATAACAGCAGCAGGGTATTTAATACCCAATATTATTGAGAGACCATTGAAAGCTGGTTTTAAAGCCCTTAAGAAAGGCTACGGAAAAATCAAGCCTACCCGACTATTAGATGAAATACCAGACGAAAGAGCCATTGTTCTGAAAGAAAGTGAGGTTATTTCCCCTGAAGAAAAAATATTACGCCATGGCAGAGAGCATTATGGTTCTCCAGTTGACGAATCGGTAGTAGAGGACACCAGAAAGAACCTCATGGAGTTTGTTAATTCAGAGGAATATAGAGACAGGATATTAAATGCTCTTCCCTTGCAGGGACACGTACCTTCTATGTTCCACGATCCCTCAACATACATGTCGGATGAGGCAAATAGACTTATTGGTGCCACAGGAAAAAATCTTGAACGAACCGAAACTTTTATTTTAGATGCCGACAAGTTTCACTCTGAAAAAATAGAGCCATTTACTAAGAGGTATTGGGATGGGATGGCGTATAGAGACGGTTATCAAGCCCCTTTTGGTACAAGTCCATATCCAAAAATTTTGCTTGATGAGTCTACTAGTAGACGCGGTACCGTAGCTCACGAGTTTGCTCATACAAGCATGAATGAGCGGAATATAGAAAAAGCAGCAGCATCTATAGAGACCCCTAAACTCAAAGAATCGGCTAAAAAAGAACTAGAAGGTAAGTTTGTTGGTCGTCTCACCGCAAAGGATTATTATTCTAACCCAGACGAGATACGGGCTAGAGCTTTTGAGGTAATTGACGCCGCCAAAAAGATAGGTGTTTCTACCGACGATATGGTAGACGTCATGTCGAGCGCTCTAAAAAAGGCACCAAACATAGAAAGTAGAGGCTTTGGAAACCTGACCCCTGACGAAAGAAACGCCTCAATTTATCTTTTTAAGCTAACAGAATCTACCCCTAAAGGATTAAGAAACCTTCTCGATCTTTTTGACGCAAACGAAGTCAAGAATTACCTCAAAAAGGTATATTCTTTATTACCAGTAGCGGGGACAGGAGCAGTAGCCGCCACCAGGATGGGATCGGAAGATGAAGAACCTACAAGTTACGCAAAGGGCGGGATAATAAAAGCTGTGAAGTCGAAAACATTATCTTTTTTTAAACCACGCTATGAGAGCAAAAAGGGACTATAAGGAGGAGTACAAGAAGTTTCATTCTGGCGGTAAGGCCAAGAGAAAGCGAGCGAAACTACTTAAGTACAATAGAGAACACGGAACCGACGGAAATGGTGACGGAAAGGACGCTTATCATAAAGGCGGAAGGATCGTAGGTTTTAAGAGCGCTTCTGCCAATCGCGGTAGCAAGACGGACTCACCAGGTGACAGGAGGGCGCGTGGAGGTAAAAAATAAATCAGTTATATTTGCGGTATGAGAGCATACAGAGCATATGGTTATGGCGGTAAGCAGTACTTGAGCGGCGGCCAAACTGAAATTGATAAGAATAACGACGGTAAGATCAGCGCTGAAGACTTCGAGCTTTTGAGAAGGCTAAAGGAGTACATGAACGGTGGCAAGATGTATGATGGCGGTGGCAAGAACGGAGAGCCAACAGCCCCAGAAGGTGCTGAAAAAGGAACTGTGTTTTATGACAAGGAATCTCAAGGCTTTTACCAGGTTATGCCTGCTGGAAATGTACAAAGAGTGGAAGACGCAGCGAGGCTTGAGAGGGCTATACCTAGAGGTGTTCTTGGATTCGTTACTAGAGAAGGCTCTGGTGATGCCGCTTTTGACGAGTTTCTCGAAAAGTATTCCGATATAGCACCCACCATGGGTAGCATGGAAGGAGACGAACAGAACGCTTCTGGGTACAGATCCTCCGTTAGAAAAGCTATTAACCAGGCTTTGAGTACTGGTGACGCCGCTTTAATGTCGGCTTTACTTAATCCAACTGGTGGTGAAGGAGCCATCATGGGCATTGAACCAGCTAGTTTCGAAGGATCAGGGTTTAGATCTATTTTTAGCCCTTCAGGTGAAGCCGCTAAAACTTCGTTGGTAAATGTGGGAGGCGACCTAAGAAGAATTCAAGCTGGCACAGCCACGGAAGATGGGTATCAAGTGCGACGCCCAAATATCCGTGACATGATGCGCATGCTTGAGCAACAGTGATCTTTTAGATCTCGATTCGCTTCTTACGAACCCTTTGAGTGATTGTTTTTACGTCACCCTCTTCTACTTCTACGTAGACAAGAGTAACCTTGTCCAACTTGTCGCTACCCATTCGGAAGAAGTACCCTCCAGGCTCAATGATCTCTACTTCGAGAGTCTGTTCGTCTACTGACAACTTACCATTAGGGCAAAGCACAGCTTGGTGAGTGAAGTAGTTGTTCTTCATGAATGTAATGCCGCACATCCATTCAGCATCCTTGTACCCTTCAAGTTCGAGGGTTACGGATGTTTGTGCAGTTGCGTTGAATGCCAACGCCAGGCCGAGGATGAAAAGGATGTTTTTCATAACGTAAGATTTAAAAGGTTAAATTGAAATTCAGTAACTTTGAGCAGATTTGCTGATCTCAGTATACGGCGAAAAACCAATACAAGTCAAGGAATGAATCAAAAAAAAATACAACTGTCCCCTCAACTCTCTTTAAATGAAGCAATTAAGTCTTCCACTGCAAAACGACTTGGGATAGACAATACACCGCCACCAGAGATCATCGACAACCTTAAACTAATAGCCACACATGTTTTCCAACCTGTTCGTAATCATTTCGGAGTTCCTTTATACGTGTCGAGCGGGTATCGTTCGCCTGAACTCAACGCTGCTATCGGCGGTTCGAAGCGTTCGCAGCACATGCTCGGACAAGCTCTCGACATTGACTGCGATGTATTCGGAGGTGTCTCAAACGGTGAACTCTTTCGTTATATCAAAGAGCATATTGACTTTGATCAGATGGTTTGGGAATTTGGTGATGACGATAACCCTAACTGGGTTCACGTTAGTTATGTGGGGCCTGATAAAAATCGTAAGCGTTGCCTCAAAGCTTGTAGGGACGAAAACGGAAGAACATACTATAAAGTAATTTGATATGCTAGGACTAGGAAATAAAGCAACCACAAGTAAAGGGCAAGTAACTGCTACGAACATACCCCCTATTGTGGTTTTGTATGACGCCACAGATATCACGGATAGCTCAGCTACTCTTTCAGCCGCTTTTTCCGCTAACCCTACTACTACGGCCAGAGGATTTGAGTACGATACAAACGAAGATTTTAGCACTAAAACCACGATAAATCTCGCCTCTGGATCCAGCCCAACTTCGGCTAACTTAACAGGTTTAACAGAAACTACGGTTTATTACTATAGGTTTTTTGCAACTAACTCTGTAGGTACAACTACTTCTCCTGCTAAGTCGTTTACTTCAGCTAGGTCTGTTGCGCCTGAAGCACCATCTAATTCAGATTGGGAAGTATTCCACCAATGGGACTTTAGTGTAGCTGTAGATTCGAACGGCGAGGTAGATGGATTTTCGATATCATCCAATTATGGTGCTTTAGATTCTAATCAGGATGGAGTTACAGATAACAACGGGGTAAGCAAGGATAATTGTTTACTCGCCAGTAAAGCCCTTACTGATGATGACTCGCTTGGATTCTTTATAGTAAACGACTATCTCAATGGGGTTGGATCTTCAGACAGATATAAACTTGAATTCGACATATATGTTCCTTCATCTACTGATCAGCACGGAGGTATTTCGTACATAGCGTTCTTTGGTCGAAACTATTTTACAGCCACTACATATAACAGCTACTACACGGATGATGACGGAAACAACACTATGTACGAAAACAGTGATAAAGGAACATGGGGCCACGTCGTTCTTGACAAACTCAATGACACTCCACTAAACGGTACTGTACTAGTAAGATTGAAGGATCTTGGGGATCCCGCTACTGGAGCTGAATCAGATTCTGAGTTTTATTTGACCAATATGGTTGTCTACAAATACATAGGTTCTTAACGTATGAATTATAGGTCAGTATGCTTTTTTATGTTGTATCACAAACGTCCAGAGGTTACTCGGATGTCTATGTGGCACATGAAAAAAGTAATAGACAGGTTTAATGCTGCTGGGCATAAAGCTCAGGGTATTGTCTTTGGAAACGAAGAGGATCAGAAGAGATATGCTGAGTTTTTAGGGTTGGAGCATATCTCAATATCCAATTCTCCGCTGCCAAGAAAGTTTGAGGTTGCCTATACAAACGCTTTGTGGAAGAATACTGATTATGTATGCAAAGTAGATAGCAATAACTTTAATGATTTCTCTTATTGGGACAAGTGTATTGAAACTTTAAAAGGGAACAAACTCGTATCGTTTGGAACTAACAGGTTTGTTATTGTGTCTGCAAACAAGGATACCCAACGTACATGTGTGTTTAAGACTAGGGAGAAAAAACACTTATGCAATTCTGGTCAGTTTTATTTAAATTATAGTCTGCGAAACGCAGTTAACTTCCCTACTATATACCCTGATAAAACCACCCATAACTTTGACGGCAGAATAAACGATGCTTTCGTAAAAAAATGGGGGGATCAAGGAATGCCTACGTGTATCAGTTCTAACCCGCAGGATTGTTTTGATGTAAAAGACGGTACGGACATTCACTCTTATGAATCATACATAAGGAAATCTCCTAATGTATACCCAAGATACAAATCTAGATCGGAGCTTTCAGACAAGTACCAGGAGCTTACGCTTCTTGATCAGGGTTTTTTTCGTGAAGAGTGTTATAAAATCTTTGAACCAGAAGTCTAGCCTTCTGAGTAATACCATACCTAACCCTGTAATTGTACTTGGTTTCTTCTCTGAATAGGTGGTCGTCGGCTGTCCCGCTTGGCGTGAGCTTATCGAAATGTTTGTATATCAGGCCCGCCTTTACCATAGGGTATAGGATTCTGTTACCGAAGTTATGCTTGTTAAAACCGTACTCGCTGGCAGCGTAGTTTATGGTCCAAAACTCTTTGTCGTAAGCCCACAAAAGAAACTCTAAGTGACTGAACGATATATCGTTTGAATCGCAAAACAAAGTCCTGCACGATCGGAAGTTCTTTAGGTAGTTATTATTTATGTACTTTCTGTCTAAAAACGACACCTCGCGGAACATCCGCTTTCTTTTTACTACCGACCTAGGCATTAATTAATTCGTATCTTAGTAAAAAATAAATCATGAACTACGAAGACGCAGAGTTTCTTGCTGAAATCTACTCAAAGATAAACGAAATAGAGGAGTTCATTGAGAAAAGTGGGTATTCAGACAGGGTGCTTAGCGCTTTCGTGTTTGGGTTTATGGAACAAATTGAAGACGAAGACCAAGAGATGGTGGAAATGAAATCCTTATTTAGTTACAATTTGGAGTCTATTGAAGAGCTGGAAACCATAAAAACCATTATGGAACAGACGTTCGAAGACCCAGACGATCACTTAAGAGGCTTGCTATCCGACCTTGGTATATCCCTAAATTGATATGGAAGGATTAATTAGAAAGATCGTCATCGGCAAAGAGCCGAAGGACGGAATGGCGTATTTCGTCGGCATGAGAGCTGGCGGAGGCCAAGTGGAAGCTATCGTACATGACATGGCTTTCTTGCACAAGTATTCAAAAAATCGATACCTGGTTTACATCAAAGACGAAGAAGGCGTATCTTTGTGGAAAGCGGTAGATGAGATGCCGTGCATAATTGAATTTGATTTGAACTTTTAATGAAAGCACTAGAAGCTTTTATTGTAGAACTCAAAAACAACGTAAACGACACTATTACTACAGACTCAGGTCTGGAGCTTTACGTCGATACGCGGTTTAACGAGTTCGACTACAGGGTAAACGAAGGACCTATACATAACCCTCCCGCTCGGTACGAAACTGGAGCAAAGCCTGGAGATACGCTTTATTTTCATCACCACGTCGTATTGGACAAAGGGCAGATAATGCCTGGGGAAGAAGATAAGTACCTGGTGTTCTATAACGAGCAACAGGCATCTGCCAACCAAGCGATTGCTTATAAAAACCAGGAGACTGGAGAAATCCACCAGTTGTTTGGATGGACTCTGCTAGAACCTTACGAGGAAGAAGAAAAAAAGGATAGTGAGATTATTGAGGTGGTTAAGCTAAAGCAATCCCCAGTGACTAAAGGAAAAGTAGCGTTTGGAGTAAAGGAGGTTGGTCTGGAGAAGGGAGACGTTGTGGGGTTCAAAAAAAATCGAGATTACAGAATTAAAATCGATGGGAAAGAATACTACAGGGTTGCGGTCACAGAGCTCCTCTACAAGCAACTTTAACACTGTATCTGCTTCTCAGAAGCTGATGGACAGTATGGCAATCGCCATAGACAATATGATCGAAGAGATCAAGAAACCTGTGGACTCAGAAATAAACGGTTCAGCTAGAAAGGCAGAGTTACAGTCCATTAAGCAAACCGCCATAGATTGCAAAGAGCTTATAGTCGAGCGACAAAAGCTTGAACAAATGGTTAAAGAACTCAGAGAAAATGGACAAATCGAAGAACAAAAAGACTACTCAGGAGGATTTGCAGAAAGGTTTTCAAAGTAAGCCTAGCGGATTGATTTACTGGGGTGATTACGATTTTACTCAAAATAACACCTCAGAATACAACGATATAAACTACATGCCCTCGTAGCTCAGCTGGATAGAGCAACGCACTTCTAATGCGTAGGCCCTAGGTTCGAATCCTAGCGGGGGTACAAATTAAATCAAATGAAAAAAAATAAAAAATACCTGATTATCTTCCTATCTGCTCTGGCTTTAGAGGTGGGCAGTACCATGTATATCAGCTCTGTAGCCGACAAGGATATGGGGAGTACAATGCTGTGGGCTTTTCTGGGGCCATTCATAGCCCTCCCATTTGCTGGGTATGTAGCCGATGAGAAAACATGGAAAGGTAGATTCCGAATAGCACTCTCTAGTTCGGCTGGTTATACTGTTGGGGCCTTAATGTCAATGCAATTCATACTAAATGTATAGTGTGCTGATACCAACGATGTGGAGGTCTGACCTTACTGATCGACTTATTCAGCGTTACAATGACTGCAACTTAGTAGATGAGATAATCATAATTGACAATGATACATCGGCCAGGAACGTCGATCTAACTAAATACGATAAGGTCGTCCATATAGAGGAGCCTGAAAACACTTTTGTAAACCCAGCATGGAATAAGGGTGTTTCTATTTGCAAGAACGAAGACATAATAATTAGTAACGACGATATTCTTTTTGACGTAAATAAGTATTTAGACGTCGTATCAAACAGCAATATTTCTTACGATTTGATCGGACTATGGAGAGGGTCGTTTAAGAGGCTTCGTCCAAGATTTGGATTCACCGACAAGTCGATAAAAAAAGGTCATTCAGTTGGCTATGGTTGGGGGTGTTTGTTCTTTTGCAAAAAATCAACCTGGAAGCCTATTCCAGAAGAATATAAAATATACGCTGGAGACACCTGGATGATGCAGGAGTATAAGGATGTATATGAGATACACATAGACATTGATGGTACCTGGGGAACTACTAGTATGTCGAAGGACCTATACCCTATTGCCGTTGAAGACTCAAGAAAATTTAGGTCATGATTTACGATGGATTTATTTTTAGGGATGAACTCGACTTAATTGAGATGCGATTAAAATTCCTTTGGGACGAGGTAGATGTTTTTGTTTTGGTGGAATCAAACAAAACTTTTAAAGGAGATCCTAAACCATACCATTTTGAAGAGAATAGGGAGAGGTTTAAAGAATGGGAAAGCAAGATACGGTACGTCAAAATCGATCCAGATATAAGTCATTTAGACTTATCTAAAAACGATAGTTCATACACGCCAACAAGTCCTGCATGGCAGGTGGAGTATATGCAAAGAAACGCAATAGCTCAAGGATTTCACGACGCAAAAGAAAATGACATGTTAATGGTTAGTGACGTAGACGAGTTTCCAGACATGTCGCTTATCAAAGAAATTAAAGACGGAGTGTTTAATATGCCTGTTTACTACTACTACGTAAACATGAAGGCTAACAAGGGTTTTGGAGAAACTATTGTAACTACCAGGTTTTGCATCGGAAAGGTTTTCAGGGATAAGTACAAATCACTTCCACAGAATATGCGGTTTACCAGAAGAGACAGAGACGTCAAACGTGTAAACGGAGGCTGGCACTTTTCTTTTTTAGGAGGTAAGGAAGTAATACGAAAAAAGATCAAAAGTTTTTCTCACACAGAGTACAACTCTGAAAAATACTTTTCTGACGAAAATATTGATCAGTCGATAGATACAGGAAAAGACATATTCAACAGAGGTATAAAATACCTGACTGTAAACCCTAAGGAAGATCTCCCTGAAGATCTTTATACGGTAGTTTCTTCATACCCTAAATTCATAAAAAATGGCTAATTACATTTGTGGTTGCGGAGATCACGAATCAGAATGTTCTACCGCTTCGATTAAGGTTACGGAAAATGGAGTAGTGCATGACATAAAGTGCCCATGCGGTCAGTACATGCATCTTTCTAACCCTAAAAAAGGAGTCCCATCTCTAGGCAACATGGGAAGATATGGAAGAAGCAAATGAACATATTATCATCGACCCTAACGGTACAGTGGGAGAGATTATCGAGATCCAGGGGCTTGAAATTGCTCTTCCGAAACAGCCGCCCCGATCGGAGATTCTCTTCCATGACTCACCAAAAGAGATGCAGCTGTGGAAGCGCCAACCTTTGCCAGAGGAACTGCAAAGGATTAGAAGTATGGATGAGTGGTTCGAGAAGCCTTCCGAATTTCGAAAAAAGTTTTCTCCTTTTATCGAAAAAGAGTTTGAGCGCAGGCGTAACGGTGTTTGGTTTTACAACAATGGTGTCCCTACGTACATTACAGGGAGACATTACATGCTTCTCCAGTGGTCAAAAATTGATGTGGGATATCCTTACTATCTTGCCTTCCAACGTGAGATCTTTATACACATGGCTGCTTGCGAAGCTGATTCCCGTTGTATCGGTCAGCTTTATACTAAGTGTCGGCGTTCTGGCTATACTAATATCTGTTCCTCTGTTCTTGTGGACGAAGCTAGTCAGGTTAAAGACAAGCTGCTGGGCATACAGTCAAAGACTGGTAAAGATGCTCAGGAAAACATATTCATGAAGAAGGTGGTACTGATTTTTAAATCGTATCCATTTTTCTTTAAGCCAATTCAAGACGGTACCACCAACCCCCGTATGGAGCTGGCATTCCGAGAACCGTCAAAAAGAATAACTAAGTCTAACAAGACTTCTAGATCTGGAGATGCACTAAACACTATCATCAACTGGAAAAACACAACAAACAACGCATACGATGGTGAAAAGCTTCACATGTTGTACCTCGATGAGGCGGGTAAGTGGGAGAAGCCTGCTGATATACGTGAAGCTTGGCGCATTGAAAGAACTTGTCTTATCGTGGGTCGCAAGGTGGTGGGCAAGGCTTTGGTGGGTTCTACGGTAAACCCTATGGATAATGGAGGAAGCGAGTACAGAGTTCTGTGGGACGACTCTGATCCCTTCGAGCGCAATGCTAACGGCAGAACAAAAACTGGCCTGTATCGCATATTCGTTCCAGCATATGAAGCTTTGGAGGGGTTCTTTGACAAGTACGGTAATCCTGTAATTGACGATCCAGAAGAACCTATCGAGGGAGTCGATGGCGAGATGATTAGCATGGGCGCTAAAACATATCTTAAAAACGAAAGAGACAGCCTTAAAAACGATCCGTCAGAATTAAACGAGGTAGTTAGGCAGTTCCCTTGGACGGAAGAAGAGGCATTCCGAGACAGTATCGAAGGTAGTGTCTTTAATATCGGTAAGATTTACCAGCAGATCGACTGGAATAACAACATGTTTCCCAATCCTGTAGTTAAGGGAAACTTTATGTGGAAAGAAAAAGACAAAGAGGTTATATTTTCTCCAGATCCAAACGGAAGGTTTAGAATTACTTGGCAGCCTGATGCCGCTGACAGAAACAAATCATATGTAGAAAGGGGGAAGAGATACCCAGCTAATAAAGATATCGGCGTGGGTGGAGTTGACTCCTATGACCTTGATCAGACGGTAGATGGCAGAGGATCTAAAGGTGCTTTACATATGTATAATAAGTTTAATATGAAAGCGCCTTCCAATATGTTCGTTGTGGAATATGCCTCTCGACCAGACCTAGCAAGCATCTTTTATGAAGATGTCCTCATGTGTGCTTTTTACTATGGTTACCCATTGCTTGTAGAGAACAACAAGTATGGTATTGTAAGATACTTTGAATCAAGAGGTTACGATGGGTACATTATGGATAGGCCTAAACACTTGCAGTCAGGGAGCTCAAGCGTTAACGTCAAAACAAAAGGAATTCCATCTAATTCGCAGGATGTTATTCAATCCCACGCTCACGCGATAGAAGCTTATATTCATAACCATGTAGGGGTAAAGCCAGAAACAGAAGAGTTTGGAAACATGTATTTTAACCGAACTCTTGAGGATTGGATTGGCTATAAAATTAATAACAGAACCAAGTTTGACTTAACAATCAGCTCTGGTCTTGCTCTACTAGCGGCACAAAAAGGAAAGCCAGAAAAGCCTAAAGCTAGTTTTGATGACAAGAAGTTCTTTAGAAAATACAAGGTCCGAGAGTGGCACTCTTGAATTTCTTATATTTGCCGTTAGATGTACGGCAAGCAATCAAAAAATAGTATAAGCTTCCCTGACCCCTTAGCTCCCAGATCGCTTAAAGAAGGGAGGGAATACGGCTTGCGCTACGCAAAAGCAATGGCAAGCCAGTGGGGTTCTATTGAGCAGGACAACTCCTTGATGAGACGTAGGAGTAATGTGTTTGATAGAAATAGAAGTTATGCTAACGGAACTCAGGACACTGGAATTTACAGGCAGCTCCTGACAAGTTTAGATCCCAGCAATGGTGACGGCAGTTTCTTGAATCTGGATTTTACTCCAGTTCCTATTCTGCCCAAGTTTGTTCGGATCGTAACGAATAAAATTTTATCGTCTGACCCTTACCCTAATCTAGAGGCTGTTGATCCGCTTTCTTCGTCAGAAAAAGACAGAGAGAGAAGGAAGACGGAGATTATGGTTAAGAAGAAGAAGGAACTCGCCAAGATCCAGGAAAAGCTTGGGGTGAATATTTCTGATAAAGAAGAGGTGCCAGATACGTTGGAGGAGGCTGAAATCTTTATGGAGAACAACATTAAGTCGTCTTCAGAGATTGCCGCTCAGATTGCTACCAACATGACGTTGAAGTGGAACGACTTTAATGAGGCTGTCTATAGACGCTGCGTTAATGATTTGACCACGTTGGGCATTGCTGTAGTAAAAAGAGACAATGACCCGAACTACGGCATCAGAACAAATTATGTAGACCCAGCCAAGTTTGTACACAGCTACACAGAGGATCCAAACTTCGGGGATCTTATCTACGCTGGTCACATCAAAAGAATTTCAATTGCAGAGCTGAAACGCCTAGCTGGTGATCAATTCGAAGAAGAAGACTACGAAAAGATCGCGCAGAAGGCAGCCGCTAAGTACAATTATGACACGGCCAAGATCAGAGAAAGCTCATACGATTCTTACTTGCAGCGATACAAGTTTGGGTATGATGAGTACATGGTTGAGGTTTTGGACTTTGAGTTCAAGGCGGTTGATTGCATGTACTTCGAAGAGAAGGAAAGCAAGTATGGAAACACTGGTTTCTACTACAAAGGAGAATCCTATAAGGAGCCTACAAACTCGGTATACAAGCGTTCAGTAAACAAGCTTGAGATCGAGTGTGTTTACGGTGGGTGTTACGTCATGGGAACCGACTGTTTGTTCAACTACGGAATGAAGAACAACATTCCTAAGAACATGCACGATATTTCGAGGGCTAATCTCTCTTACTCTGTCGTAGCTACCAACTTAGAGAATATGATTCCTAAGTCTATGGTGGATGGCTGCATTGGGTTTGCCGACCAGTTGCAGATCACTCACCTTAAGATTCAGCAGTCTATCGCCAAAGCTAAGCCTGACGGTATAATTATCGATATCGAAGGATTGGAAAATGTTCAGCTTGGGAAGGGTGGTGATCTTCAGCCTTTGGAGCTGCACGACATCTACGAGCAGACAGGTGTCTTCTACTATAGAAGCAAAAACCCTGACGGAGGGTTCCAAAACCCACCAATCAGAGAGATACCGAACAGCATCCGTAATATCAACGAGTTTATTGCGCTGTACAATCACTACCTGCGTATGATCCGTGATGCTACTGGGATTAACGAAGCTATGGACGGTACTACACCGAAAGGTGATGCTCTCGTTGGAGTTCGTCAGCAAGCTATTGCCGCTGGTAATAACGCTATATACGACATCACGAACTCTTCTATGGTGCTGTTCAAGAAGGTTTGTTCTGATATCGTAAAGTGTTTACAGATTATTCCTGAGGGTTCTATTCTGTACAAGGCTTACACTAATGCTATCGGTAGTGAAAACATGAAGGTGTTGAGCAGCTTCCAGAGGTTATCCATGTACAACTTTGGGGTTCAAGTTGTAAAGGAAATGGAAGAGGTTGAGAAGCAATACCTGGAGGCAAATATTCAGCAATCGCTTGCTCAAAAGGAACTTGACATTGAAGACGCTATTGCTATCAGACAACTTAAAGACGTCAATCAGGCGGAACGTCTTCTCGTAGTAAGAAGAAAGAAGCGTATCGCTAGAAACCAGCAGATCGCTCAGCAAAACTCTCAGCAGCAAGCACAAATCCAGCAGCAGTCAGCAATGGCTGCTTCTCAAGCAAAACAGCAAGAGTTTCAGACGCAAGCTCAGTTAGAACTTCAAAAGATTCAGGCTCAGCACCAACTCGAAATGGAGCGGATGGCTGCCGAGCACGAGATGAGAAAAGAGATTGAACTGATTAAAGCTCAAGCTACACTTGGATTTAGAACGGAAGACCAAGAGTTTAGGGAAAAACTAGAGGTCTTGAAGGAAGACAGAAAGGATAAAAGAGTAGAGCGTGAGTCTCAGCTGAGACAAACCGATGAAGAAGGGAGTGACATCAAGGCAGAAGCCGATAAGATAACAGATCAAATCGTTGAGTAATGGCAGTAGTAAACTTAGACACAGCAGCAAGGTTAGATATAATCTGTCGAAAAGGAGACAGCTTTAGTCTTACGGTTGAGTTTGACGCCACTATGCCCGACCCAACTGAGGAGGGTGTAACATACTCTATGGTTGTCAGAGAAACAGATACTGCTACTGGGGCTCACGAGGATGGTTTTCTTTTCGAAAGAGATGCGTCTGATAGCAAGAAGATCACTATTACGAACACAGCAACAAACATGAATGTTTCTTCTGGACTGTATGTATACGATCTTCAAGTAGTAACAAGTTCTGCTACTAAGACTTACTTGTACGGTACATTCAGAATAAACGAGGATGTCAGCTGATAAGAAAGTTGTTGTATCACAAAACAATACTACTGTAAAGGTATCTACTAATTCTGCCTCACAGGTAAAAGTAGAATCCCCAGCAGTAACGATTGCTAAGTTATCTGTTAAGGGTATTCAAGGCGATCAGGGACCGAAGGGTCCTGGCGGAGGAGCTACGGGACCACAAGGTCCTCAGGGCGATCAGGGACCTATTGGTGCTACAGGACCGCAGGGTGACGTATGGGCTGCGACTTCTTCTACCTCAGAAGATATTGCTACTGGTGCTGTTTCCTTAAATATTGGCTCTGGATATGCTTACACGGTAGCGCAGCCTGTACTGATAGCTTATGACGACTCCAACTACATGGAGGGTATCGTCACTTCTTACAACGCAAACACTGGAGTTTTAAGTGCAAACATCACGAGCATTGTTGGTTCTGGCACTTACGCTGACTGGGACGTAAATATCGCTGGTGCTCCTGGGCCTGCTGGTGCTGACGGAGCAGCAGGTGCTGACGGAGCGCAAGGCGTAACTGGTCCTACGGGTCCTCCTGGAGAAGCTGGTGAAAGAGGTCCTACGGGTCCTCAAGGTTTAGTTGGAAGTCAGGGTATTGCAGGTCCTACTGGTCCAACTGGAGAAGACGGATTGAGAGGCCCTACTGGTCCAACAGGTCCAACAGAGAGGCTTACGGATCCTATTAATGTCTACTTGCCAGACGGGGGTGATTTTGGACGATACAGTGATGGTTCGATTATTGAAGCCACCAACGCCGAAGGTTACAAGTCTGCCCTTGATATTATAAAAGAAGCTTTAATAAAGCTTGGAGTTCTTGAAACTGTAACCTTAACTGGCAATCCATCCTCTATTGGATATAGCGCTACTGGAACAACTACCAATGTAATTCTTACTTGCAATTGCACGAACGTAAACGTTAGCCAAGGTTCGACTCTTTCTTTTGTTTTTTCTTCTGCAACAGCGGCTGATGTTTTTACTGAATTTGATAGCGTTACGGGAGTGAGTGGAGACTCAGCAACTTCTGCTGTGACAATAACATTCCCAGCTTTTCCAGATGACGAGCAAAGAAAGTTTAAGTGTGTGGTCACTGAAAGCCAGACAGGTGAGCAAAAGACTTCAAATACTGTCACTTATGATCCCACTTATAACAAACCAACTATTACGTTTACAACCGATAGAATAGATACAGCCCTTAATAACGTAGGTTCAAGCAGCTACGGAGGGGAATCAGATCGAAACCGACAGCTTTATAACGGGAGGGTTCAGTTTCTAGGAACCATACAAAGAAATACTGCGGGTGTTGCTCTTGATTCTTATGAGATATTCGACAAAGATGGGAATACTGTAGTTGCTCACGATGCCGTAAACATAACTGCATTGTCGAGCTACAACTTGAACGACTCTACAAATCGTCATGATTTAGGCTATCCAGAGCTTGGAGATACAGCTAGGTATGAGATAAAAATTTGGGATCAAAAGTACCCTAGAACTAACTCGTCGTCTACCACTGCAAACGACCCAGATATTTCTGATAATGGTGCTTACATAAACTTTAACAGGATCAACGTAAGGACTGTAACTAGCTCGACAGAACTAGACGAAACAAATGCTGCTGGAGATTGGCAGGACATGTATGACGGCAGCTCGGCTGGTCATGTGGGTAGTTACAATGTTCCAGAAATAATTTCTGATGATGTGGCTACCAGCAGCACAGATGAACTAGACAGCCCAGTAAAGATAGACAGTGGGGTTGGAAACGGAGACTTTATCTACATATTTGTTCCATCTTACTATTTCAACGATGGGCAGTCGATAGTCGGTCTTGCAAATACAAACCTTATTCTTGACGGAATATATTCTGGATACAACACCTCAAATAACTCTTACTCTGGGTCTGCTTTTACAGAGCTTGTTCTTGATTACAGCGACACTTCAAACGAGTTATTCGGTAGCGCTGGATTCTTAATATATAAAAAGGACTTTCCTCTT
>Ga0099849_1000432_pt1 | contig 19376 bp, 18 predicted proteins | sample CB_VirMetaG_4_FD_78177 | JGI IMG/M metagenome (GOLD analysis project Ga0099849, IMG submission 78177) | Freshwater to marine saline gradient viral communities from Chesapeake Bay - CB_1508_1M Viral MetaG | ecosystem: Environmental > Aquatic > Marine > Coastal | place: USA: Chesapeake Bay... | reverse complement strand
GATTGGTTCACATCAATTGCGCGATCATCTCTACCATAAAGAACCATTCCAGCTTCTGTAGATCTAGTTTGAATCCATTGTAATCCTTTAGTTGGATCATCCAAAGACCACTGTTGTGTCAATCCTTCTACAATGTAACCTGAAGCATTGTTTCTATAATATTCTTGTAAGCTTTCACCTCGTGATCCAGCAGGTGGTTGAGGTAGGAACTGAGCTTGGGCTGAATCAAACGATAATCCCCTGACAGTATTGTTTTCTACAGGATTTGAAATGTCGGATTCTCTTGCTACTTCCGCACCAAGTTGTTGCTGCCTTAGCTCACGAGCATCTCTAGCTACTGTAATCTTGTTTGAAATGTCAGCAATCTTATTTAATACCTGTGGTTTAGAAATCATTGATACTGCTTGATTCTGTGCGCTTACTGGATCTAAACTTGGATTATGCTTTTGAAGTTGATATCTGACATACTGAACATACATTGCTTTAAGAGAATCTCTGTCGCCTCTTTGCATAAACGTATCATAGACACCACCCGAAACAGAATGGTATCGACCATCAGGCGTTTGAACAACACCAATATTTTTTAAATAGTCTTCATCAAAACCTTCTGGGAACATTTGCGTTAACAAATCTTCTCCATTGGTGGGATCTTCTCCAATCATTTGAGCAACGATTGGTCCTTGCAAAGCCGGGTCTTCTAATACTTCAACCAGCCCAGCAACCGATCCAATAACTTGATCACCTACTAATTCTCTTTGATGATCAACTGCTGCTTGAGTTGTACCGAGGTGAGCTTTGCGAACTTGAAACAACGCTTCTTCTCGTATTTGAGTAGAGGCATTATCGCCAACAAGTTGCATCCTTTTTTCAATACCCCTGAGTTTTTCATCAGTTTCAATCTTATGTGAAATTTGTGTAGCGTCCATAAATGGATTGCTTTCTTGGATTTCAAGCACTCTTTCTTTGTGTGCAGCTAATAAACTCTGTACTGAATCATCATAAGATTGATCTCTTGTTTTATAAATATCTAAAACCACTTCGTTTCTTTTAGCATTACCTAAATCTGTAACCATCCCGTCCAACATGTCGGCTGCAACTTCTTCTCTAATTTCTGAAAGGGTTTTAGGATCTGACAAATTATCATAAGTCTTACCACCATACTCAAACGTGCCAAATTCTTTTTGAGATGCTGCCATAAGTAATGCATCTTGTTCCCTAAAAGAATCTAATAATGCCTGATCTTTTTTTCTATTATCTTCATCCTGTTGGATTTGTAATTGACGCTGCTTCTGTCTAATTTGTTCAGGAGCTTCACCAAACTTTAATGCAGTATCTGCTGCTTGAGACAATGCTTCAAACATTTGTTGTTCAGAAGTTTTACTTGGTCTTCTACCGGCAACATCACCTAATTGAATATTACCTCCACGCACTTGTCCCTGTCCATAGTACTGGGGAGTGGGAGTAACAATATCAGTTGTTGGGGCTACCCGATCTGGGTTAATCATTTTAGGGTCAATCACGAGAAGATTCCTCCTGTAAATCTATCAAATTGTGCTTGCGTTCCTCCTAAGTTTACGAAGGAACCAAGACCAGCCGAGAGTCCGCCAAGAGCACCACCAATAGCAGCCATGGTAGGATCTTGCAACACAGGCTTAGCACTAGCAAGCTGAAGGTTAGGCAGAATAAGATCATTACGTTGTTGGTTAAGCATGTTTTGAGTTTGTCTATCAATATTCTTTTTGGTTTGTTCAAAGTTATTATCTGTTTGAGCAGCTTGGTTTAAGAAGTTAAGAGACTGAGAAAGCTTGAGTGCCTTTGCAGTTCCTCCACGGATACCAGCTGTTCCAGAATTTAAAAGATTTGCAGCCAAACTACCTTTCATGGCTTTGTAGTTTCTGCTGATTTGTGATTGAACAAAAACTTGTTGTTCTTTAGCTGCTGCTAATGAATCATCTTGGTAAAGAAATGCAGCCCGTTGGATTGCTGCGTTACGTTCTGTTTGTTGTTGCTGTGCATAGGAAGAATTAAACAACTCTTTGCCATTGTTGATGCCCTTTTGCATCTCTCCTTGCACCCAATTATTAATTGCTTGCTGATTTGCGTTAGCCGCTCCAGCCGCTCCAGCCAATCCTTGGAAAACTCCTCCAAGTCCACCGACAACAAGCCCAAGTCCGGGTAACATAGCAAACTCCTTCCTTTACCATCCCCACTGATTGCGGGGTTTTTTAGGTTTCTTATTCATTTCAATAATAGCCCCACTGTGGGGAATCCAATCACCTGCACGGAAATCACTAGCCCAGCTTTGAACTCGTTCTTCCCATGCTTTCTGTTTGTTTTCTTCAACCGCTTTGTCTACATTCTGTGCCATAAGATCTTTGTAATAATCTACTGCACTAGCCAATGCATCAACACGGTCATCATGTTTAAGACCACCACGACTGTCAGTCAATCGCGTTAGTTGCATCTGGTTCTTTTCATCTTTCGCCACTCGTCTGTCCCATACAAGACGGTGCTGAGCAATGACTGGCTCTAAGACATCAAGCATTCTAGTTTCTTTCCGACCAGATACCTTGAACTCTTCAACGCCAATCCTGCCGCATGCTTCTAGTAGAACTGGTGTAATAACTTTACTAAACAATCCATCGCCAAAGTTAGATTCAATACGAACCAGATTGACATCATATTCAAGACATAACTTAGCAATTTTATTTAACACAACATCACTATATCCACCGTCCCAGCCGGTTAACTCATGAACATAGATCATAGCACCAGCAGTTGAAGCAATACAAATAGCAGTCTCATCTGCACCACGACCAGACGGGTCGATAACCATGTGCCTGTGTTGATATGGAATATATTGGTTTGCAATATACATAGGCTCCATGATTACATCACCACCCATACCCCAGCTTGGCATCTTCTTGTTAGCGTTCTGACCCTGCCACACAACCTTTTCAGGAGCTTGCTCAGAGTCCACATCAAACACAATAAGATCTTGTAGCTTAAGAGGATACTTGTCAATGTCAGCAAGGCTAGTGTCAAGCATGTACTGAAGGGCAAATGCCTTTGGTCCAATCTTAGCCTTACGTTCTAATAGCATTTCTGTATCAAACCGCTCTGGCTGTGTAGACTCGCCGGGACGTTTACCTGTATCCCACACCCACTGTGCTACGTCCTCAGCCTCACCGGGGAGACTAGGATCAGGCATCATAGCTGGATATTTAACCAGCGGATAAGACTGCTTAAGCACACCGTAGATAGACTCTGACGAGTGTGGAGTACCCAAGAACAAAACCCTAGATCCTTTGTTACGGACAGACTCTAGCTCTGTAAGCTTGTGCAACAGGTTCTCTCTTGCCTCAGCGGTTTGCGTATTGGTAGAGATTTCAATATCATCACAAATAATAAGATCAGAGTGAAGACCCGTGATCTGGGATGTAGATCCTCTAGCGGTACAGGAAAGATCCTGAGTAAATGTAGTTCGGACATTGTGGTTAAAGCCTAGAGCAGAATCCTTAGTGTGCTCATCTGGAACCATGTGGTTACAGTAGGGAACAACACTAAGAATTCGCCTAGTCTGTGAGATAAACTCAATGGCTTTTTGTTGAGTAGCTGACAGAACCAGTACGGTTTTATCATAATTATTCAACATATACCACGAAGCAAACATAGCAGTTAGCGTAGACTTACCAGTACCACGACCAGCTGCTAGAATGAAATCATTTGGTCCTTCCTGAAGTTGTCTTGCGATATCGTATTGCATTGGCGTTGGCTCTCCAAGACCAAGGTACTTCATGCAGAAATATACATGATTACGAAAATCGTTTAAGACTTCTTCAGTAGGTTTCATTAGTAGGTTGCTTCCTTAATTTTAAATGGAGCCGCTTCAGCCATAGCTTGCTCGACCCGCTCAACAGCTTCGGTAGGAATACCATCAGCTTCTTGTCTGTTATCATTTACAATCCCTCGGACAACAGTATACAGTCCGGGAGTACATTTGTCAGGATCTTGTAGATCTCGAACGAGAGCGTCCATCAGCATCTCGTTTAGTTGTTTTACCTTGCTCACTTCTTAAATAACCCCGTTAAATAGCTAATTGGGAAGATGTGACCTGCGAGATAACCAAGAACCGCAGTAAGACCTGAGAACCAAATGGCTCCGATGAAAGATTCAAAATTCATTTTTGTTTCTCCTTTTGATATGCTGCATTAAAATCTGGATCTGTTGCCCGCAGCACGGCAATCAGTTCACGAGTTGTTGTTTCTGATTCTGGATCATTAGCTTTTACTAATAGTTTAGCAGCGGATCTTTTGCTGCTGGGAATCAAGGAAGAGAAGTTTCTCATGAGGGCTTTAATTGGGTAGCCCAATCCTAAGTACCACAGTAAAACTAATACGCCAATAATAGACGTAGCGATAAAGCCATATTGCACAAGGGTTGCCCACCAAGGTACAGAATCCTCGACCTGCGGAAGCGTTGTAATAATATCATTAACATTATCAATAATAGTTTTTTGTTCTTTCACTCCAGCAGTAGCCTCCGAAACGATCAGAGATCTATCCATATCCGTGGTTTTCCGTGCCTCTTCACCAATTGTTTCAAATCTCTTCTGACTAGAAGATGCTACATCTACAATATTAGTAGCTCTTTGGCTAATCTTTTGGACACCAGAGCAGCTAGTTAGACTCAATACGATCAATACGAGTGCGTAACGCATTAATTCTCTCCGTATGAGCAGCATCAGTAGCGGCAAACTCCACTTGAGATTTCACTAGATCCTGTACAATTCCCTTAAGTTCTAGTAATTGTCCAGTATTTTGTTTTTGGATAGCCTGACCTTCGCCAAGTTTAATAAAAACTCCTGCTAATCCAATAGCTAAAACAATTACTTGTAAAACTTGCGTAATTGCAGCAATATCTCTTCCTTTATTTGGCTCCATATTAACCCTCCCAATCGGTAAAACTATCCCCAAAGCCGCCACCGTCGCTCTCAGGATAAACAAGTATAGCATCACCATTACTATCTCTCACCCAAATATGAGAAACTGGTTCTAGCTGTCCTTCTGATCTAATCCATACATCTTCTAGCTCAATTGCAGAGCCATTGCTACCACGAATCCACAAGATTTTATTAATAGCCATTATGGGTTAGCCTTTCTAAAGATAATTTGTCCTTCTGGTCCGCTTGCCGCAGGTGAATCATCGTTCTCAATAACTACAAAATAATTAACCGCTTGTGCATAAGTGTAATCATTAGAGCCAGAAGACGAAATAATCTTTAAAGGTTGTTTTACGACTGGATTTGCACGCTCTACAGCTCCAATCTGGTAGGAATTGATTGGGTCTTGTCCATCAGCAGCTGGAGCAGAGCTGGTTCTGCTGGTTGAATGGTGTCTTGTAGCGTGATTTACGGTGTCTCCAGCGGTCAGGGCTTGTACATCTGTAATATATCCGTTAGTCACAGCTACCTTAACAGGAGTCAGTGCTAAGGTTGTACCAGTTCCGATATTGACATCGGTTCTTCTAACAGCATGGTTATCAGCCGAGGGAGCATTAGTAACAGTAAGCGTGTCAATTGTACCTGTATCCGTATCAAGCGTAGTAATTGCGCCAATTCCAGTAGTATTAATATTATTGTTGTTAAACTCAACCGCACCCGCACTACTAGCCACACTAAATGGAGTATTAAAGGTGGTTGTTGCAGTAATGTCTAGGGTATCTCCTGAAGCATTCCCTAATATAGTGTTTCCATTTGCAGTCAAAGCACCACTTAAGGTCAAATCTGAAACAGAAAGCGTACCATCTAAGTCAACATTCTCAACATAAAGATTATGCCACCTGACTGAGCTAGATCCTAGATCATAAGTGTCGTTTGCGTTTGGAAGTACGTTTCCGGTAACGGTAGTAACACCTAATGCAGAGACAGGGGAACCAGCAATATTTTCTACAGTAATGGTGGTAGGTGTAATAGACGTAGTAGAGCCATCATTAGACTTTACATAAATAATAGCATCACTATCTGTAGATCCTTGGACTGTTAACGTACCAATATCCGTAGAAGTGAGCTTTCCTAGTGTAAAGGTTGCAGTATCTCCACTGATAGCCCATTTAGTTTTTTCACTACTGGTAGCATCAGCAATGTAACCACCGAAAACACCATTATCTTTAGCAAGAAAGGTATCACTACAGTCAGAGCAAGCGGATAATCCACCACCAGTAGAAGAAACAATTTGAATTAAGTCAACATTATTTGCCATTTACTTTCTCCTTATGATGGAAGTTGATGAGGTCTTGCTGGCATGACCATAATAGAAGTAGCGGTTAGTGCAATACCCACCGGATCAATAATACTACCTGCTGCTGTTGGAGCAGTCTGAGTAATACCACCAGCTGTGCTATCTAACCAACACCAGTTGCCAATGGTAAGTCCTGTGTACCCATCAACCACACCACTGAAGATAACATTAAACGATTGGTTACCATCTGATCCTGATTTATCATCAATAACACCAACAGCCAATTTTGTAGAATCAGTTCGGACAGCTTTGGTCCAAACCTGCGTAGTTGAATCCAAGTATACAACATCTCCATCAGACAGAGAGGTGTTTGAACCAGTGACATTGTAAGCAATTCTGCTAGTTGAAGGAATAGATCCCGTTTCTTTTTGGATAACACCATTAGCATCTGCGGATAAATAGGTTGCGTTTGCTAATGTAGTGTCTTTAAACTCACCAGAGGTAATTGTACCACTAGAAGTAATATTACCAGTAGCTGGGAAAAGAGTAAGAGTAGTTGTAAATGGATCACTTGAAGTTCCAGTATTAAAACCAAATTTAAAAGGTCTATGTGAAATAACTTCATCACCTGAGAACAGACCAGTACCAGTAAAATCATCTGAGCTTTCAAAAATTACTTTATACGGTGATTGATATTTAAACGATACACCATATAAATTATTTGAATAAGAAGTAACAACAAGATCTGAATCAATCTTTAGTTTCAATGCATCAGAAAGATCAAATGCTTGCAGAGTATCTTGTTGTGATCTGCTTGCAATACCTATAACTGGTGCAGCTTCAGAGGCAGAAGAACCTGCGGGAATACTAAGAGTAGGATTTGAACTTGTTGTAAAGTTAAAGTGAGTAGTGCTTGATCCATCGTGTCCAAGATAACTTTTGTCTTTAACTTGCAAGTAAGCATCTTCAAGAGTCAGTCTGTCATGCGTCGTAATACCTGAGCCTGTACCTGATGCAAATCTTAAAGAAATACTACTGTGGTCTTGTTTAGTAATATTAAATACATCTGCGGATTGGCTACTAAAGGGTCGGATACTGAGCCCTAATGCACTAGCATTTTGAGTTGTAATTGTATTCCAATCATTTGGCGTGCTAGATAATCCCGGCAGTTTTCTAATGTAGTTAAGGTTATCAAGAGATGTACCGGGAGCTACGTTTGTCCAGTAAGCTGCACCTCCACCAGTTGCAGATGGAGCAGTACCAGCAGTACTTGTATGTGCAACACCGCAATACCAAATTAAAAGAGTTGTCGCATCCGTATTAGGATCATCATGGAGTACCGTATCCCCAACAATATAATCTCTTCCCGAAGACCAGTTAGGTAACGTAAGACCTCTGAAGAATTGATCAACTTCAGTCTTTGTATAGTAACTTTGTAATTGAGTGCTAATGTGAGAATAAATATCCTGATCTTCTTCATCGAGTCTTGCCGCCTCTTCTTCTAACTTATGAATTGCTTGTAAGTTTACAACATTAAGATCTTTACCACTAAGCTTACTACCTTCCTGAAAATTAAAATACAATGACGCACTGGTTTCCCTTTCGATTTTAATATCGTGTTGCGTCTTGTCTAAGTTAACAGGAGTAGATGAACCGTCTACAAGTTTAGTAGCTCCAGTTAAATCAACAGTTTCTGCTGAGCTATTGTAAGTAGATGAGTAAGAGTTTTTCTCAATCTTAGTCCAAGCGGTGTCTCCATTGGTTCGGAAGTATACTTGAAGCTGTGCAATACCAAGTTCATCAATCAAAGTAAGATGACCAGTCCAAGAAACTGCGTCTACCTCGTAGGTATTAATAAGGAATATTTTTTCTACAGTAGCCATGGATTCTCCTTAATCATCAAAGACGGTTGATTGTGGGGTAGATACAGTATAGCAACTAATACGAATACTAGCAGGAATACCAAGCCTAATAAACTGAATAGCAGTTTCAACATCAAAGGTCATAGCCGAACCACCATCTGTATTACCGTGGTTAGGATGCATATCTTGTAATTCAGGTGGCTGGTTCTTAGTACTGGTTGCTCCATGAGGATTTGATCCTACCTCATCATCCCAGTGACCAGCGTCATAGTCAGTTACAAAGTCAAGAGCAAGCTGTCTAAAGTTACCATCGGCTCCTTCATTTTCACTCTTCCACACATCAATAAGACCAATACGTTTCATTCGAGGAACCTTTAAGACAAGCTCAAACGATGCTCCAGTTTTGTTTCTAACTTCTGTATGTAATTTTTCATATGGATAAGCGTCCCATACCCTTACCACATTGTCATCAAAGTCAGTTGGGTACACATGGTAGCCGCCTCCAGCAGAGTTAGTACCACCAGATCCCACTTGGAAACAGTCTGTAGATCCATCTTCACAACCATCAATATATTTTTCAATGTTTGTAACAACTTCATAACAGTTAGCATCAGGGCAGTTGGTTGTAGTAATACGAGCATCAGTATCTAGTTCTACAACAAAGACATACTCATCATACATATCACCCATGTATTCACCAAGACTAGAGAAAACCCTGTTAGCATCAATTTTAAGAGCGCCCGAGCCTGTCTTAGCCATAGTAAAATCATCAGCATCGCTAGTATAATCTCCGTCCCACTGTTCACTTGCTGGTAAGATTGTATACTTAGCATCATCATTTCCTGTGCCATCTTTGTTTAGCAATACAGGATTAAATGGGTTATAATAACTAAGGGTATCATAGTAGCCGACGTTATTTTCTGTAGCCGATCCATTGGTTCCGCCACTAGAATCGTATCCAGTAACCCACCATCTCCAGTAATACCAATAATTACCAGTAGCTCCAAGGTATGTGCTTACAGTTGTAGAAATTCCAGATGCATCAATTTCACCTGCCAAGTCAATATTACCATCCCATACAATATAGTTAGGAGCACCGGACGCTTGGTCCCAAAGTTGGGCTAGGTAATAGGTAACAACAGCAGGAACATTCTTAGATGCGTCTGTGTTAGAACTGTAGCTGTAGTCTCCATAAATTAAACTATCACTGCCCATGTATTCAAGATAACTAGTAGTCCCAGCGTTGCCTTCGGTATTAGGATAATCTCTAAGAGGGTGAGATTCGGTATAACCAAGAGCAGAACCCCAGTCTTTCTTTGTAACAATAGATCGAAGGGCTTCTAAGTATCTGTCTTCTGTTGGAGTACCTGAACCATTGTTATCTCCCAGTCCAGTAACACCAGACTTATCTGCGTTAAACTTAAAGGTATCAATATTCTCCACCATAAGCTTGTTTCTACACGCAGTACAAGTTCCACTAGTCCAAGCATTGTAATAGGCAGAGCCAGTACCAGAAGTTAATGGCGGATTGCTTTCACTATCAAGAACATCATCTGTGCCATGGTTCAATGTAGCAAAGTCAAGAACATCAAAGTAAGCAAAAGGATATCCACTAACAGATGTAATGTCTCTACCTTCAGTTCTGTTCAGTTCCCATCTAATATTAGACAGAATAGTACCACCTGATTGAAGAGTGTTTGCAATTTTGGTTGTGACATAGGTTTGAAGATCACTATTTTCATTACCAGAAGAAACTTGAACTGCAATCTGACGTTCAGCAGCTTGATACCCTAAACCAAATGCAGTAATAGCGTTTGGGATTAAATCTTTTGGTACATTTAAATTAACACAATCTCCAGCTAACGCCCATTGCGTATCAAAGTCTGCATCACAGGTTCCACCAGTATAGTAGTAGTCATCAAGAGATGCGTTTTCATTAGTTTTATAGCTTTCAAAAGTATTAAAATCATAAACATTAACAACAGATTTAACTTGAGTTTCAAAATCAGAGTTAATCCAGTTAGTTCCATTGTAATACAGGAAGTCACCTAATCCAGTTGAAGTAAACACAACATTGGAAAGGTTGTCCAGCTGCATATTACCAGCAACAACAGAGGGATCTTGTCCCACAAAGCTGCCATTACCATCCCAAGCTAACACATCGTTTTGATTTGTAGTAGCCAAGTCAAAGTTGATAGGTAAAGACGTAGGTGGAGATACAGTAAACAGTGCGTTACCTTGACCATCATCATTCTCTACCTGATAGTATGTATTACTTGCAAATTCTTTTTCTTGAATCAGGAATAAGAGTTGGTGAAGAGAAGCGTTAATGTCTGTTGCACTAAGCTTAGATCCCTCGGAGAAGGTGAGGAACATTTTCTTATCATCACTACATCTTTCAAACCTAACTTTAGTATAACCCGATACATTTAAAGAAGCATCTAATGTAATTTGACCAAGTGATTCATTAATAGTAAAGTCCGTGTTGTAAACAAGAAGCGTCTTAGTGCCATCAGACGCAACACCGTATACACAGAGTTGGAGAGAATCGGGTACTTCACATAACGTAGCTACATTACCATATGAGTAAGAGCTTCCAGCGACTGGGTTATCATACTCAATAATAACTGTTGCACCTAAGTTAGATGCGTTGTAGTAAATAGGGTCATTTGTATTATAATCATAGCACACGATTTCTTCTCCTGTTGTACAATCGGGATTAAATGGGTTAGGGCAAGGATCTTGTTCCTCACACTCAAACCAAATAGGAATATAGTCTCCATTACACTCATAACAATTGCTGCCAAAATCAGCACATTGCGTTGGGTTGTTGCAAAGCTCGTCATAGTCTGCACAGTTGATAAACGGACCAGTTGGGTTACATCGGCAGCACTGATCACAATGTTCTGCATCTTGTGCGAAATTACAATATTCACAAGATTGACAATACGAGTCGGGCATTGGATATCCAAAGGGAGAGCAATCATCACCACAGTTTTCGCAACATAACTCTTCTGGAACCCACTCGCCACTGCCTTCAACACACTCTACACATCCCGGCTCTCCGGGAATACAGCACACAGCGGGACACGGATCGCTTGACTTTTGCAAAACACAATGTGTACCGGGACCATCTGGTCCACCACAAGGACATGCTTGTAAGCCTTCACAATCACCATCTACAGCAGGATTACACACCGAATCAGGATGGTCGCACGGAACCCAATTACCAAACCTATCCAAACATGCAGAGGATATATTACATCCATCTGGTAAAGTACTACAAACGTAAGGAGGAGGATCGTCAGCCAAACAAGACATTGCACTACAGTCAATAAAGGGTGTAGGATTGTTGCACATTTCGGCAATAGCAGCACATAAGGCAGGATCTCCGCCTTGGGCTTCACATTTCTCTTGACAATAAGCACATGCAGCATTATCATCACATCCTGATAATGCCCATTGAGATAAATCTTTTAGTAATCCAGATAAATTAGCATACCCACATTGAGCAATAAGATCACAAAGGGTACATGTACCACCAAAGTTGTACGATCTATATTGAGGGTTATCAGGATTCAATCCTTGGGATCTTAAGATTTTACCGTTAGTGCCATAGTAACTGTTCCATTGAGTGCTGTTTGTTTTAGCAGCTTCAAAAGCGTACTCCACCCAGTTTGTGTTTACAAACCATCGTTGTTTTGGTGCGCGTATCCAGTCAGCCATGGCTTCTCCTTATTTTTGAATGCTTGTATCACCGGGACGGTAGTTCCCAATGACTTCAATGTTTGTAATGTTGCACGGGGTAGGGAAATTACTCTTAATAAAAATTGACGTAGAGTCAGCATATCCCAAAACCTTAGAGGCAAGCTCTCCTTCTGTTTCAATCCTAGTGCTACCTAATAAATCCGTAGTATCATTGAATGAGAATCCTTCGCTACGAACAGATGATGTTGCTCTGTTGTATCGTTGAACCTCAACAGTATATTGACCTGTGTTTCTGTGACGAGTTGTTAATCGTTTAATATTCAATACACCGGGAACAGCCACATTGTCTCTGCCTCTAGCATGTAATGTTGACAGTTCAATATTCATATCATATGGTCTACCTACCCACACTCTTCTATCTTCAAATCCACTACCACCTCTCTCAGAAGCTAGGTTACCGGCTACGGTTAACGTAGTTAAGTAATGTCCGTCGAACTGTTCTGTAGAAATAGCATCGGCAATATGCCTTGTGTATCTTCTATCACTGGACCAGTCTTCAGCTAAGACAATCTCCTTAGCGTTAGGATCATAGTATGGTAAACGAATTGTAGTGTAGTTAGTTGTAGAATCGTATGAGATTTTATTTGCTTCTACCTTTACAAGTCTATCTAAGTGAGGAGTCTGCACAGTTACAGGCTCAAACGTACCATAGTAAGCATAGATCTTTGGCGTAATTCCATTAGTTCTTTTTACAACCATATAGAATCCATCTTCATATCCTTGCAAAGATAAAATTGAATCTGTAGAATCTAATCTCCAACGATAGAATGCATTTTGTACCACCTGCTGTCCATTAGTTTTTGTGGTGTACACATACATATCATTTTTATTATCTCTATCTACCATAAGAATACTCATGTATGAGGGGATAGGGGTAACCTCTTGGAAGTTTACTGGTAAATATCCACGACAGTGTTGACTAAGTTCTAATGCAGTAGAGTATTCATTACCAAAAGCATCAGAAGGTGCATACAAGAATACTTTTTCTTCGTCAAAGAAATAAATATTATTGCCCATCTTAACAGGGTTAGCTGTAGATGCAGTAGAATAAAATGAAGTAGATCTTAGTTCAATATTAGTAGGAGATACAGCCCCGCTATTTGTAGCTGATCCTCTAATTTCAAATTGCGTACCGCTTCTTGTAGTAATAAACAAGAAGTTTTGATACGATGTAAGACTTTGCACTCTGTTAAATTGACCTGCGTTTACCGTTATATCAATTGGATCAGAGTCATTTAAGTTTTGAATGTCTTCAATAAAGTAGTTGAAGAAGTCATTTACTCTTGATGCAAAGATTGTAGTATCTGTTGCAACCCAAAGTCTGCCTTTCCAAAACTCCATTGCTTTAATAGTTTCGTTATTGTTAATAGCCTCTGGTCCCGGATTATTAATTGAAGATCCGTTTTCCTTAGGAATGAGTGGACAATAGCTAACTCTCCAAACACCATCAGTTCCCTTCCTAATCATTACTGGAAAGGTTCTATGATCAATCACAGAGTTTTTATCCTCCGCTCTTACCTTTTGAAAATATGGTTGACCACCTGCACTATTAGATACAGTACGATAAAACCCAGAGGTAAAAGTAAAGTAAGCATCTCGAGCATACCAAATCTCTCCTTTCCCCCTATCATTAGCGTTGGGGTAAGAGTAAATAGAATCAGTACCCCGAATGTCAGTAAATGGACTAGTAAGATACCCAAAGTCTGGTGCATCATCTCCCCCTGTGAAGCTAACAATAGTAATTGCTGCATCAGTGGTAGTTGTACCAGAGCTATCTTCTAATGCAATAGTTGAGTTTGTAAACTTACCATAGACAGTCCACTCCAAGTCTACCTTGCGAGCTAAAGTGCCGTTAATTGCTGCGTCAATCTTTAAAGATGGTTCTAATAAATCAACAACCTCAGCAAATCTTTGAGCAACAGTATCTCCGTTTCCTGATACTCCATCAGTAATACCGCTTAGTCCAACAATATATCTATTATCAGAATCTTGACTAAGGGTAGACGAGCTGTGTGCAGATGAGTGATCAAACTTTAATTTCCATAAAGTAGGATTTGCTTTTGTATTTTCAAACACAATAACATTACCATCGGTTGGTAAGTCTTCATCATCAAACTCGATAGAACCGTCTGCTTTCTCTGCTCCATTAGCTTCTGTATTGTTAATGCCAGCTTCACTTCTATGATACAAGTGTTTAGCTGCTGCCATAGCTTTCCATCCTGCATGAGAACCTGTGTCATCATCAGGAGGAGGCAAGGGAATGTCTGAGAAGTTTTCTAAAGAGTGACCGACTTCAAAAGATTCTAAAGAAACTGAGTTAACTCTTCTTTCAATATCTGCACTAACATTTTTATAACCACCACCATCTACACTAGAAACTCTTGAGATGTATTTACTATACAAACCATCAGCATCTTCACTTGGTTCATATGGCACAGCCTCAAGATCTTCTTCGTCAGCTCCCGGCAATCTGTCCTGACCTACACCACCGTTTGCCGTATTGCCATTCTCATCTACAAAGAACATATCAGCAACCTTGTAGTTAATCTTATCTCCAGAGTGAATGTATCCGGGGTGAGGCTCTAAGAAACCATCGACTGATCCAAGTTGTTTTAACTTATTAGAGTTGTCAGGAAGAAAGTCTAGTTTCTTTTTCTTGTTCCAAAAGATAGCACCTGCTCCATAACTAATACTACCCATAATATCATCTAAACTATCATTGCTATCTGTTTGCAAATTATGATGCAACAAATATTCTTTCATGCCTCTATCAAAAGATAACCTGTCAAACTCTTCTTCAATCCATTCTGTTGGTTCAATCCTAAACACACGAACCATGTTGTTTGTTTCTTCTACAGCTCTATTAATCACAACACAATATCTATTTGTACCATCGACATCAATCCAATGAAAGTAAAGATTGTCTGTATTGTAATATTCTTGGGGATCAGTAATACCTGAATCTTCTGGGGGAGTGCTTCCTAATACATTAGGTATATTAAGATAGTCACCTTCTACTCCGGTTTTGATATGAGTAAGTGGCGGTCTTTTTTCAGCTGATCTCTCCACAGTTAAAACAACATTGTCTGCGTTTTGTACTTCTTGTGGTAATCGCTTTGAAGATTCTCTTCTAGAAACTCCACCATTAAGAGATTGAATAGGTATTCTTCTTGTTGGCATTATCTACCGTACCTTCTGGCAGGGTTACGCCAGCTATAGTTGCGAGTAGAAGCAGCAAGAGTGCCACCGTCGCTTCGCAAGAAGTTACGTCGTTTGTGATGTACATCAGCTCCCCGTCCCTTAGACGTATAGAGCAACTCTCTTTGTGCTAAATACCTGTCAACCTGTTGATCTCCTTGGGTAATCATTTGATAATCTCTAGCAGACGAAGACATAATACCACGTTGCATAGGAGTTTCAATATCTTCCCAATCTAAATTAATAATCAACTTAATCTTAACACCATCAGTGCCGCCCTTACCAGACCAGTCAGCAGAGTTCTCTGTTACATTATAAAGATATGGTGGGTTACCTTTGTAACTTGCAATAATGTATTGCTCTTCTTCAGAACTCCAAATATCTTCAGCAATCTCAGCGTGAGCTGTATTAGAGGGTAGGTAAATGTAACCATTGGTATCTGGAACATACTTCTTATAATAACAATTGTTTACTAGTCCACGCATAACGTGTCCAATGATTGTCTCATCAAGGATATGCTCAGCCACGCTTGTATCTACTCCAGAATCATCCTCCAAATGATTCGCAATATGTTCTCCAGACATAAGCAACATATGATTGATAGCATCTAGTTTAGAATACATTCCCATGGTTAGTTTCCTTTATACTTAGCACGGTTGTTCAGAGCGTCCTTACGCTTCTTACACCCGCAATCCTTTTTAGTATTAGATGTTAATCTACCTAAAGAAGCAATGTATGCAACTTTCTCTACAGTGTCTCCAAGACCTTTTGATTTTTTCTTTAATGGGTTCATAATTATGTCTCCTTCTGTTATGGAAAAAAGAGCCCAAGGGGATTTCTCCCCTCGGGCCTGAGGTGCTAATTAAAAATTAGACTTTATCCACGCCGCAGATAGCAGCACAGAGTTCGGGGCGCAGAACGCCACCGCCACGCATGACCGAAGCCACGGTGAATTGTGAGTTACGACGAACATCACGGATGGTGTCCACCTTCATGCCTTGCATGCTGAGCGAAGCAACAGAGTCCTTCTGCCAGATCAAAGCCTTGACGGGGAACATAGCACTGAAACCAGCACCGCCCGAGAGCGTACCAGCCGTTGAGAACCGCAACCAGTCGAAGTTATACTTAGCATCGCCAAGATCGGTGATCTTGTCAGCTTCGGTATCCGACTGAGTAAACGCGGTAGCACCGCTTGGGTCAGCAATAATGTTGCCCAATTCGGTGTCGATCTGACCAGCGGTAGACGTAGCAGCCACCGTGTAGTCAGTACCATCAAGCTCAACCGTTTGCTTCAGCAAGTGGTTGGTCTTAACGATGGTAGCACCCATGTAGGTCAACGTGTCAGCAAGAGCGTTCATGCCAACGGTGAATGGAGCACCTAAGCCACCGGCTTCAGCGACACCACCGAACATGGGTTGCATGCTGTTAATACCCTGAATAGCACTGCTATCAGTAGAGCGAGCAATACCAAGAGCACGGATGTCTTGGAAAGCTTGCGGGGTCACTGCAACGTAGACACCGGCGGTAGGACCGTCGATCTCTTGCAAGCGAACCATGTAATCTTCGATGTACTGAAGAAGCTTGAGAGCAGCATCAGCACGTTGTTGTGACGTACCAGTTGCTTCACCAAGGAAGTTGAAAGCAGCGTTAGCTGGCAAATCAAATCCAGTGCTCAAGTCAGACGTAGTATCAGCAGTACCGAAGTTACCACCCTTAGAAACAGCAGGCGAACGGGAAGGCATAAATGCAGCCTGAGCGATCAGACATGCAATTTGCTTGTCGCGTGCGTTAGCGAGAGACAGACCAGCTTGACGGGCAAGCTCGGAACGATACTCCCACTGGGTCAGCATCAGAGCAATATCATCAAGCTCGAAGTATGAGGCCATAGGACGCTCATCAAGCGAGATGTCAAAGAACTGAGGAGCGTCGATAGAAACACTATCTTGCAACTCTTCACCAGCTTTCCACTGAGCCTTGTGACCGACAGTACCAGTGATTGGGAATCGCATGGTAGTACCGGAAGCAATAGCACGAGTGGTGACTAATGGTTCAAAGATGTTATATTGATCGTATGCATTAAGAACTTCACCCGACCAAATAGGAAGCCAGTATTCGGGAGTAGAGCCTTGGGCTGTACCGAACTGACCTTTGGTGGTTGAAGAAGTACCAGCAGCGGAGCCACCGGTGGGCCAACCAGTAGCCGCAGCACTGGTAAACGGATAAGTTGTTGCGTTATCTGCCATGAGATAATCTCCTTAAGTTAGTAATTAAATAAATAAAAACAAATTCTTTGGTGTGATTATCCTAGTCCCTTCTCATGGGATTGTTAGGGTCAATAACCTTTATAGCCATACTGTGAAGAGATAACAATTCTCTGTTCCACAGCACTTCTGAAAGCAGGATCGGTACGATACCGAGGGTCTGCAATAGCTGCCTTCATTTCAGCTTCAGACGTAAAAGCTTGCACTTCAGGTCCGGGCTGTCTTGGCTTGCCAGTTACGGCATTAGGGGTTGAAACAGAAGGTTCAGGTTGAGATTCCTGAGCCACTGGTTGACTCGCCTGATAGCGTGCTTGCAATCCCATAAGAATACTTTGAGCCGCAGCTCCTTGTAATCCTTGATTCATAGCATTAATTTCATCAGGTGATAAGTTTTCACCAGCCCACTTCAGCATCCTCTTTAGATTATCCGCACCGCCAACAACCTGAGCAGACGAGTCGAATGCTTGCTTCTGCATTGCTTGTCTACCGCGAACCATTTGTTCTACAACAACAGGATCTGCATTAAGTCTTTTAGCAACTTCCTTCTTGGTGGCTTCCGAAAGGTCGCCCTTCAAATCAATCTCTTTTCCCCAACGAGTCCAATCTTCTGCGCCAACTGCGCCGTATTCTGGCTCTGCGGGCTTCGTGATCTGAAGCTCATCAGGCATGTTACTAACGTCCTCAACAACAGGTTCTGCTGCCGCTGGTTGTTCTTGAGCCTGCGGGTCATAATTTGGATTACTAACCGCTGTTTCATTATAAGTTTTCTTTAACTCAGCAATCTCTTGCCGAGACTTTGTATATTCACTTTGCGCCTGCTTTAACGAATTAAACCAATCATCAGCTGATTTAAAATTCTCTGGGATTGCCTCCCCCTGCTCTTGGACATATCTTGCAAACGCCGCGCGTTCGTTTGTAAGAACCGGATCTTCAGCTGGTGCAGCAGGCATAACAATGTCATTACCTACCTGAGTCCCCTCTGTGGATTGTTCAGGTGTATTTTGTTGTTCCATTCTTTTTGTTCTCCTTTGCGATAGTTCGCTTTGCCTTAGGCTTACGAGTCGCTTTCTTTTGTCTGTCTGGTGTTAAACCAGTGTTTTTGATTGCGTATTCTTTTGAATTATGAGACCTCATCGGCCTCGTCTACCCATAATTCCGCGTACACCACGCTTCTTTTTATCATCAGCTTTCGTGCGAGGCTTAGCAGCCATCGCTCCTCTTGCCTTCTTAGGTGGGCGACCCACTTTATTTCCATATGTTCCTTTTCCGTATGGCATTATTTCTTTCCTTTCTTTTTCCAAGAAATTCTAGCTGGACCCTTCTTAAGTCTTTTTCTAGAATTGCATTGTGCTTTGGTTGGGCGACAAGCGGGGTAAGGTCGCTTGCTGCTTCCCTTAGCAGACTTTCTACCGCATGGCTTACCAGTCTTACAGTCGATCCAACCCTTACCCTTGTTGCGACCGAACCATTTTCTTAGACCTTCTTTCTTAGCCATTACTTTTTCCTTTTAGATTTGTTGCCCCAGTTTTTAGCACCGACTTTGCGACACTTAACAAGAGCTCCAGAAGCGTAGGCACTAGGCCATTTAGTATACCGGCTTTTTACTTTATTGTAACAAGCATCACGCTTAGCAGCTTTCTTTTTCTTAGCCATTAGTTACTACACTTCCATCTTTTACGAGCAAGACAGGCTCTCTTCTTAGGGGTTTGTCTACAATTAATGCCAAACTTTTTGATCTGACCCTTGTTTCTAGCACAGAATGAACGCTTGCGTGGACCTCCTCCGGGTTGTGGAGCCTTAAGATTTGAACCTGTTCTACGATTAATAGATGCTCTACCTTTAGCTGTAAGTCCTCCCTTACGAGATTTGCAACCGCTCTTTAAGGAACAACCTTTCATTGCTCCCTTCTTTGAACGCTTAGCCATGGATCACCTTCCCCTCTTTTTTGTAAAACCTTTCAATGTCTTAGCGAGGTTGCATTGTCGCTTAGATCTAGTTGAAAGATTTTTTGATTTACAATATTTAGAAATACTTTTACCGCTTGCTTT
>Ga0099849_1000431_pt1 | contig 19391 bp, 14 predicted proteins | sample CB_VirMetaG_4_FD_78177 | JGI IMG/M metagenome (GOLD analysis project Ga0099849, IMG submission 78177) | Freshwater to marine saline gradient viral communities from Chesapeake Bay - CB_1508_1M Viral MetaG | ecosystem: Environmental > Aquatic > Marine > Coastal | place: USA: Chesapeake Bay... | reverse complement strand
ATCAATAGATAATTGACTAAGGTCATAAGTTTTTCCGCAATAAATACATGTATGGTCAAAATGTTCCTTAATAGAGCGCCTCCACAGGCGCTTGGCTTCTGGAGAGGTCATAGCTATTAAGTTGAATAAGTAGTCGTCAGGAGTTGGAAGTAACGGGGTCATGCTCGGCCTTTACGTGCTCGGTTTCTAGATGCTTTTTCAAGGAATGTTTTACCATTCTTTCTGTGTGATACATCTTTACCGTCACCATTACCATAGGTACCCCGTTTTCTGTTTTCTTTGTTTAGTGCAGAACGTTTCTTGATCTGCAATTTAGATCCATCGTACTTCTTTTGGTACGATTTGTAGTTACCGTTAGCGTATTTAGGTCCGCTATATTTAGACGTTCGAGCCATGCAGCCTCCGATGTACAAGTTCTGGGTCAACTGTAGGCATCACTGCAGCCAGTTTACTAAGTGGATTGCCATCCATGGCGACACCGCTGATGTCATTTGTCTTAAGCCAGTCACAAGCTGCTTTCAAGTCTTGGGTAGTTGCCTCACCAGATTTTATCCTGGCAAGGAACTCCTTTGTGACAAGGTTGTGCAACTCGTTGAACTGGTCCTCTGTAGCTTTTTTCTTAGCCATTTCTTAATACGATCTGGTCAAGTTTGTTTTCAATGCGTACCATGTGGTCTTCCATTTTAGCTAATAGTTCAGCTAGTTCGGCTTTTTTAACGTAGTCAGAAGCAACAGTTAGCTCTACGCCATCAAGCCGCCGATCTAAGGCACTGATACGCTCATGAACACTATTTATTCGATTATGTAATCTGTTGTTCAAAGCAGCACCGCCCGCAACGACGGCGACAGCTATACTAACAAGTGCTTCACTCATTTTTTACGGATACAATAGGTACAATATCATGACATAATACTTCTACCCTGCTGCCAGGACGAAAGGTAAAACCAGCTTTCATAATTTCAGTGCATTTTAGTGCACGAACCATTTCATAGTTTAACCTCATCTTTTGTTCATGCCGTCTAGCTATCTGTTTGCACAACTCTATCATACTACCGTCTAACGGTACACTGAAATTGACTTGTGCTCCAAAGTTATTAGACCGAACATAGCCATCATGTTTATATGGAATAGTGTCGTTGCCCATATAAAAAGGGCTGAACGTCATTGTTGCCCCGTTGCATGAACTATTTGCACCAAACATTTGACGGGACGGTGCACCATTGTTCTGGAATTGCACCGCCTGATTAGTCACATTGCCTGTTGCTGCAGCTACTGGGTTAGAAGTATTGTACACCTCAGGCGCTTCTTCTGAATAAGCAGGACTTATTGCGAGAAGATAGAGAGTGAGGTAGTGGTAGATGTTGAATCGATGCTTTCGGTGATATCGATTGTTTCGATAATCCCCGCATCTCGTGTTGTGATTTCCAAAGACCAAGGGTCTCCAGCCGTTTCTACGGAAAATGTTGTACTGCTGCCAGAAATGTCTGCGCTTGGTGTAACGTTTGATCCACTCCATGATGAATAATCACCACCATAGACTTCAGTTTCAATAGTACGTTCAATGTCAACCGTGGTGGTTGTAGTCGATTGCATTGATCCCTGGGTAAAGTTTGGGGTTACTTGCTGTGCGGCTGCAGGGCTAGCCAACATCATCAATAAAATAAGACGTTTCATTCTTCTTTCTTTTTGGGTTCAGGAGGTTTAGAGTTTGTTTTACTATTCGATGTAGTCAGTCCAAAAGTTGCAAGTGCTCCTGTAAAAACAGAAGCTACAAATGTAATATCTCCACCGCTTTGTCCCTTTTTAATCATAGGGAGGTCAACGTAGTTAAGAGTGATAATAAAACCACTCCAGATAACAACACCTAGTCGGACAAAAGTACCAAGGATTTGTAGTTCATCCTCAGTATTTTCTTTGACTTTATCTAAGAAGTTTTTTCCTCCTTTTTTTTGGTTAGTTTGGTCCATGCTTGTTTAAAAACAGGTTTCATAACAGTTACTAACCACTTAAATAAAGAAGTAGCAGTAAGGGTGGCTGCAACAGACACAACAGCTGTAGTAGCTGCTGTAGTCAGAACTATGCCATCAGGTACCGGCACATCCATTTCTGTAAATGGAACACGTACTGTAGGCTGTTCTGGTATAGGTATAGAAGGTGGTTTAATCGGGGGTTTTTCTGAAGGCGTTGTACCCTTAACCCCCGGAGGTGGTCGAAGGTCGCTAGGAGGCACCACAAGCGGCTTGTATGAGGGCAAATCCGCTCGTGGGACATCTAGTACCGGAGTTGGTAAATTAAGAGGCTCAGGGAGCCTTATGTACGGTAGTACTGGCGGCTCACCTAAGTCCATTACTTAACACCAAAGAAACCACGCTCAATAAAATCAACAGCAGTATCATCGACTGTGTTGTCGCTTTGTTCTGCCGCTTTGCGGAGAAGGTCAACAATCAGACGCTTTACTTTGTCGCTATTGAGGAATGAAAAAAGGATTGGACGGATAAGGGTAATCATAATAGATTAAATTTAAGGTTAATTAAGCTGCTTCTAGTGCAGCAAGTCTAGCTTCAAGAGAATCAATTTTTGCCTTTTGTTCTTGAGCAATTTTAAGAAGAATTGGTGTAAACTCCTCATACTGAATAGAGTCATAGTGACCTGCGTGTGGGTTGTAAGAGCACAACCTAGGGTCAATTTCAGCAACGTCTTCAGCAATAAATCCCCATTTACTATGGGCTGGATTCTCACCTTCATTCATCCTTTTGCTATCAGCATCCCAAGTAATACCTTCGTCTTGACAGTAAGCTTCACAATCATCAATAGTAGGTGATTCACCTTCTGCAAGATTATCTAAATAAGCTTGGGGGTACTCAGGATCGGGAATCAGAGGTCTGTACCATACAGGTTGGACTTCATCAAGAATCCTATTTGCATAAGACAAATCCATTGGTTCGATGTTGGTTTTATACCTTCTACTTGAACTTGCACGTCTCAAGCGTCCATCACTTGTAACACGTACAGTAGATCCACTTGAACCCACAGTATTATTGTAGATACCAAAAAACACAAAGGTTCCACTCTGCATGTATCCACGTCTTACACCGCCAGTAGTAAAGCCGAGGCTGTTAGTTCCATTACGGAATAGACCCGTATCAGTATCACTGGTAAAACACAATCCAGGGTCAACATTAGCCCCATTTTTCATCGTAATATCACCGTCAACCCGTAAAGTAGTTTGGAAATAACCACTTCCATTTACACTAAAGTTACCGTTATCGATAAGCCGCCGGCCAAACATGTAGCCGTCATTTGTATCAGCTTCTAATTGTAATGGATGAGGACCGTCCCACGCTCCAGCTATTCCATTATCATCACACAGAATATAGAGATTATTACTTGCAACATGAATATAAAAATCATCTGCGCCTGATCCAGTGTCAGAAAAAGTAATTGAAGGACTATCTCCTTCAAGAACTAGTTCTGATTGCTGAGTGTCAGTAGGATATACACCTTTAATCTTCAAACCATGATTCATGGTTATAGAGCCATCCAAAGAAGCAAAAGCCGCGGTCTTAATATTTGCTCCGTTTTTACGGCATTGTAAAGTAAGAGGAGCGTCCACTGTATTATTTACATACAGCAAATATCTTGCATCATCAACCTCGCTAAAAGTTAAACCTGCATAATTATCAGTAGCTGGTTTATTTAATACAACTTGACTAGTGCCATTAAAATTAAATTTAGCTGAAGCTAAAAACTCAGTACCAGCTGAATCAACATGTACTTTTTCAGAACCATCGGCAGAAATAGCAACTTTACCGTCAGTACCAGTATCGGTTACGACAACTGACGTATCACCGACAGCAATAGAGGTTACAGCACCATTTGATGCGGCAGTAATACGACCCTGTGCGTCAACAGTAAGGTTTGTAGCTGTATAACTACCACCAATTACACCAGTATCATCCAGTTTAGCAGCGGTTACGGCGTCATCCGCAATATTAGTTGTCTGATTTTCAAAACTATCAACATACGTTTTTGGTACAGCGTCAGCGCTATCAGTGGGGGTACCAAGACCAGTAATCTTGTTACTACCCATTGCCAAATCACCAGTCATGTCATCGCCAGTAACGGCAACATAATTAGTGTTAGCAGAGCTGGTGTCTACATAGTTCTTAGTTGCTGCATCTTGAGCAGCACCAGGGTCACCAAGACCGGTAATCTTGTTTGTACCCATTGCCAAGGCACCCGTCATATCGTCACCAGCAACGGCTACATAGAGCGGGTTAGCAGTGGTTGTAGTGTCTACATAGTTTTTAGTTGCAGCGTCTTGTGCACCGGTTGGATCGGTAACACTGGTAATACGGCTAGTGCTGACATCAACAGTACCAGTACCGTTAGGGTCAATAACTACATTAGCATTTGCAGTATTGGTAGAAATTTTACCTTGCACATCGACAAACCCAGTCCCATCAGGATTTAGGATAAGGTTAGCATTACTGGTTGTAACGATTGAATGTCCATTGGTATCCAAGTTACCACCAAGCTGTGGTGAGGTATCTTCTATAACTTCGTCAATACCAGCAACTGTATCATCAACATACTTTTTAGTTGCTGCATCTTGATCATCAGTTGGGTTAGTAACATTAATAATTTTACTGCTACTTACATCAACACTGCCAGTACCATTAGGCTCTAGCTTAATATTAGCGTTACTTGTAGCATTTGTAATTGTTGCTCGTATATCAACCTTACCAGTACCATCAGGATTGATAGTAATGTCACTGTTGCTAGTAGATACGATGCTGTTGCTATTTACGTCAAGGTCACCGCCAAGTTGTGGCGTCAGATCAGACTTCAGGTTAAACGCAATAGAGCCTGCAGGAATAGTAATAAAACCAAGCTGCTGATCTACTTGGAAAATAGGATCTTCTGTTTGGTTACCACCAATCTTAAACTTACCGTTGTGGTCGGTAGTTGCTGTCCAAACCTTACCATTGTTACTTTCAACAATCTGTTTGGTTTCATCGGGTACACCACCGTTTTCAGGCAAAGCGCTGTAATCAGTACCACTACCAACATATTCCATTGTGTGACCGCTAGATGCGATCATAGAACGAAGATAGAAAGATACAGCAGCGTCGTCGGTAATAGCACCGTTTAGACCTTGGTTTATACTCTTGTTGTTAGGATCAGGACGGCTAATCGTTACAGTCCAACCAGCACCACCTTCAGTATCGGTGTTTGCTGTTGCAGATAGGATCGGATAAATAACACTGTTAACTTCGACCAACATGTTAGTTGCTGGACGTTGTGTGTTACCAAACCATCCAGTTCCTGCAGTAGGTTCATTAACGTTAAAGGATGCCGCTCCATCAGACGCAGCACCATCAACATTAGACGTAAAGATAGCAGATGTAGATTTACCATCAGCCACCAAAGCTTCAGCACCAAAGTCTGTGGTAGATGCAGCCAGGTTGGCTTGACCACCATTCAGTGCTTTGATGTGGTACTTGTTAAAGAAAGCATAGCTAGACGTACACTGTGCATAACCGTTGTTACAAACAAGTGTACCAGGACCATTCAGACCGACGTGGGTGTAGCTGTCCGAAACCATCGAACGTAGCGGGCTAGTGCTCTTAGGCACTGAACCGTCGATAAGCATACCGCCACCAGTAGGCGCAGAATCAGTATCTCCAGCCTGACCACCACGCGGATTGTGAGCAAGCAGGTCATTGTTATCAATCTCACTGTCAGAGAAGTTAGTACAATTCTGAATATATGGAGATTTAGTAATATAGCTACCATTATAAAACGCAAAGTTCCAACCCTGACGATTAGGTAGAGCAGCATCAACAGTGTTGCCTGTACCTGTGTTGGCTTTCATGCCAGTCAACGTAAGGTTTTGCAAGAACGAACCACTGTTTACCTCAAACAGAGCGTGGTTGCCAACAGCGTGATCACCTTGTGTTGCAACAGTTGGGTGTATAATGCAGCTCCGCAACGCCATACCAATAATAGATACGTTACGGCGTTTAATTTGAATAGGTGCAGCTTCCTGGTAAACACCGGCAGCAACAATAACGGTCATACCGTCACCACCACCAATAAGAGGCAGCTGGAATCCACTACCACCATTACCACCAAGATTAGCATCATCTGCTGATAGGACATCACCAATCTGATACTCTTGGATTGTATTGCTAGAAACGTTAGTTACAGAAGTAACAGAACCGCCAGAGACCACAATAGTCGCTGTCAATCCTGATCCGGTTGTCCCACCAGTCAGAGGTACGGTTGTATAAGCACCATCGGCATAGCTACTACCACCATCAAAACCATCAGAGGTTTCAGTAGAAATAGAAATGTCAGCGTTGATGTCTGCGATAGCCGCTTTGATTGTAGCTTTTGGTGAACTAATCCGGTGACCAGTTGAACCATCACTACCACCAGCCTTATCAACATAAATAACCTTGTCCTGAGTTCGGAAACCGCCACCCTGTGACACAGTAGACCAACCGGTACCGTTCCAAATACTTAGAGTCAGGTTCTCGTCATTCTGCAACCAAGTCTTACCTACTTCCCAATCAGAACCAACAGGAACAGAAGTGTGCACAATAGTATCAAAACGGCGTGCAGCTGCAGAAGCAGTAAAAATATTAGTGTCGGCAGGAGAAGGAGAACCAGAGTTTTGTTCAGAATAGGTGATAATATCTTCATCCCTAATACGATCAAAGTCAACACTATTAGCCCCAATACCGAGAGTCACCTGACCACCAGAAGAGGTTTTAGTAAGACCAGTACCGTCGACCAAAACGTCATTATCAATAGCGGCGTCAATACGGTTATCAATTGACTGAGTAGTGGCAATCAGCGTATCTCCGTTTGTCCAACCTTCACCAGATGTGACAATATCACTGTCTTTGATCCGGTCAAGGTCCACAGAACCGGCACCAATACCTAGGGTAGTCTGACCTCCAGCTGTGCTTTTGGTGAGACCAGTAGTATTAATAAGGATGTCACCTTCAATAGCAGTATCGATTTTTGCGTCAATACGCTGATCAGTAGCTTGAGTAGTTGCTACCTGGTCATCATCAGAATCCCAGGTCTCACCAGAATAAACGGTTTCGTCAAATTTATTCCAGTAATAGTTTTTAAGGTAAGCGTCTACTTCATCAGAAATACCAGTACAACCAGCTTCCTGAATAGCATAACGCAACTGTTCAAAGTTTGTGTTCAGATCATTAGACCTGATAGAAGAACCAGGGTTAAATACTGAACGGATCTTGGAAACATCAGTGATCCGACGGATTTTAACATTATCAACAGTAGGCTCACCTGGCTCAGTAGGAGTAGCAGGGCTGGGCGGAGCAGACCCTGTAAACTCCACTACTGTTGGGATAGCATCAGTGATTTGCCAAGGGTAGGTGGCATCTGTCGTAAGAATTTCGTCGTATTCTTTTGTAGTTACGTTCCAAAAATAAACGTGTATTTCAGATTTAAAAATGTACGGGAAGTCAAAAGTAAATAACTTATTTGTCCCGTTTCCGGCTTGAATTGTTTCTACGGCAGAGCACGTCATGTTTTTTAATAACGGTTAGTTGTAATTGGCATGATCCCTTGTTCAGCTCTTATGTCATTCCGTTTCTTAAGCATAATACGTTGCTCAATAGCATTGCGCATTTCTGGTTCAAGATTACGGAAGGCATATTCTTCTGCTGTTTTCTGTGCCTCACGGATCATCATATGGATTTGGTCGTACTTTCCGATAGGCACCTCTTCGGAACCAACGAAACTACGACGCATTGTTTGCAGCTCCTTAATTGTATTACGGGCTTCGGCGGTCTTTGCAATTCTATTTAACTCTTCTCTGAAGATCCCCATCTGCCCCATTTCACGATTCAAAGCATTACGCTCATCTGCTTCAAGGTCAACACCATTGCGTTTCTTAAATGCAGTAGACACGTCATACTCAATATCATACAAGAACTTCTCTTCCTTAGTCATTGCTGGATGGATTTTAAGAGGAGAATAAGCGTTGTAGACACGTTGCAGGAAGCTGTATTTGTTAGGAGCTTCACCGCTGACAGGACTTACGATAGTAGGCAGTCTGTTGGTTTCATCAATCAAACCAATTGCTCGGTTGCGGTCAGCCAAGATTTCAACAATATCATTGTTAAGATCTTTCAAACCACCGTCAAGAATTTTACCAAATTCATTACGAGCACCGGCAAGAGGACCAAGAGAGTTGATTTGACCTGCAGCCCAACGATTCATAGCAAACTCGTTGCCACTAAAAACCTCTACTAAAGGACGCAAAGCAGACAAACCGGCTTGATCTGTTAAAGCAGCTGACAAAACAAAAACAGCTTTAGGAAAAAGATTTTCAAGAGCGCTTTCACCCAGCATGTCAAAATTATCAGCAATGTTAGCAACCATTGCAACCCAGTTACTTAAACCAGGACCAAGCACTTCGTTGTACTCAAACCGTGTACCGTCAGGTCCAATGACTGAACGGGGTTTAAAGCTACTGTTTTTCATCCTTGCAGTATTTAGCTGACGGTCAATAGAACCATCACCAGTAACACTGAACAAACCATCACCAAACAGTTTGTCTTTAATCACACTGCCAATAACAAGAGATGTAACGAAAGTACCAATAGCCTTACGACCAAGAGTACGGTTCTTCAAATCAATTAAAGCGTTTGTCTTTGCAATCTCATCCATTTCGTCAATCTTAAACCCACGAGTAGCAAGGATGTTATCCATGGATTCAGGGTTTTCCATAAACGTTTGAACAGACGTGTATGCTAATTCATTGATGTCTTTTTGAAAAGAGCGTAGTGGTGCAGGAATATAATCATCAGCAACCCTAACCATATTCATCATCGTTGTTGGAAACGTGAGGAATGGTGTCAGCATAGGTAGTGTCTGCAAAAGACCATCAACTTTCTTGCTAAGTCCGGTATCAAGGTTAAGTGCAATATCAGCATTGCTGTATTTAACAGCTTTATCTTTGATAATTCCACTTGCATCAAACATGCTGTTGTATTCAGCATCAGCTAGTTCTTTAATTCTAGCAGGAGTTGCAGCTTCACCAAGGCGTTCTAGTTCGTCCATAGCACGGAAGCGTGCCTGAGCGTTAGCCAAGGTAGCACCAGTCCAGGCGTCAAAACCTGTAAACAAGTTAGGTACAAGACGGAACACAGGGTCAGCAGCCATAGCTTGCATATCCTCGTATTGTTGCACAAGGAACTTAAAACCATGCCTACCTTGAGCTGCCTCTTGTTCAGCAATATAACGGTACTGGTTAATCTTCTCTTCCTGTTTAATAACAAGGTCCAGACGAGATTGACCTTTAACAGCGTTAGGATTCTGAGATGCTTTCAAGAACATCTGACCAGCATAAGGTAGTGCTTTCTTTTGTGTGTCGAAGATAGCGCTGTAAGCCATCCAGCCACGCTGCAGATCTTTCAACTGCTTACGTGCCATAGCACCACCAAAGTAGGCTACAGGCTCCGCTACGAGACCGCTGAGGTTACCATAGAGTGCTCTAGCAGCAGTACCTACAGCAGACAGAAGGCTGTTAAAATAATTAGACCTTACAGCCTGTGCGATAAGGTTAGGTTGATCAGGATTTGGATCGTAGATAGGACGGAAGTTAGTAAAACTATTAAGAATGTCCTCGTTCATCTTAGCGATGGTGTTAATACGACCATCACTCATTTCATACAGCTCAAGAAATGAATCCAAGATGTCAGGACGGTTTTCCTGCAACCACATCCAGTTCTCGGTAAACATCTCGCTATCAGTTTGAATCTGACGGAGTGCTACAGGGTAAGATTCTTTAATATCGTTAGCGATCTGCTCAGGAGATTTAAACAGGTTCTTAGCACGCTCACCAAGAGCAGCAAGACCTTTCTTTTGAGTAGTAAAATAACGAGTAGAACCGACCAGTTGTTGTAGGAAATTGATCTTATCTAGGATTTGTTCTTGACCATTTTCGATAGAAACAGAACCACGATTCAAACGCATACCTTCTGCAAGGTCAGCAATCTGACCAGCCATAGACGTTGCAGTATAAGCTTGTGCTTTAGCAACATCCATACTGGTGTAGTTTTTAACCAAAGAGTTAATGCTACTCAAAGCATCCACATAACTGTCTTGATTAAGAACCTCACCACCAAATTCATTAACTGATGGATTCAAAACCCGACGTATATCTTCAATGCTAGCAGACGGGTCAAACAACTCTAGAACAAGGTTATCACCAGCAGCTGCTACTTCATCTGCAGATACAGCAAAATCTTCAGCAACCATACCGACACGATCGGCTTCTTTAAGTTGTTGTGTCAAACCAATAGTAATCTCTTCTACACCACCAGGAGTTTCTGCACCATACTTAAGTGCAGGTCCGCTGATGAAGTTACCGAGACGACCATAAACAGTACCTTTATTGGTTTGAATACGCGCTGCGTCAATACTAGCACCAACAATACCAAAGTCATCAACCGTACGCATTCCGGTCTCACGGAACTCATACAGGTCATGAACACCCTTAAGAGGGATGTTAGGATCAGCCGCTTTGCTTTGATTGTAATAACCAAGTTCATCCAAAGCTTCATCTTGCTTAGCCTGGTATTGAAGCAAAGCCTCTTCAGGCACCTCACTGACAGGTTTAGGTTTGTTAGCAGCTAGATACTTAACAGCTTGATCTGACTCACCGACAATGACAGGAGGTTTGCGGAAAACATCTTTTACTTCAGATACAGCATTGCTAAATTTACCAGCAAATCCAACCAAAGGAATCATAAATCCAAGGGCTAGATCTTCGTTAATACTTTTCTGTCGTTTGATGTCAGGGCTATCGCCGTCAAGCGTAGCCCAGCTATCTGGGATAAAATCGTATTGAGGCGGCAATGCTTTTTTAACCATACCAGCAAGGTTGTCACCTTCCTCGTATTCAGAGCTAACAGCACCAACTGCAACGGATGCACCGGCTTCAACACCACGTGCACCGACAAACTTCATAAAGGCTGTGTTACCCAATGGGTTACCTACATTTGCCTGTGCAGCCCTACCTGCCTGCATACCAGCACCTTGCAAAAGCACGGTGGGCATTACAACGGAAGAAATTGTACGAGTAGCTTGTGCTACCCCATCTTCATACTTTGTAGCTTTAGGAATCTTAGGGATTTCTAAGCCCCGCATGATAACACTAAGTCCTTGGTTCAAGGCATCTACACCAAAGTCGATAAGACCCATTCCTGGTGCACTCATGCGTTCTGACATCCCGGTATAATGTTGTCCGAGAGGCGTACCGAAATAATGTAAACCTTTAAGAAATCCTTTTTCTTGTTGTGGTTGCTCGCCCGTAGGCTGAGACTCAGTTTCAACTGGTTCGGGTTGCACTGCCGTAGCAGCTTGTGCGGCTTCTTGCTCAAGCATCGAAGGCTCCTCTTGAGGGGCTTCCAATCTCTGCTGGATCTCTTCGATCTGTTCATTAGAGAGTTGGGTTTGACGCTCTTGCTCATCCAACACAAAATCCTCACCTAAGTTAGAGTATTCTGAGGGATCGTTCATCTGTATTTGTTAGAGTTGTTTAATACGTTAGTGGGGGTTCACCTAAATCATAACCCCTACCAGCCTTAATAATGGATCGGTCAGAAGCTGTGGGTCCAACCCACTGACCATCACCACCAGAGTTAAGGAGTGAAAGAGCTAAGAAGTCTTGTAGTTCTGGACTAAATTTAGCGTTTAACGGTAGGTTATGTCTTTCAACCAAACCTCTTAGAGTACTATTAATTATTTGATAACGACCGGCTGCATGAATACCACCGGCATTTTGGAACTGCTTTGTGTTAAGAGTAGAGAATCTAGGATCACCTTCCTGCAACACTTGACCTAAGGTCATTTCTGTCAGCGGTAAGTTGTACCTAGCAGTAGGCATTTGAGAATATGCACCACTGTAACCTAAAGTCTTTGTACCACCGTCAGTACCACCCTGATTCACAGCATCATAGCCAGCACTACCAGATTCAGTTAGAGCAATAGTGTCTAGAGCACGAACCTGTTCAGCACCACCATAGGTCGCTGTTTGACTCATTTTAAAGCTACCACGCCTTGGCAGGTTACCGGTAAGCATTCTAGTACCACGGTTTACTTGAGCAGGGATATCTGACAAGAACAGCTTACGCATTGCAGCTGGTGCGTTGTCAATTAGATCAGTAACAGGTGATGGTGTAAGCACAGGTTTGTTTGCACCAGACACAGCATTGTTTGCTTGACGCTGGGCGTTGTAAACTTCACTTGGTTTAAGATTTAATTGATCTGCAACACGAAGTACGCCAGGCGGATATTGAATCACGCCGACAAGAGAAGACTGATAGGCTGCATCCATCTCATCTTGACTTGCTAGTGTATAAGGTTCAGCAGCAACCGCTGCACCACCTTTCAGCAACCTTTTATCAATATTGGTATTACGTTCTTGTACTTCTCTATCGGAAGTTTGAATGTTTGGGAAGACCAGTCTGTTGTTTGGACCGGTCTTAGAATAAAAGGGGCTAAATTTATCATCACGGGCAGCAGCATCAACCATTTGGTTGACATTTTCCAACGCTTTAAGTGGATCATTAGTAAGATTAAGTTGTTTTAGATATTCAGATTCAAGACGAGCTTGTACCAAGAATGTAGTTGCACTGCCCTGCTCTTCATTAGGATCAATTTTAGTCAGCTTCCGAGCAGTTGCTCTCAAACCCTTTTTAATACCTAATGCTTCAGGACCATACCTAGTCAACTGCTGCTGTTCATAAGCTTCTCTAGCTTTTTTCTGCAGTGTTGGATCTTGGATACTGTTTACAAAAGGAAGGTCAAGAATACCAAACCTTTGTCTTTGCTCAAACGCTTGCTGAACTTCTGCTTTGTTCTTTGCAAACGCTGCAGTTTCAATATTTTTAATCGCTTGAGGGATTGGCAAACCGTTGTCACGGTAACGTTTTTTTACAAGCAGAGATGCTTGAGCAGCATTTTGATTGTAAGCCTCTTGAATAGCAGGCAGACTGGATCTAACCCATGCCTTATCCTGCTCTTCTACTAGCTGACGTTCAACACGAAGGTTGGTTGCAATAGCTTTGTTACGAGCCGCCAGACCATCTTCCCAACGGTTTGACCAGTTTTCGTACCAAACCTTACCATCAATCTTGACTTTCTTAATCTGTTCTAGGTCAGAATTAGGATTAGCCACCTCCTCTTGCATCCTATCATGAGCTGCTTTTAGACCAAAGGCAGACCTGATGTACTGGTAGCCAGCAGTAAAACCTTCAAAATTATTGGTACGGAATGCTGCATTAGCTAGTTGACGAACTTCCTCTTCTTTATCTTCTAAGTTTCTTTTACGAGTTTGCTCGTCAATTGCACCGTTAAACTTGCGGATAGCGTCTAAACCTTTGCGTACCTGGAGTGGTTCTGTAATGTTCAAGAACTTTAGAACATCCCTTTCAGTTTGTTCTTGCAGCTCGCTTATTAAATTCACATCACGAGAAGCCTGCAATCCAGTAAATTCATTACCGCTAGAAGAAACATATTTAGTTTCACCATCTACTAGACGTGCTTGCAGTGAATCACCATACAGCTGTAAAGATAATTCATTCATCGCAGCTTGTGCAGCATATCCAGACATACCTGGGATACCTGCCAAGTTTTTAATTGTCTCAAGACGGTCTTCACCGGACTCTACAGCGTTAGCTGAGATCTCACCCATCAAAGCTATAGAACCATCAATACGTGCATTCTCAGCACGGATGTATTCCTCTAGTCTTTCAGGATCAACATTTCGTACAGACAGTCTACCAAGTTCAGTTTGATCTTCGATCATCTGTTTGGTACGTCTAGCGGCTTCTTTGCCTAAAGTATCACTAAACTCAACTAGACTATCGACAACACTTGTAGCTGCTCTAGAATCAATATCAGCTTGTGCTTGCTCACCTTTAATATTAGCGAGAAGTTGGTTCTGTTGATTTTGAAGGTTTTGTTGTTGAGTCGCAAAGTTTTCGTTAGCAACCCTCATTGCATAAGCAGCATCAGATTCCATAGCTCTGGCTTCAACTGCCCGCTGCTCTGCTTCAGCTCTTCGGTTTTCTTCTAAGCCTTGGATAATCCGGTTGCTTTCTTCACGCATCCGGGAGATACCCTCTGTGCTCAATTTGTTTGGACTAAAACCCTTGCGTTGAGCAGAGGGTCTGTATTGGATACGTGCCATAGGTTAATTATTGAAAGTAGTTAGTGCTAGTACCGATTTTAGGTGTGCTACTACCACCAAAGTCAATTGACGCTAAGCTGCCTGCTGCTGAAGCTACACCAGATACAAGCGGTGCCCATACATTCTGTTGAGTGGCTGGTGGGACATAACCAGGAATAGCTTTTTCAGGTTCGACAAAGATACGTTCTGGAGGAAGCTCCGGGGCTGGAGTATACGACAACCGCTCAGGAAACAGCATCATACTAGCTTTAGTATTGAGGTCTGCCACGTTTCGATCGATCCGTACTTGCTCAATATTACGCTTGGTTTGATTAATGGTGCTCTTCATGTTCTCTCTCATTACATCGAGATTAAACTGAGTCTCTTCTCCAGCATTCTTAACTGTGTTTTCAATACGCTCAAGATTAAGACCAATGCCTGTCTTCTCAAGATTAAGGCTCATGTTAAGCTCTGCTAACTGAAGAGCACTCTTCTTAGCATTGCCAGAAAGTTCAGCCTCAAGACCCATCAGACCTCGCTGCATTTGAGCTAGGCTAGATTGACGACCTTTTTCAGCAGATTTACCGGCTTGTGCAGAGGCTTGTAACTTACCCCGATCAAGCATACCTTCTACAAGCTGTGTCTCTTTAGCTAAACCGTTTTGCTCCATCAGAGTGTTGATAGTGTTTGCAAAACTAGCACGACCAAACTCTCTACGATTGGCAATACCTGATAGCTGGTTAAACTGTTCAGACCTGCTAAAGTTTGCCTCAGCAAAAGTCTGTTTCAACTCATCAAAAGTATTTCTGTATTGGAACTGTTGTTGAATAAAAGCTTCATCAAGAGCAGCCTTTTCAGATTCAAGAGCTACATCTGTAGCATCAGCATTAATATCTAACTGCTGACCTGAAATAGTCAGGTTTTTTTCATACTGTTTTAGAGCTGAAAGATATTTATAGTCTTGAATTTCGTTAGCACGCTTCCAATCCTTAATACGACTTTCGTGATTAAAATCACGCATCGCATAGTAGTTAGCCTGCTCAGCTTCAAATACCTTTTCGTTATGCTCGTTCCTGCTGTTAGCAATTTGCTTGGCTAATTTCTTCTGCTCTTTCTCTGCTTTCTTGGCAGCAGAGTTTTGTTTTGATGCTTGGCTAGAACCCATAATGCCGCCAATAAGAGACGATGCGGCACTAACACCAGCGGCAATTGTAAGAGGTTCAATACCCATCTCCAGACCAGATACAGCCAGCTGATCGTCTAGGAGGTTATTAATTTTTGGATTAAACATTAAGCCCTCCTATAGAATCGTGGAGAATAGTTACCCTCCCACATCATTGACACCAACGATACAGGGTATGGAAAATCACTTGTCACTTTTAACTCAAAATTAGTATTACGTTGGTGGATGGGTACAGTGAAAACTCTTTCCGGCTGTACAGGATTCTCGTCAGCATTATAGCTGCCAGCATCGATTGTGTTTTGCAACGACCTCCACTCAGGAGATCCATCTGCTTTATACTTAAAGTGAATTGTACCAGTTCTACCGACAGAGAACTTGACCCTTGAAATCGTCAGAACACTTGTGAAGTCAGTTTTATTTTGTTCAGGACGGTAGTAGAATTTAGGTAAAGTTACTTCATAGTCATAACCATATCCGACAACAATACCATCGTCAAAACTTGTAAAGTTACCTTTAACTTCAAAGTAATCAAAGTTTGTACCGCTTTCGACACGCTTCAAGGCTTCAGCATAGTAGCCGGAATCAGCATCAATTTCAGCATCTGTATCTTTGTCAGCATTAGGTACTGTCAAAAGCATTGTAGCTTTAGTATCAGCAATTGGTGTGTAAGGCGTGTAGATTTTAGTAAGATCATTTGCAAGGTCATACACAACTCCTGTAAGAGTTGCTACAGGAATCTGTCCTCCTGTACCACCACTAATTGTGATAGTATCGCCAGCAGTATAACCGTTACCACGGCTGTTTACAGTAACAGTGCTGAGAGCACCGCTGCTAGTTGTAATGTCAACCGTCAGACCTGTACCAGTACCTCCGGTAGTAGCTACATTAGTACCGTTACTATAGCCTGACCCAGCAGCACTGATAGCACCTAGTGTACCAACAATACCATTACCTAGGAAAGGACGTGTAGCCATGTCCAAGCATGGGTTGCCTGTAAAAGAAGTTGCTGTAGAGTAAACCTCACCACTAGGGATTTGATCAAGAGTAATCTTACCAAGTGTGTACTCATCTTGGTGCTGGCTAACTATAACAACATCATCATCAATAATCGACAACGCTTCAATAGTAGTAGGGATTTCCCACTTAGTCCATGCCTGGAAGATGTCCTTCTCTCCATTGTTGTAGAACCTATACAAGTACATATAGGAGCTGCTGCTATCTGCAAGCATGATAACAGAGTTCTGCGGGCTTACAGTAAGGCGATCAACAGTACTAGGAATCCATTCCAATACAACCTTACTGATGTCTATCACAATCGGACTCTGTTCAATGTCCCGTAGACCTAAAGTAAACAGCTTGGAATAACCAGGAACACTGGTAACAAAGGCTGCAGTAGTACCAACATCAACAGGCGGGATAGTTGTTTCCATCTCGTAGTTAGAGATAGTACGGATAACCGTTGTTGATGGTGTCATTGTAGTTGTGTTGGCAGAGTAGACTTGAAACTGCTGCCTAGCACTAAATAACAGAAGACCTTGTGGAGAAGGTAGAACATCAGTCAATACAACAGGTCTAACACTCGATACACTAAGATCGATAGGATCTGAATCAACTTGAGTTAATGCAGATTTAGCAAAAAAACTGTATGCATCATTTGCCACACCAAAGAACACATTGTCCTCTGAAAGCAGACCAAATCTGTTGTTATAGAAAAATGTTGCAGTAATCTTTTTTCCTGTATAAGTTACAGGATTTGTAGCTTCAACTTTGATAAAAGAAGGAGGTGCGTTAGTGAGATCATCACCGGTTTCCCGTGGCTTCCAACTAATAGGTTTAAAATTGAATGAAGTAGCACCAGTGTTTTCTAGCTGGTGAGGCATTTTAGATGCGTCTAATCCAGGAGATACATCAGGTGCAACCGTTTCTTGCCAGAAACCTCGACCTCTATTTAGGCTAGTATTAAGTGCTACAAATTTAACATAGTAATCATCTTCAACAGAATCAGTGTTGACAATTTTTACTGTATGACCACCAAAAGATTCTTGAGGAAGTTTAGCAGATGAATCAACTTGATCCTCAAACACTTCTAAAGCAACATTACTAAGACCGCCCCTAGCGTCAATGTCAAAGGCGAGCGCCGTGCCTCCAGGTGTACTATAATCAGTAACCACACCGTTGGCTTCATTAGTTCTTCGGATATTGATGCTGTTATTAAAACCTTCTACATACCACCTACCATCAAAATCAGTATTACTTGCAGCCTGTTGGGTTGTAATAAGGTTAATAATACCATCAATTAAATGGTGAGTGTTTTGAATTTCTGATCCTGGACTTGTTACTCGAAGCAACATGTCATCAAAAGTTGTAGTATTTTGAGCCGTTACTGTCATCGACTGATTCTGTATAGTGACAGTAAACTCATCATTTTCTGCTAATGAAAGAAGTTTTAGGGTAGCCTGAGATTTCGGAACAAATGAATTGGCTGCTTGCATTGCAGTTGCAACAGTTTTGTTAGTAATAACTGTCACGTCTTGAACACTACGAAAATGATAATCAGATTGCTTAGTACCAGTAAGGTATCCTGTACCGGTATTAGTTATGGTGCAAAACGTACCCTCATCTTTAGTCCATACAAAAATATCAGTACCTTTAATAGCACCGACATAAGAACCAGCTTCGTCCCGATCAATGAAAAACCAAGCAGCGTCAGCTAGTTCTGATTTAGTAAAAGGTGTTCCGTTAGCTTTTTTAAGTACATTGACATGCTCCATACCAGGTCTTTTAAGAAGACCAAAGGTAGGATCAGGGTATCCATTAACGCACTCAGTAACTTGATTGATTAATTTTTTGTCATCATTTTGGCGGGATACACCACCAAGAAAATTAGGGGTTTGTTGAGTTACTGCAGGCATTAGCGGATCAAGGTACGGAACGGCTTGTAGGGTGTATAGAAGTTACCAGCTCTGTGTGAACCAAAGAAGGAATAATCCCCTTGCTCACAATCATACTGCACAGCTTGGGAACGTGTGGTCTGTTCTTTAGCAGACAGAAGCGAGTACTGGTTAGTATCACCAATAATACGGCTAGATACAACAGCAGCTGCTCGTGCTACAATGTAAGCCTGAATAGGTGCTGGGATGTTCTCCCAATCAAAATGCCACAGAATGTCTACATATACATTACCGTGAGTCCATTTATAACTATGGTTGACTTTATCGTAGAGTTTACCGCCACGGAAAATAGCGTCTAGTCCAATGTTATTAGCAGTATCATCATTCAAATCCATCTGCAGGACATTAGCAGGGATTAGGATTTCATCATTAGAGTCGGGTGTAATCTCATAATGCATTTCGGTGTTAAATGTCCATCCTTCAGACTGTACTTCACGTGAGACTTCTCTCAGAGTGTCGAGTGCAATCGCAACGTCCGGGTTGGTTTGTTGCTCAACTCTAGTTGTAACTTTAGATTGAGTAAGTGTGCTTGACGCAACTGTTTGTGAAAGGTTTAGTGTGTAGTTGTAAGTTTCAGGTGTAGTACCCTGTGCAACACCAGCACTAATAGTAGAAGTACCTGCAGTCACACCAGTGCCACCAATAAACGTACCGACAGGGATGTCAGCAGTTTCGGTAGTCAAAGTGGTACCAGAAATAGATCCGGTAAATTCCTCAACCTTATTGATTACAATAGTATCTTCAGTTTCTAACGTAGTTACAGGAGCCTGACCAACTGACGCCAGGATCTGATTAACGGCTTTAAGCTCAGTGGAGCCAGTGGTATGATAAGACATAATTGATAATGAGACTTATTCTCAATAAAGAATTAAAAAAAAGGAGCCTCCGAAGAGACTCCCATATAAGAAAGGATCAGAAGCCAGCAGGCTTGGTGCCAGTACCAGCAAACAGTTCCACACAAGCAGCGGGATTCAGGTAGTCAGCGCCCATGGCGAGACGACCCAGGATCACGTCACCTTGGTAGATGGT
>Ga0099849_1000429_pt1 | contig 19428 bp, 11 predicted proteins | sample CB_VirMetaG_4_FD_78177 | JGI IMG/M metagenome (GOLD analysis project Ga0099849, IMG submission 78177) | Freshwater to marine saline gradient viral communities from Chesapeake Bay - CB_1508_1M Viral MetaG | ecosystem: Environmental > Aquatic > Marine > Coastal | place: USA: Chesapeake Bay... | reverse complement strand
CAACAATTTGCTTCTGAATTCAGAAAACTAACCAATGAGTGATGATGTAAGAAAGGAGTTACTTCCTGGATACGCCAAGATTGAAGAAGCAATCTTGACTAATTTCCAAGGGGAAACTGTTGACATAACAGAACTAATCTCTGACGTGACAGTCAGAGAATCATTGTATTCTATGTTTTGCGTTTTTGAGATCATTATTGTTGACGGTGTTGCGTTGTTAGAAAAGTTTGCAATAACAGGCAACGAGAAAATTAAAATTCGAATCAGCAAAAGAAATTCTTCTAGCGGCGAAGATATTGACACAACCAAATATCTTGTTCTGACTGGCATCCAAGAATATGCCAGAATAATTAACCAGAGTCAGGTATATAAAATACAGGCAGTTTCTGAAACCGCCATGAACTGTTCAATTGCCAGAACATCAAAAACAGTAGAAGGACCAATAAGCAAGATTATCAATGATCTGTATAGCAATGAGGTTCAATTCAATCTGCCTTTGACTTCTGACGGAGAACAGACCCAAGGTAACTACAAGATCATTCTTCCCAACTATACCTACACAGATATTTTCTCAATGCTGCTTAACAAAGCGCAGAACTCATCAGGTTCAGTGTTCTTCATGTTTGAAACATTGTGGGGAGACATGACACTCACCTCATACAAAGAAATGATTGGACAAGATACCTTGGATAAGTATCGCCTAACAGACTTTGAATCTTCCAACAAAAGAAAAAGCGAATATGATAAACTGAGAACAAAGATTAGAAATCTAAGTTCAAACCTTGGTGTGTCGCACTTTGATGGTTTCAAAAAAGGCGGGTTAGCATCTAGGGTGTTTGTTAATGACATGGCAACAAAAACATTCACCCAGACAGATTACGATCTTCTTTCTTCAGGAAACAGCAAATTGTCAAAAGACTTTTTGTTAGCAGAAGAATACACAGTAGCAAACAAACCGCTACAAGATTTCAAACAACCCAAGACCTTCATGGTAAATCAGAATTCTTTGGCGTTCCAAGGGCAGGAGAACTTACAGAACAGAGTTGGCGACAGCATTGCCAAGAAACGCTTCCAATATGAAAACCAGTTTGCTGTCTCGCATAACATTACAGTGACTGGAGACACCCGCCTAAGAGCAGGCACCATGATTGAGGTTGAATTACCAACAGCAACTGATCCGACATTTGCTCCAGTCAACAGAGACGAGTATCTGTCAGGCAAGTATTTTATCTCAAGCGTCACTCACTCTTTTGGTGCAGCAGGATCATACAACGAAACGCTAACCATAAGAAAAGATTCTATTGACCGTCAGACTATGCTAACAAAGAATAAGGATTTGAAATAATGTACGGTGATTTTGTTTGGTGGGTGGGCGTTGTTGAAGATCGAAAGGATCCTGAGAAGTTAAATCGCGCTCGCGTGCGCGTGTTCGGGTATCATTCACAAAGCACATCAGATATCAAAACTGAAGACCTTCCTTGGGCAACTGTTATGATGCCAACCACCTCGGCAGGCACATCTGGTATTCACGAATCCCCTCATGGTCTGGTGGAAGGTTCTTGGGTTCTGGGGTTTTTCCGAGATGGACCAGATGCTCAAGACCCTGTGATAATTGGAACGGTTGCTTCTCAGTTCGCCGAAGCACCACAGGAAGGGCGGGGTTTCAGAGACCCATCGGGCACATATCCGAAAGCAGACTATATCGGCAAGGCAGACGTCAACGTGCACGCTCGTGGAGACTCCTCTGAGGTCGTTTCCAACAAGATTAGTACCGTAACCCTAGATGTTCCAACCGCCTCTGGAGCGACCTGGAGCGAACCCGAGACGCCTTATGCGCCGGAGTATCCTTATAACCATGTTGTTGAAACTGAGTCGGGGCATATAACCGAACTGGACGATACCACTGGCGCTGAGAGAATCCACGAGTACCATCGCTCTGGAACGTTCAGAGAGGTCTACCCAGACGGAACAGTGGTCACTCGTATAGTGGCGAAAGAATATACGGTCGTTGCTGGTGACGACTTTGTGAACGTCAAGGGGAATGTCAAACTCACCATTGACCAAAGTTGTGACACCTACATTAAGGGAGACTGGAATATCAAAGTAGACGGAAACTTAAACGAAACCATTGGTCTAAGCAGAACAACAACCATTGGACAAAGCGATACTGAATCTGTGGGCGGCAGTAGATCAACAACCATTGGTGGCGGCGTGACAGAAAGTTTTGCAAGTCGGTCAACAAGTATTAGCGGCAGTGACTCTCTCAGTATTGGCGGCAAGCATACTGTTTCTGCTCCAGATGCTAGTGTGGTTTACAGCAAAGGCAAGATACAAGTTGTCAAGGGCGATATTATTGACACTGGTGTTGTTCTTCATACTCACGGTCACTCAGGCGGGTTCTAGGGATATAAATAACATCTATGAGTACAAACTATTCAAACATAGACACCACAACAGTTGGTTACAGAGACTTAGATCTGCAGTTCAAGTTGCATCCACAGTATGGCGATATTCGTCCTGTTACTGACATTAACGCAATAAAGAACTCCATCAAGAACATAATCTACACTCGAAGAGGTGAGTCGCCTTTTAATCCTTCGTTTGGTTCTAATGTGTTCAACTATTTGTTTGAGAACGCAACTGACACCACAAAGTATTTGCTTGGTCAGGAAATAGAATACTCAATTGAAGAAAACGAACCACGAGTTAAACTAACAAAAATAACAGTATCGGATAACAGAGATGCTAATGCGTATGTCATCCGTCTTGATATGTTGATTGTGAACACACAAGAAGAAGTAGACATCACACTTAATCTTAAGAGATTGCGATAATGGCACAACCAAGTTTAGTCGATCTTGATTTCGACAACATAAAAGATGAACTGAAGAAATACATGCAGAACCAGACAGAGTTCACAGACTATGACTTTGAAGGTTCTGGGTTATCTGTTCTTCTTGATGTTCTTTCATACAACACGCACATGAATGCGTTGATGGCGCATCTTGTTCTGAACGAATCGTTTTTGAACACAGCGCAGGTTAGAGCAAACGTTGTTTCTCATGCACAGCTGTTGGGGTATGTTCCTAAGTCAAGAACAAGTGCTTCTGTTGAGATTGATGTGGTTGCGACAGGCGATGCCGGCACTGCTGCTTCTATTACTATGGCAAGAGGCACTTCTTTCAAAGGCACAATTAACAATGTGACATATTCTTTTGTTACATTGAATTCAGTCACTGCATCAAAAGACACAAATAACCAGTATACATTCAGCAATGTGCCTGTGTACGAAGGTTCTATCAAAACAGAGAGATACAATGTTGACTCGCTGATTGATTTCCAAAAGTTTGAAATCAACTCAACAACCATTGACACAAAAACAATTTCTGTTACTGTGTTTGATAATGCAACCGACACCATAGGAACTTCTTATGAGTTGTATGCAGACATTGCTGACTCGGGACCAGACTCTAACATTTATTTCATACAAGAGAATGTGTTTGGTAGATATGATGTTTATTTTGGCGACGGCATTATTGGTAACAAACCAGCAAACGGCACCATTGTTGAACTCTCTTATGTAGAGACAACTGGACCTGATGCTAATAACATTGTTTCTCTTTCTGCCAACGGCAATATTGACGGCATCTCTAATATTGTCACAACGTTCTCTAGTGGGTTTACATTTACTTCCGGCGGCGCATTGTCTGAATCGGTTGAATCAATTCGTTACAATGCGCCTCTGGTTAATGCCACGCAAGACAGAGCAGTTACTGCAAACGATTACCGAACGCTGATTCTTAATCAGTTCTCTGAACTTGCTGACGTTTCTGTCTGGGGCGGAGAACAGGCATCTCCACCAGTTTACGGCAAGGTGTTTGTAACTCCTTCTCTTGTGTCAGGGAAACTGCCAACAGAATCATTTAAAGATGCAATCAAAAACTTTCTGACAACAAAAAACATAGGTTCTATTTTGCCAGAGATTGTTGATCCAGAATACACTTACCTACAGTTGTTTGTTGGTGTGAAGTATGATGAGAATAAAACAACCAAAACGGCAGGGGAACTGGAAGCTCTGGTTAGGAATCAGATCTCTACATACACAACAACAACACTAAGATCCTTTGGTGGTGTTTTAAGAAACTCAAACCTTACTGCCTCTATTGATAACCTAGACGAAGGCATTGTTAGTTCTGTGATAAGACCAACAATGTATAAGACGTTTACGCCAAACCCAATTCAAACAACAACCTACAACATTCTATTTCCAAGTAAGATTTATTTGACTTGTGATGCTGAGTACAGTATTGACTCGACAGAATTTTTGATTGACGGGACAACTGCTAAAATTGGAGATGAAGTTATATCAGGAACTGAAACAACAAGAAGGTTGTTCTTTTATGACGCTGTTTCTGGATCTAAACTGCAATCATATTCTGATGTTGGCACAATAGACTCAACCACAAACACCATTATAATCAACAGCATTAAGTTTGATACTACAAACAACATCACTATTTATGTGAAACCGGATGCGTTTGATATTGCACCTAAGTATAACCAACTTCTTGAGGTGTTGTCTAGCGATGTCACTGTGACAATGTCTCTTGATTCAATCAGCGCAAACGGTCAAAGCGGAATAACTTCTTTCACCACATTCGAGAGAATTTAAGTTAAGTGAGCAGAGAAAAGAATAGAGTAGAGGAATTAATCCCAGAGGGATTGCTGGAAGCGGCAGTCCCTTTTATTGATTTCTTGAAAAAATATTACGAGTTCATGGAGGAAGATACATACTCTCCATCTTCTGTCATTAACAAAGACCAGATAACTCGTAATGTTGAATCAACAAGTCGTCTATTCTTACAAAGATTATACACCGAAGTTGGCAATGGAATTTACGTCAACAAGGACAACCTTGATGCTGATGTTGCCAACCTTATCAAAAATGCAAACATTCTTTATGAAGCAAAAGGAACACTGGAATCAATTAAGGTTCTGTTCCGTATTGTTTTTGGCGAAGATATTGACATTTATCTCCCAAGAGATTTCATTCTAAAACCCTCTGAGGGTAATTGGGACAGACAATACTCGTTTATTGCTTCTCTTGATGCTGGCGATCCGTTTGACATGGTCGGGGAGTTTGTTGAAATAACAACACAATTCCCAGGACAACCACAACAAACTATTTCAGCAGAAGTTGTTAGTATTAAGTCAACCACAAAGACAAATTACTATGAAGTCTTTGTGACCAAGAACACAATCAACGTCTTTTATTATGACGCAACTGTTTCTTTTGAAGATGTGCAGATGACCATTGAATCAATCGCAGACAGGTTGTTGTTTGCTGTTGATCAGGGCACACAATTCAATCTCTCTACCACATACGACATAAAAAACTATTCAAGAAATTGGTTTGCTGATTTTGTTACTCCGGAAAGTTATGATGTTCCTGCAGGGTTTGACGCGGGTTCTGGTTCAAGCACATTAGACTTTGTTTCTGGCGCAGGCATTTCTGTTGGAGACTATATCTGGGGAGATTCAGCAATTCCCACAGACACAACAATAGCAACGCAGGTAGACTCTGATACATTCACCTTGTCAACGCCTTTGGTTGCAACAATCCCTACAGGGTCAGGCAAAACTCTTTCTGTTTCTTCTTATCCAAAGGCGTATAACGATAGACTATCTTCTTTGTTTGCGCCGCTGACTGGAACAAGAAGAATCCAGACATCTAACCCGCTGAAAGTATTTGAGACAGAAACGTTTACAATAACGCCAACAACTGATGGTTTGGCCGTTGAGAGAGTTGTAAGATCAGACAAAACAATTGACATTGTTTCTTATGATCAAACCAAGTCTGTTATTTCAACAAACATTGGCGGTGGATTTGATTACGACATAAGCATTGACTCTGATGTTTATCCTGCCCCAGAACCTTTGGTAAACTGGGATAAGGTTATTGAAGAACATGCCAAGATAACCTTGGGCGATTCTTCGGGGAGTCTGTATAGTTTCCTGACAACAACCAACACATTTAACCTTACAACAGATAGTGCGCCAACATTCAACGCAACTATCCCAGAAGGGTTTTATGCAGCATCATATAGTTTTGATTCTTCTGGTTCAACCACAACCAGATTGCCATACATTGATTCAGGAACAACAACACTTTTCCTTTCTTCTGTGTCTGGCATCCAAGTTGGCGACTTTGTTTACGGCGATTCTTCTATTGCTGCAGGAACAACAATTGCCAGTATAGCAGAATTTAATAACGAAGTAGAAATATCCACTCCGCTGATTGCAATTCTACCAACAGACAGTTCTGTTGGCGACAGAATATTAACACTACAAAGAAACATCGCAGACTCAAGCACAACTGTGTTTGTTACTTCTACTTCCGGTCTTGCGGTTGGTGATCTTGTAGAGGGTGTTGGTTTTGATTCGGAAACTATTGTGTCTGCTATTGTTAGCGCAACAGAGTTTACAATTGATCAACCACATAACGGATATACTGATTCTGCAACACTGTCAATCAATAACCACCAAAGAGGTGACATTAACCATGATGGTATTATTGATCTTGATGACTTAGAAATTCTGACAAAGCGTTACCTTTCTTATGAGATTACAGATGCAAATCTGTCATGGGTCAAGAATGTTATAGAAGGCGAAATGGGCGCTGGGATTAAACCCTCTGCCGAATCGTTTACAATTATAACGAACAACGAAACGCTGGCAGGAACAACAACACTCAATCTTGACAACACTCGTGGTCTGAAGGTTGGGTTCACAATCAATGGTCTTGGCGTAGATTCAGGAACAACAATTACTGCTATTCCAACTGCAGAAACTGTCACGCTTTCTAGTCCAACCACTGTATTAATTCCAGGAGACTCTTCTCCTACAACCTACACCATTGGAACTTTAATTGGATCAGACGCAAGGATAAGACCAACCAACCTTGGCGACTCAAATGGAATTGTAGATTACTCTTTTCAAAATTATGGATATGATTACCCTGATGAGTTTGTTGGCGTTGTTGATCCTGATAATGGCGGGGATGTGTTTGCAGGTGTTTTCCAATCTACTCCAATTGCCTTTTCTGAAGCACTGTATACAGACACAAAAGGTCATCTTTCTGATATCATAAAACTACAAGACGGATCGTTCTACCAAGACTTCTCTTATGTGGTTAAGTCTGACAAACAAATCGCAGAGTTTGAAGACATTCTTTACAAAACAGTTCACCCTGCAGGAATGAAGGTGTTTGGTGAATTGGTCGCAGGACAGAAAATCAATGTTGAAACAGAGGTTAGTGTTGTTGTTGATAGTCGTTTCAACCAACTGCTACAAAATACTTTCGCCACAACAGACAGCGACTTCAAGAACTTCACATTAGATAATACAGTATCTGGCGCTGGCGGCGATTCTGCTGCTGTTTCTGAGACAATAGGCAAGTCGACAGGTAAACAATTTTATGATGTTTCGCCAGCCGCGCAGTTATATGTTGATCCTGGTTACACGGTTGATGATGTAAACTATTTCAACACAGGCGAAACGTTTATTCTGGACCTAGATACAGTTAATCTAACTAATGCCAGCATATTTGCCCTCGGATTTGGCTCTCAGAACGTGTCAGCAACCTTCTTTAGCACCGGAGCATATACAGGGTCAAGTTCTTCTGGTGGTTCTTTTTCAAAAAATTGGCATGATGATGGAGACGATCCTTCTGAAACTCCTGGTTCCGGTTTTGAGTTGTTTGCCTCTCTTTCGTCAGGCACAGCACCAGACACAGGTACGTTGGGATCGTGGGTTAGTCTCGGTTCAAACCGATCATATACAGCTGCGCTGACAGGGCCAGGTTTCCGGCAATCCGTTCTAGCAATACAGATCAGAGATGCTGTTTCTCAAGTTGTGGTTGGAACTGGAACACTAACTCTATATGTTGAATCGATAATTTAAAAATAAAGGTTTTGACAAATGATTAAGGAATCGTTGAAAACGAAAGGAAAGGTCAAACTTATACTGACCAGCGAAGACGGTACAGTAAAAACAACCATGGTGAAAAACACAGTTGTTGATATTGGTCTAAACCATATTATAAACCGACTTGCCGGCGACCTTCTTGCTAAGAACATGGGTTCTTCTTATGATGGGTTGAACTATCAGATCCAAACAATCAGCGACGGCACATCTGTTACGGTTGACGGAACCCAAGGCGCTGGTTCTTCAATCATTGTAACAGACAACACAACCCTTGATTCAAATGAATTTCCTTTGCTGGTTTCAGGCACCGGTATTTCTGGCGACACTTATGTGACTTCTTTGACAGGCACAACAATCATCAACCTAAGCCAAGCACACTCTGGTGTTACAGACACAGACACAATTCAAGTTGGCGAAACAATTTTCACTGACGTTGGTGCTTCTGCCAATACCGTGGGCGAAACCTTTGCCTTCGATCTCCCAACAGTCAATGCTACTACAACACAATTTGGTCATCGTTATGAGATTGTAACCACAGGCACAACTGACTTCACGCTTATTGGTTCGCCAAACAGCACTCCAGGAACAAGGTTTACTGCCACTGGTGTTGGTGTTGGAACGGGAACAGTAAAAGAGGTTGCTGCAGGAACAGGAACAGTCAGACCAAAGGGTATGTCACATATGGGGATTGGTTCTGGTACAACATCTCAGGTTGCTGCTGATAGCGACCTTGAATCGCAATTAGCAAGGGTTGTTCTTGGAACTGAAAACCTTTCTTTGCCTTCCTTGACATACAGCGCAAACTTTGGTCCTGGCGTTGGCACAGGAGCAGTCACAGAAGCAGGTATTTTTAATGAAGCAGGTTCTTCTGCAGATATGTTGTGTAGAACCACTTTCCCAGTAATAAATAAAGGTGTGTCTGATGCACTAGAAGTGCAGTGGATCATAACAATTACAAGGTAATGTAAATGCCAGCAATTATCAAACCAACAATCAGTTCAGAGATTGCCAAGATTTATCAAAAGGCAATTGAGTCTCAAACAACTAATGCCTACTTCATGTTGGGCAAGATAACACCGTGGACAGATAGTGACCTTGGTGGTTCGGGCATTTATAACGACACAACACCACCAACGCCAAGAACTTCTGAAGCATACGAAAACGAGACAAGAAGAAATATTGTAAGTCTACAGAAAGCAACAGTCATTAACACCTCGCTGGCAACAAAACGCTATGACTGGGTCTCTGGTACAGTCTATGATATGTACGATCCAAGGTACAGCGACACAAACCTTGCACCTAGTGGCGCAACCAACCTTGCACAGTCAAAGATGTTTATCTTGACAGATGAATTTAACCTTTATAAGTGCATTGATAACAACAACCGTGCTGCCTCAACTGTTAAACCAACAGGCACTTCAACATCCTATGTTGCACTGAGCGATGGTTATGTTTGGAAATATATGAAAACGGTTTCCATTGCAGAAAGAAACCAGTTCTTATCTGCTGGGTTTGTTCCGGTTTCTGATGTTGTAGCAGCAGGGTTTTATGACGGCGAAATTGGTTTCACCATCAATGACGGCGGTTCAGGATACGCGCAAGACAACACTGTACTGACTGTTTCTGGAGACGGCACAGGTGCAGACCTTCAAGCAGTCGTTACCTCTGGTTCAATTTCAAATGTTGTTGTTAATGACGGAGGAACAGGTTATACCTCTGCTTCTATTGATATTACAACGCCAGACCCTGCAAAGGCACAAGGTATCAATGGTGATATTGATGCTGTTATTAATCAAATAACAACACAGAACACACAGACAAACGTTCAACTTGCAGCGGTAAACGGCGAGATATCTACTATCATTATCAACTCTGGCGGCAGCGGTTATGTTGCTCCGGTTGCAACAATAACTGGAGACGGTACTGGTGCTGCTGTTACGCCTATTCTTTCTTCTGGTGTCATCATTGGGTTCACTTTCTCAAACAGAGGATCTGGTTACACCTTTGCAAACATTACAATAACCGACACAGAAGGATCAGAATTTGACGGTAGTGTTATTGTTGCACCGCCAAACGGGCATGGGTTTTCGCTTATTAACGAATCTTATCCAACTGCCATTTCTGCCTTGGTTACAGGAATTGATGCGCTGGTTCAAACAATGGATGTTACAGCAGAGTATCGTCAGTTGGGAATTATTATTGACCCAGTGAAATATAATGCAAATAACCTAGATAATTATGTTGAAAAGATTACTGCAACAACAGCAACTCCTTGTTATCTAATAACAAAAGGGTCTATTGATCCTGCAAATTATACAGTTGCGGAAAAACTTCTGGACTCTGCGTCCAAAGAGTATCTTGTTGTTGCTGTTGAATCTGGTAAGATTCTGGTGCAAGCACTAGAAGAAGTTGAACCTGCTGGCGGGTTGACCTTAACAACCCAAGGGGTTCCGCCCGTGTCCCTTGTTATTGATAGCGATGGTCAAGTAACAGATCCTACATTTGATAGGAATACTGGTTCAATGTTCTATATAGATAATAGGGTGCCATTTAGTAAAGGCGCAAACCAGTTAATCAACATCAGAACTTTCATAGAATTCTAAAGAGTATAACGCACAATGTCAGAAATAACATTCAATACTTCTCCATACTTCGACGATTATGATGAGAATAAGAATTTCTATCGAATTCTCTTCAAGCCGGGCGTTTCGGTTCAAGCAAGAGAATTGACACAACTGCAGACAATGCTGCAGAAACAGATTGAACGCCATGGAGATCACATATTTAAAGATGGCGCCAAGGTGGTCAATGGCGACCTGACCTTCACCACTGACCTGCGTGCAATTAAAATCGAATCTAAGTTTGGAACAGTATCTGTTGCTGACTATGCAGACCAATTGGTTGGTGTTACTTTGGTCGGAGAGTCAACAGGCGTTCGGGGAACGGTTGTTGCTTTTAGTGCCGAAACCGCAACAGACCCTCTGACTCTGTTTGTTAATTACATTTCAAACGGAGTTGATAAGACTTCGGTTGTTTTTGCTGATGGAGAAAACCTAAAAACAGAAACAGCAGTGTACACCTACAGTGCTGGTGAAAGAATTGCAACAACAATTGCAACAGACGCTTCTGCTACTGGACTTGGTTGTTCTATTTCAACTGGTGTGTACTATATCAAAGGCAACTTTGTTCTGGTTGAACCGCAAACAATTGTAATTTCCAAATACAGCACATCAGCAGATGCACGTATTGGTCTTCAAGTTGTTGAGTCAATCACAAGCAGCAACGATGATAACTCTCTGCTTGATAACGCAACTGGTTCTCCAAACTTCTCAGCACCAGGAGCAGACCGCTACACAATAGAACTCAATCTTGTTTCTTTGAAAGAATCTTCAACAGATGACGCCAACTTTATTGAAATAGAAAGACTCCGTGGCGGCGAAATTCAAGGTAAGGTTAGGTCAAGCATCTACTCGCAGTTAGAAGAAAATCTGGCGCAGAGAACCTTTGACCTTAACGGTAATGTTGAGATTGATCCGTTCCGTCTGAAACTAAAAGAATCTGTCAATGATTATGAGAACCTTGGTGTTTATACCCAAGGCGACACAACAGCAGACGGCAATGTTGCAGCAGAATCCTTGATGGCGTTGCAAGTATCTGAAGGTAAAGCATATGTTGAAGGTTATCAATTAGAAACTCTTGGGTCTGTTTTTGTTGATGTTGAAAAGGCAAGGGACTTTTCCTCGCTAAACAACACTGCAACCACGCTTGAAGTGGGCAACTATGTAAGAATTGAAAACCTGAACAGCATTCCTGATATTGTAGACAACGGCGGCGCAGTTACAAGTTATCCTATTGTTGAACTCCGCGACACATTTACAACAACTGCTGGTGTCCAAAGCGGAAGTCTGATTGGTTATGCTCGACCAAGATCTATGGAGTTTGATCAGGGATCGTCAAGTTCTTCTGTTGATGTGTTTGATTCAGATGCGGCATTTAAAATGTATCTGTTTGATGTTAACATGCTAACAGACCTTGCCCTTGACTCTGCTGCACAGTCATCAAACATTCTGGCAGGTACAAGAGTACAAGGTGTAAGTTCATACGCATCAGGAATTGTTGATTCAGCATCCACAACATCATTGCTGAAACTTACAGGCGTCTCTGGAGCATTCCAAAGCGGAGAAGAATTACAGACAAACAACTATGACTCTGCTGGTGTTGGGTTCAATGTTAGAAACTCTGGTAACACCAGAAACGTCACAATATCATCAATCACAAGCAATGCGTTTGATGCTGTGAAACAGATTTACTTTGACGACCCAACAAACGACTTTACCTCTGACATCAAACTAGAAAACGAGTTTGTTCTTAGCGGTACTGTTTCTGTTACTGACGATTCAGCGACTGGTTTCAACTCATTGTTTTCTTCGGAACTTAGAATTGGCGATGTGGTCTCAGTACCAAGCGGTACAAGCGGTGCACAAGAGGCAAGAGTTGTGCAATCAATCGCAGGCGACACATCTCTTGTGTTCACGCAGGCAGTTACAAATAACATCACATCAACAGCAGCAACACGTAAGCGCGCAAAGGTTGAGGACCAAGACAAGTTTCTTTCTTTGAGAAAATTGCCAAAGGATTTTGTCAAAGATGTTACAGACAAATCAATTGAGATTCGAAAACAGTTCTTGGTCACAACCAACACTTCTGGTGTTGCGTCAATAACTTATGCTGGCGGAACATTCAATGCTGAGTCAAACACTGATTATCAAATTACAGTTCTCTCTCCAGGCACAGGAACAGCAGTTGCAGGAGACATCATTAATGTTTCTTCTGGAAACCTATCAATAACCGGAGATGGAACTGACACGCTGACAGTAACATCGCCCGCAATTTTTGGTGATGCTGCACAATTAAAAATAACTGCCACTGTTAGACTCGGATCTGCTTCTGCCAAATCCAAAGGCAACAACAAGGCGCAACTGTTAAAAGTAGAGAACAAAAAGAACGACGGCGGCGTTGAGCGCCCTTGGGGGACTTCTGCTCACCACGAGTCTATTTCTCTTGGTGTTGCTGATGCTTATGAAGTTCTGGCAGTTTATGATTCTTTAGACACTGCTACTGATGCAGCAACGCCTTCTTACACAGTAAACTCTATTGTTGGCACCTTTGTGAACAGGGAGATTGTTGTTGGCAGTCAGTCTGGAGCAACAGCAATCATTCTGGACACAACCAGTCCAATTAGGTATGTTCCTCTTTCTGAAATTGAATTTATTGAAGGGGAAACAATAACTGGAGATGGCGGTGCAACTGGCACCATTGGAACAATAACTGAAGGTTCCACAAACATAACAAGCCGCTTTTTTCTTAGCGACGGTCAAAAAGACAATTACTATGACATTTCCAGTCTTGTTCTGAAACCAAAGGCAGCAAAACCTGTAGGTGAATTGCTTGTTGTGTTCAGTTACTTCTCGCACGGAAGCGGAGAGTTTGCTGATGTGACTTCATATTCAGGAACAGACTACAAAGACATTCCTTACTATGGCGCATCCCGTATTGACCCAGAAATCAGAAGTCCCTCTGGTGTTTACGATTTGAGGTCTGTTGTTGATTACCGGCCGAGAGTAGCAGATGCTGCTGGGACAGGTGATTACACCACTACTGGTTTCAAGGTTACTAGCAAGTCTCTCGATCTCTACAGCAGATCATTCTCAGGCACAGGCGCTTCTTTGTCTTCCACACCAAAGGACAACTCAAACTTCTCGCACGACTTAGAATACTATCTGCCAAGGATTGACTCTCTGTTCTTGACAACCACTGGAAGTTTTGTTGTTGTTAAAGGTGTTGCAGAAGAAGTTCCAAGGGTTCCGAACGAGATCAATTCTGCAATCAAGATTTGTGACATTTACATGAACCCATATGTCATTGACATTGACAATGACGTTCTTATTGATCAGAAATCTTACAAGAATTTCCTGAAGGAAGACATAGCAAGACTAGAGGACAGAATCAACAACATTGAATATTTCACTTCTCTTTCTTTGCTTGAAACTTCTGCATCAAGACTGCAAATAAAAGATGCTAATGGTCTTGACAGATTCAAGACTGGTTTCTTGGTTGATAATTTTGGCGGACACAAAACAGGTCAAACCGCACACCCTGATTACAGATGTGCGATTGATTTCACCCAAAGAACACTTAGACCAAAGCAGTCTCTTAAGAACATTGATCTGAGAGAAATCAATCTTACAGATGCACAGCGGTCAAACAAAAACTACCAGAGAACTGGAGACATTGTAACTCTACCTTATGTTGATGTTGTTTCTATTGAACAACCTTATGCAACAAGGGTTGAGAATCTAAACCCAGTTCTTTCTTTCAGTTGGACTGGTTCTATTACTCTCACCCCTTCTTCTGATGAGTGGTTTGAGGAAAATTTCTTGCCTGACATCACAATTAACCGTGATGGTAATTTCAATGCTGTTCTTGCTGCTACTCGTGGCAGACTTGGTACTGTCTGGGGTGCAACAGAACTGACATGGACAGGGCGAGAAGTCTCAACAACTCAGCGTGTTGTTAACGCAGCATCCACATTGATTAGCAGCGGTCGAGGCGTATCACCTGGTGGATTGAATCGTAGGTTCGAGATAAGAGAAAGAACACTTCGGAACGCAACTTTTCAGACTGTAACAGACACCTTTACTGCAACTCGCTGGGGTCTACAAACTTCTATTGCTGAAAGGGTTGATACTCGACTGCAGGCAGATAGACAAATCAGCAATGAGTTGATTCCGTTTATGCGATCTAAGACTATTGACTTTGTTGCCAGCGGTCTGAAACCGTTTACAAGAGTTTACCCATACTTTGACAATGTTGACGTTTCTGCGTACACATCTTCTAACGGTGGTTCTGTTGTTGGTTCTACTGCAACAAGAGCAGTAACTGCTGGCGGCAGTTGGACAACGTTGTCTAGCATTGTGATCAAGGATTTCTGGTTACACAACCACATGGGGCAGTCTAAGACCATCAAGGTTTACTACTCTACAACAGGAACTGGAAACTGGGTTCAGTTGGGCACTGATTTCACACAATCTTTCAGAACAAAAAGCGATCTTATAATTCCTGGCGGTCCGTTTGCCGTTTCTCCTAATGATGACGGCGATCTGTGGATAAGAATTGACCTTGAACCAATGGAACACTTCAGTTGGTCTGACATTGAGTTTCTTGATCAAGGTTCTACTGCTATCTCAAGAAACATTATTGAACTTGAGTCGTTCAGATTCACAAACTATGGCGGTGGTCTGACAAACACTTGGGGATTCAATAACAATTCAGACGAAGGTGTGTTTGCTAATCGCGGCGCAATTCCTGATTGGAATAACCTGACGTCTACTCAGTTTAATTCTCTACAAATCAGAGCAAGTACAGCAAGGTTTAAGATAAGAGATGGTGCTAAGACAAATGTTCCAGAATCAGGAACAATTCTGGTAACAGACAACAGCACCATCACTACTAATGCCTTGGTCTCTGATGCAACAGGTACGGTTGCTGGTAAGTTCCAGATTCCTGATCCAAAAGTTGTTGGTAATCCTAAGTTCAGAACAGGCACAAGAAAGTTCCGGTTGACTTCAAACAGCAACAACTCTGAAGTTGGTATTGAAACCTTTGCAGAAGCAGACTTCTCTTCAAGCGGTATTCTTCAAAACAGACAGAGAACTTTTGTTGCTACTCGTAATGCGACACTTGTGACTAGAAGGGTGGAAAGTAGAACAACAACCACTCGAAGAAGAACAAGCATAATCGCAAGTACAGCTTTGCCAGAAACCACTAGAACGTTCACCGCGTGGTTAGATCCGCTCGCTCAGTCTGTTCAGGTGTTGTCTGAAGGCGGCGAGTTCTTGACGAAAATTGATATTTTCTTTTCCACTAAAGACGAAAGGGTTCCTGTTGAACTGCAACTTAGAGAAATGGAGAATGGAAATGTCACCAGTAAGATTATTCCTTCTTCAAGAGTTGTAGTAGAGGCAGAAGATATTCTCACCTCTGCTGACGGTAGCGTAGGAACTTCATTTGTTTTCCCTTCTCCGTTATACGTCGCAGAAGGAGTTGAGTTTGCAATTGTTCTTTTGACTGACTCTGAAGAATACACCGTGTTTATCTCTAAGATGGGCGAGGTTGATCTTCAAGGTGGCAGAACAGTTTCCAAGCAACCTTATCTTGGTGTATTGTTTAAGTCACAGAACAACTCTACATGGACTGCTTATGACTTTGAAGATTTGAAGTTCACGCTTTATCGCGCACAGTTTGAAACAAACACAAACGGTGTTCTTGAATTGGAAAACCGTCCGTATCCTCAGCGTAATCTTGATGTTGATCCTATTGAGTGTTTTGCTGGTTCTTCAACCATCAAGGTTTCTCAATACGATCACCACATGTATAACACAAGCAACAACGTTGAGATTAGCGGTGTAACAACAAACACGTTTGGTACTCTTAATGGTGCAGTGGCAGATACAGACACAAGAATCAAATTGTCAAGTGTTTCTTCTGCTTGGCCAGATTCTGGCGAAACTGTTTCTATTCGAATCTATAACGATGACAAAGACTATGTTGCCGAGAACGACGACGTTGCAGAGTATGGTGTGATTTCTGAAATTGTCTCAGGAACATTAATTAGATCTATCGGTGTAGACCCGGACGCACCAGTTATAACTGGCGCAAGTCGAGGTATCTCTCCTGGAATTGCTGCGGCAGACTGGGATTCTGATCAAAACATAGAACTATATACCTACAACGGCATCCAACTTCAGAATGTCAACAAGACGCACAAATCTCTTATTGATTTCGGGTTGGATTACTATACTCTTGATGCAACAGATACAGCAACAGATGATCTGACCTTTGGCGGCGATGAAGTGTATGCTACTGAGAATGCGTTGATTTCAAACTATCAGATTCTGATTCCAACAAACGTTCACACAGACACCAAGTTGACACCAACAATCGAATTCACTTCTGGTACTTCAGCAAACGGCACAGAAACCAGTTTCTCTACTCTTGCTGCGGAAGGCACAACATTGATTGATAATGTTGAACTCTCTTCACTGAGAATGATTGCCTCTCCTGCAAACGAAGCAGAAGAATTTGGCGGTGACAGATCTTGTAAGGTTACGCTGACGCTTTCAACAACAAGCGATAACCTTTCTCCGATTGTTGACCTTGAGCGTACTTCTGTTGTTGCCATGACAAACAGATTGGATAACATTACTTCTTCTGCTGATTACTACCCAGCATCAGAATATGTTGCTCCAACTGCTCCAGAAGGCGACAGAGGCGAAGGCATTTACGTTACCAAACAAGCCCAGTTGAAGAACCCAGCAACTGCGTTGAAGGTTTATCTTGACGCCAATGTGTTTAGTTCTTCTTCTATTCAGGTAATGTACAAAACACTGAGAACAGACGAAGCAATTGCGTTTGAGGATATTGGTTGGAATTACTTTAATACTGCAGGCGAAGAAGATCTTTCTGTTTCTCCAGCAACTTCTGTTGGTCAATTCCAGGAATATGAGTACAGTGTAGACAACCTTTCTGAGTTTGTTTCGTTTGCAATCAAGATTAAAATGAACGGAACCGACGCAGCAGTTCCTCCTGTTATTAAAGATCTCAGAGCAATTGCGCTGGCGGTATAACATGAGCGACTTAATAAAGGTTGAGGGTAGTGATGACTTGGCGCGGGATCCGCATTCTGGCGCCATTGTCAACACAAATATTTCTGCTTACCAGAATGCATTGCGTGTACACAAACTCAATCAAGAAAGAGATAAGCAATTAGTTTCTCTGCAAAACGATATAAATAACATGAAAGAAACTGTAAATGAGTTGGTAATGTTGCTTAAAGAAAACAGAGGGAATTAATTAAATGGCATCAATAACACTCAGAGTTGGTGGTTCCACATTAACGTTCCAGGAGTTAGATGACAACTTCTCGAACATTAACAACGAGTTGCCTGATGCATTGTCCTATGATAGCGCAACATCAACCGTTATTATGGGAAGGGTTGGAACAAGCGATTTAACTGCTGACTTGACGCCTATCACTGAAGAGTTAATTAACTCAGCAACATTTGCTCGTTCCACCAACACAATCACATTAGACAAAACTGCGCCTGACCTTACTATTGATATCGGCGATATTGTTAACAAGGCAATCATTGATGTTACCGCAACAGGAAAGACAATGGTGGTTGGAACAGAACATCACCTGACAGGAGCAACCCAGACAATGACGTTGCCGACTAATGTTGTGGGCGGCGAGCGCACTGTTCTTGCTGTACGAAGCTTTGAGGACACAACGGTTGCCAGAAACGGCAACAAGATTATGGGACTTGATTCCGATATGTCAATTGATGTTAAATATTCGCACACAACCTTTACCTTTGTTGATTCAGCATGGGGTTGGTTTGTCAGTTAAATTGTTATAAATAGAATCAAGAACACGGAGTTAATAAAATAAATGAGTTTTCTTAGCGATTTTATTGGAGCAGGTCTAGGCGGCGGTCCACTGGATGAGGTTATCCACAACCTAAATTACACGTTCCAAGATGAAGACGAAGACAACAAACTTCATAAGTCAACAGACGCAAACCCATATACTTGGACAATTCCACTAGAAGCGTCAGTGCCTTTCCAGATTGGTTCTGTGTTCACTATTTTTAATTCTGGAGCAGGCGACCTTACTCTGACGGCAGCTGGTGCCGCAACATTAAGAGAAGCAGGCACCAGCGGGGACGGTGATATTGCTGTTCCGAGAGACACACTTTGTACTGTTCTCAAAGTGGGTTCGGATGAATGGGTGTTCTCTGGCGGTGATCCGTCAGGTAGCGAACAATTGACAGAAACATTGCACAACTCAAACTACAACTTTACTGCTGGTGATGAGTTTGGTAAGTTACATGTTGCGGATGACGGCAGCAATTACACATGGACTCTTCCATTGAATGCAACGGTTGCGTTTAATATTGGATCAGTAATTCCTGTGTACAACGATGGATCAGGTAACATAACAATCACTGCTGCTGGTGCTGCTACATTGAAACAGGATGGCAGTTCTACCGATGCAGATGCAGTTGTTGGACCAGGACAGTTTGCAACTTGTTTGAAAGTTGACACTGATGCTTGGAGAATAGCAGGAGGAACAGGAACCGGAACACCTGTACCTTCTGACGCAAAACAATACTTTTTAGGAGGCATGTAATGGCCGCAAAAAACGGGCGAGTCGTTTTAAATGGCACCAACGCTGCTGACGTTGTTCAGGCAGGCGCAAGCGGCGGGACATTCAACGTAGAGATCCTGAACGCATCAGGCTCTACCGCGATTGTTCAGCTGGGGATTAGCTCAACTACAGGAACATTCGAGGCTGCTGGTAAGTTGATCGAGTCTCTGTCT
>Ga0099849_1000427_pt1 | contig 19472 bp, 21 predicted proteins | sample CB_VirMetaG_4_FD_78177 | JGI IMG/M metagenome (GOLD analysis project Ga0099849, IMG submission 78177) | Freshwater to marine saline gradient viral communities from Chesapeake Bay - CB_1508_1M Viral MetaG | ecosystem: Environmental > Aquatic > Marine > Coastal | place: USA: Chesapeake Bay... | reverse complement strand
GGGAATATCAATATGCTGACCAAGTTTGAAGTGAAGGTTGACGCGATCAGCAAAGCTCATCTTGCTAACGTCTTCTCCCTCAAGATTGAAGAAGTCTTTCTCATGCATCTCCTTGTATCCAATATGGAAAGACTTGCGTAGACCAGGATATTTTCGTTTCATTAGTTTCTCAATACGTGGATCTTCCACGATATTGAAGAAGGTCATGGGAGCAGAGCAGACTTCACTCAGTTCTTGATCAGGGGTGAAGAGTGCGTGACCAACTTCATGACCCACCAGCATGTCATACATGACATTGGATGCTTTCTCCCACAAAGGCAGAACCAGGACGCGGGTGTGGACGTTGAAAGATGCAGTCTCACACTGCTTGTGCTCAACCACCAGGTCCTCAGTGGCAAGCAGTTTGGCAAGTTGAGACTTGATTTCGTGGCGAGTCATCTGCTTTGTTCGTATGAACGTAGTATACAAAAGAACCTCGCTTGTTAGGCGAGGTCATGTGACGCTTCTTGAACTGGCGCAGTGCTTCACGCCGTGCTCTCATTGCTTGCGGTTTCAGTTTTCGTTTCTGTTCTTTCTTGCTGTGGTGTTGCCAGTTTGGAGTGGTCATCTTCCTGAACTGCTTTCATGGCGTCGTTAATCACTTTATCATACCATAGAGTGTTTTCGTCTACCATGTTTTTTAATTATTTAGGACGGAACCAACACATCCTTGGTTGGGAACCAACCCATTTTTCTGAGTTCTGTAGTGTCTGCACAGGTGACCATGCGTTCTCCAGGAGTATCCTCTACAAGAGGAAGATCGTTCATACCAAGAACTCTTGCCAGATCTGTCACCTTAGTGGCTTTGCCGCTTCCAATTGGAATGATACCTCGGTAATTACTGGCGAGAATGTACGAGATAGCACGACACAGATCCTTGACGTGGATCCAATCACGCTTGTGATTAGTCACGTACTTAGCAGTCTTGTCTTGGAGCATACGATACATCATATCCTCCCGCCCACCTTCTTCAGCATAAACGGTATAGAACCGCATACCAACGCTATTGATCGGTGCCATTTGCTCATTGATCCACTTGGTCATGGCATATGGATTCTCCCAATAGTTTTCCTCTACAGAACTAGAAGAAGCATAGAGAAGACGTGTACCTGTGGTGCGACACCAGTCAAAGAGTGGTTTCGCTTTCACTACATTATTCACATAGAAAGACTCAGGGTCACGGAGACTGTCACGAATATTTGCAAATGCTGCTAAGTGAATAACAACATCATAATCGCCACCTGAGAAATCAGAGATATCATCAGGAAGATCTAGACCATGAACATGATACCCATGACCATCTTCTACACGAAGGTGATCGAACACATGCCGACCAATAAATCCACGATGACCAGTAACTAAAATTTTCATGTCAGTGTGCTGTAACCCTTTACCTTTTCAAAAACGAATGTGTTGTCAAACTGCTCTTCAAGACCAGCTTTGTGGCTTATAACAAAAATATTGCTTCCTTTCAAGACGTACTTAATAATTTTTAAGAATTCGTCTGTGCCTACGCCATCGAGAGACGAATCGAATACCTCATCCATGATGAGGAGATTTGTATTAGTAGAGTTCTTCATCCTAGCAACTTCCCGCCAGGTGAAGAGTAGTGCCAGATCGATTCTCATTTTCTCTCCCTCGCTGAAAGAAGAATAAGAAAAGTCTTCGTGGATTGGGGACTGGACGGTTTCGTTAAATTCCTCATCAAGTTGGAAGTTAATGTAAAAGTCCATCATCTGAAGATAACGATTGACTTGCTCATTTATGAGCGGTAGATACTTCTTAATGATTTTGGATTTTACGCCACCGTCCTTTAGCAGATTATACGAAAAGTCGTAGTAACTTAAAGTGTCCTTCTTAGAAATTAAATCGTTGTATGTAGTTGTAAGTGTTTCCTTAAAGGACTCTAGCTTGTCGTGTTCAGAATTTCTGTTTGCAAGGTTCTCGGTAAGTGTTTGAACTTCATTTTCAAGATCTCGGATTTGTCGATGACATCCAGAGATTCTAGTATTGTTTTGAGAAATGCCATGCGTTAGGGAAGTGATCTCCTTACTTAAGTGTAAAAATTGGCGCTCTCGCTCTTCCTCCTTTATGATTGCTTGTTCTAGTTCAGAGTAACCAGATTGCAACTCCTTTGCTTTATTTTGAGCGCCCTCAATTCTATTTACCCTAAATGACTCTTCAATATCTTGATTGCATGTAGGGCATGTTACATTATCGCTGAAGAACTTATGTTCTGCAGTAATCGTTGCAACCTTTTGGGACATTTTGCCCTTCAGATTGTTCAGTTTTGCTAACGTAGATTTGCCACTACCGAGTTTTTCTGCCTCTTCTTTCTTCCGATCAAAGGTTTCTTGAAGTTCTACATTAGAGTCACTGTAAGAATCAATTTCTTTATTGAGATTCCCAATTTTAGTGGTCTTATCCACAATGTTTTTCTTTCCACGACTTTCAATTTCCTCAATGAAATTCTCCTGCATCGTGACTTTTTCTGAGAGACTCTCTTTCTTCAGTTCCAGAGTCCGTGATTCTTCTCTTACTGAACGAATCTTTTCTTTCAGCACTGTATTCATAGAAGAGAAGATTTTAATATCAAGAAGATCTTCAATAACTTCTCTACGATTAGCAGCAGACAATTGCATGAATGGTACAAAGGTGCTGCTACCCAGAATAACAATCTGAGTGAAAGACTTATAGTTCATCTTAAGAACAGACTGCTCCAACCATTTTTGCTGGTCAAGGGCTGCAGACTTCTGATCTAGAAGAGTATCGTTGCGATAGATTTCAAACAGGTTTGGTTTGATTCCACGAGCAACTTTCCAGTGAGTTGTACCGATAGTAAACTCAACTTCAACACGACAATCTTTTTCATTCATCGTATTGACCAACTGAGGTTTGTTGATCTTACGGAATGGTTTTCCGAACAAAGAAAACGTCAGGGCATCCAGAATCGTACTCTTGCCTGCACCATTCTTACCAATGATGAGAGTAGTTGAGTTTTCGTCTAGTCTTACTTCTGTAAACTGATTGCCAGTGCTGAGAAAATTCTTCCAACGAATTCTTTCAAATAAAATCATGATTGTCGGTTGGGATCACAATGTCATTGCTAGTAATGACAGAATACTTATAGTCCTGCATCTCACAGGTTTTGATTATTATATCACCATCTACTTCTAAAATGTTCATCTCCGGAAAATCTTTATCATCTTCCAGCATCATTGCGAACCGAGTTGCATCATCTTGCTCATGGAAAATATAGAGAATACGATCCCCATCCTCTGAAACTACAGAGTATGCACCTTCGTGCTCTTTTCCATCTATTGCTATGAGATACATTAAATCAGTTCGCAAGCCTCTTGATACACTTCTTGAAGAATCTTTTGAATAGTTGATTTATTTAGATCAATTTCAGACTCTTCAATGTATCGATTGAGAATAGAGAATGTGTCTTCAGACTCAAAACTCTCAAACTCTTTGTTATCATACCAACCAGCAAAATCATAGTTTTCTACAACTTTAAGTTCGGCAATGTTAGAAGCATGTAGTTTGTCGATGAACTTTTCATACTTCTTGGTATCAGTCTTCTTGCGGACGATTACCTTTACAATTTTATCTTCATACTCTCTGGTGTCAAATGTTTGATAGTTAGTATCCTCATAGTAAATGTTGTAGAACATTTTGTAAGGATTATTAACTGGCGTATGCTCTAGAGTTTCTGTATCAAAGATATGAAACCCACGAGTGTCATTGACATCATTCCAGTAGAGTTCGTAAGCGTTGCCTAGGTAGTGGATGTTTCCTTGAGCAGATCTTGTATGGTAATGACCCGAAAATACCCGTTCGAACTTCGAATATAGTTCGCTTTCCATACCATGCTCCATGACGATTTGTCGATTAATTGCAAATCCTCTGAGCTCAAGGTGCCCCATCGCGACTGGGCAAACCGTCTTTTTAATAAGTTTGAGAGTTTCTTCCTCATTTTCTTGATTGATCCAGGGGATCATTAGAACGTCTAGATTATCTATACGGACTTCTTCAGGTTTTGAGTAAACAACTACATTATCATACTCACGTAGCAACAAATCTACAGCATTGATGTTGTTCGTATTTTTATAATATGCTGTGTGATTACCAACGATAGTATGAACTCGTATGCCCAGTTCTGAGAGTCTGTCATAGTAGTTTTCCTTTGCCCATGAGAGTGCTGAAAAATCAATCCCTTTGCGACTATCAAACGTATCACCCATATCAATGACAGTTGTAATCCCTTCCTTTACCAAGGTTGGAAAGAAAACGTCATTATAAAATTTTAGGAAGTAATCATGAAAGAGTTTTGAATTCTTCCTTGCCCCAAAATGTTGATCAGTGATAATCGCAATTTTCATCAATAACGAAGTTTGGAATGTACAGCGTCTTTAATACTATTATAGTCAGAATAATTAGATCCGTCTCCTGAATCTTCGAAGACTTCATCATATCCACTATTCTCAAGAATCTTATTCTTGATTTCTAATTGCTTTTTCTCTTTCTGGATTCTCCTGAGAAACGCATAATGAATGATCTGCGTAAAGTAAGCAAAAGGATTTTGGGATTTCTGAGGATTAAAATTATGAATGTATTGAACGCAATTTTCGATTCCATCCGAGATCATATCCTCCTTGAACATATAGTTCACAAAGTTTGGTTTGAATGAAAGATGATTTGCAATCTTTAGGAAACATTCACCAATGTACTTTGGAATCCTAGGTTTTGGTTCACCTCTAATCTCTGCCAACTCAACAGACTCTCGGTATGCAATCAAAGCCGCGAGAAACTCTTTGTTGTTGACGTAATGTTCTGACCTCTTTCTCTTGGCCATGACCGGTCTACCTAACATACATTATGTATTCACTAACATGTTTCAATTATAGCATATATGGAATACTTGACAAGTATGCAATATCCCTGTAGAATCTGGCTTGTCAGGGTTGATAAGGAGGCTTTAGCTTATAAAGTTTCTCTAGTAACTCTTTAGCATCATGGACATTAGAGAGCAAACCGGTATCTCGATCTAGCACCTGATGATTGTTTGTATCATCATCTCTAGACTGTGCTTTGCGTACATACTTCTGATACATCGATATCATTTCAAAATCACTTGATTCTGTCATAGTAAGGATGTCATCCATGTTCAGAATGAACATGTCATCAGTAGTTGTCTTTAACCATGGTTCCATCTTGTAACCAGCTGACTGTCCACGGAATTTAATTTCTTCCACGACAATGGGATTAGTGACCAGAAGCATCATTCGATCTTCTTCATCAGTCGCTGCTACTTTGGCAAAGATTTCTTCGCCTGTTTTTAGTTTGAGTGTTGCATAAAAATCGTCTTCTATCATGCCTTAAGATTGATAGTGATTATGTCATACTTAAAGTTCTCTTCATTGTAAACTTTAATTCTTTCAATGAGATGATTGAGAGTATAATTTTTTCTTGAGTTTTTAGTGCAGTCGTCTGCAATATCGTATAAGACCGCTTTTACTTTGTTCTTGCCTTTTCGGAGGACTCGACCAATACTTTGCAAGTTTCGTATTCTTGACTTTGATGGCGAGGCAAAAACAACATTATGAAGATTGCGGATGTTAATACCAGTAGAGAAAGTTCCATAGGAAGCAACGATAATAGCGTTTGATTCTTGTTCTGTGATCTCTCGGACTCGTTCCCGTTCCACAGCGTCTACACCGCCATGTACAAAAAATACCTTACGGTTCTCACTCTTGTTATTATTTATCTGATCGTAGAGAACTGCTCCATGGCTCTCGACTCTTTGGAAAAGAACAAGTGTATTCCCTTTAAGATCTAGTGCCAGGTTTCTAATGAAACGATTCCTACCTTCATGTTGAATGAGATACTGAATCTCATCCTCATAGGTTTCAAATTTTTGGGGTGAGTGTTTAAGTAAAAGAACTCGGATGTTTAGTTGAGACACATGTCCCTTTTCCATCAGTTCAGCAGTTCTGGTAACTTTGTATGATGGACCAAATAATCCTTCCAGAACCCACTTATGAGTTTGTGTTCCATCAAGCGTACCAGTAAAACCAAACCGATACTTGGCATGATGCAATTTAGTCATGATAGAAATCAATGACTTAGATTTAAACAGGTGTGCTTCGTCACCAATAATTACGTTATAATCTTCAAAGAAAGAACGCTCTAACTTATAGATAGATTGCCAGGTTGTAATAGTAACCTGATGCTCATTTGTCTTTTCTCTACCAGAAAAAATCTGGTGACAACATGACTCAACATCCAGACCATAGTCCGCAAAGTCACCATACATTTGACTCACAAGAGAAGTCGTTGGAACGACTACGAGAATTTTTTCTCCTCTATCCATATAGTACCGCACGAGGGAATAAATCATCAGAGATTTTCCTGATGCAGTGGGACTTATCAACAATCTTCGATTATGTCTCAGTGCATCATGTACTCCCTCTATTTGATACTGACGAGGATCGTGACGACAAATAGATTTCATGTAGTCTTTTACCCCTTCGAATGAAATATTTTCATTCACTTCAAAAGGTAGACCGTAAAATTTATTCTCTTCGAAACTATACGTATATCCGTATTGTTCACAAAAATGAACAAGTTTATCTAAGAGACCAACATACAGCTGCTTTGATCTCATATCAAAAAGATGAATCTCTCCGTTCCAGTTTCTACCACGATACTGTGGCATAAACTTTGCATTAGGAACTTCAAACTTAAAGTGATCTCTAAGTTCGTATTCTACGTGTGGTTCAGTTTTTACTTTTAGAAATACTTCGTTCGACTTTGAGATAACAAGATCAGACTTCGCATCAATCACACGAATTATATAATTCTATTAGTATTTATCGAGTTTCTAATAAAATATTTCCAGAGACGCTGATTCTCTCTTCATCACAGTTGTAGAAAGGATAAACTGTATGTCTCAGTTCACTTGGAAAAAATAAAATGGTTCCTTCCATTTTTGAATCTAGTTCGTAACTATAATTATCTTCCGGAAAGATAAAACTAAAGTTTGAGGTATCACTAGAATTTGTTTGCCCAAACAATTTATGCTGTTCTCTATAGTCTGTTGGGATTTTCATCCATATCACAAAACTATAAACTCCAGTATGTGAATGGACTGGATTGAATTCTCCTTGCTTTTGATAGTTTACCCAAAAACCATCTAAAACATAATCGTGATATCCGGTTAAACCTTTTAAACATCCCAGATTACAAAATTGCTCCGCATATTCATCTAGGAAATCTGTAATAATATTATTAAAAAACCAATCTTCCTCATCTACCAATTCATGACTTCTATCAATCTGACCAGCTAATGCTGGTTTAACATTTATATGGGATTTTTCAATGTATGACCACAGTCTTTCCATAGCATTTGGTGGAAGACTTGCTTCTAACCATCCCAGTACCCTTGGTAGTCTCTTATTGATCTTCATCAGGTAACCTAAACTTATACTCTAAAACCAATCTATACAAAAAATCTTTGAGAGCAACTAAACGTTCTTGCTCATCAGGATGACCACCAGGCCAATTCTTGAGATGAAAACTTACAGATTGGTACAACTGAAATGTATCACCAATATCTAGTTCTAGTTCGACATAAGGAATATCTTCTTCCCCATTAAAGTCGTAATTTTCGTATTCCATCATCCTAGACCTGCGTTAAACCTCATGAACTCAATAGCGTTTTTGATCTGATAAGTTCGATTATTGATCTGCTTCAGGATACTTTCAATATAAACGAGCATAGTTTCGTAGTAGTCTATCTTTAGACAAACAGTGCTCAACTTTTCATCTGCATCTAGATATTTTTGCATAGTATCTTTATCACGAATCTTTTTAGGAAAAGGATTCTCGATATAAACATCAGGATCTGCTTTTCCACTAAAGTATTCGTACCGCTCGTGTCGAATATTTTTTCTTTGTTGTTCTGCTTTCTTTCTCAGAAGAAAGATGTTATTATATAGATCAAAGTATTTTGCGTGGAGAGTAGGAATCGCTAGAGATTCTTCATGCAAGTTGTCTCTGTCGATCTTTGAATCCTCTTCCCACATACCTTGAAGTTTATCAAGGTCGATCATAGGTTTTTGCCGTTCAAGTCGGTAATATTGTAGATAGTATACTTGAAAGAAACCTCCGCAGTCAAGTAGTCAATGTCACTATCGGTAGCATCAAACTGCAAATCTGACAAGTCATACGGGAACATGTCTTTGAACATGATCTTAAAGTTAGCAGATTGATTGCTGTTCAAAACAAAGAGTGTAGCATCTGAATACACATTCATCAGATCACTATCTTTGAAGTCGTAATCCTGTTGGAAGTTATAAATCTCTGCCAGACTATCTGGATAACCAAGTGCTCTCATCCACTTCTGGATTTCTAAGTAATTCTCAAGATTTTCGTCTACCAGAAAACGAAGTCGAAAATCATTAAACTCCAGAATATCACCTGGTGTAGGAAGATCTTTCAGTGGTGTTGCTTGATTTGCGACACCAAGAGATACACCTGGGATTGTGCTTGAGTTTGAAAAGAACGCAACCTTTGGCGATCTGTTGAGAACAAACTTAAACCCTACCGGTGCTAGGAAGTTTCTGTTCTGGATCTGGTTGCTGTATGCGTTACCTACAGCCATGGTTTTTTAATTATTTAGAATAAAAAAGGGGACCTTTCGGTCCCCTGTAAACTCTTGTGAGTATGGATCACATGAGGTTCTTGATAGCAACTCTTCTGTAGTAGCGGTTGCTGTTGACGCGGAGGCGACCCAGACCTTGCTCGGTTCCTTCTGCAAATGGGTTTGCAACGATACCGTAGCGGGTCTTGAAGCCAATCTTGGGTTGGAAGGTGTCCTCTCCAACTGCACGTACCATCTGCAGGGGTACGTATGGGCAATAGAACAGACCAGCGTCATAAGGTGAAGTACCCTTATAACCAACAACGTAATACTGGTTAGCACCCTGTGCCAGACCACCGTTGTTAGCAGCGAGGTTCGCTGAATAAGGATCGATGTAGACTCTGTACTTACCGTTGATGGTTCCAGCAAAGGTGTTGCCGGTGTCGTCTACGTTCAGGTTAGCGTTAAGAGCAGGAGTGTAATCCAGTACACCAGCCATGGTCAGTGCTGAAGCAACGTCAGCAGAGCACATGATGATGTTGCCCTTTCCTCTACGAGTTCTCTGAGCGATTCTGTTAGCATCTCTTTCGATCTGGAACAGAAGACCCTTGAACTTCTCAACTGACCAACGTCCGTTGGAGTCGATGTCGAGGTCGAATACACCCTGAGTTGCGGTGTTTTCTACAGCACCTTGCTCAGCAATCTTGTAGATCGTTCTGATGACTTCGCGGTTGATCTCAGCAAGAATCTCAGTGGAGAGAATGTTTGCGAGTTCCGCTTCAGCGTTCAGACCGTGGATTGCCTTCAGGTCCTGTGCAAGCTCAAGGCTGTATTCTGCCTTCAGAGCGCGTGACTTTGCGGTTACGGTGACTTTCTCGATCGAGAAAGCCATCTGGTTGAAGTGGTTATTAGCAGCGTCGCCCAGTGCTTCTGCACTGTCCTTACGCATACCCTGACCGACATCATATGCAGTTGATGATGCGGAACCAACAGGGTTCAGGATTGAAGGGTTAGAACCGGACTGTGCGGTTGTACCCAGACCAGCAGCAACGTCAGAGAAACCTGAGGTTACGTCGAATCCAGAATCCTGACCGGAGAATGCGGTATCTACTTCGTCAAAGAAGGTCTCTGAACCAGACTGGTTGTTGTAGCGCGAACGCATCGCGAAGATCAGTCCTGTAGGACCAGACATTGGCTGAACGCCTGCGAGGTCATAAGCGACCAGGTTAGGCATTGAGCGTCTGATCAGGGAGATCAGGACGGGATCGAAACCAGCACGGGGACCTGCAGCATCAGCAGCACCAGTGTATCCATCTGCACCAACAGAGTTGGTAGGTGCTTCCATCAGGTTGTTACCTGTGGAGAATGCTTGCTCCTCACGGAGGAATTTTTCTTGGTTTTCGAGCAGGACGGCGGTTACAGCTCTTCTGTGTGAATCCTTGATTTCATCAAGACCTTCATAGTTCAGAAGGGGTGCCCACTTTTCCTGCAGCTGTTCGGATTGGAACATCTGTCTTTACGGTAAAGGGTTTAGTTTGAATTAAATGTTAAAGTCAGCTTTTGGCAACAGCCGAAAGTGTCTTCAGATAAGCAGCCATTGAACCTGAGACAGTTGCCTCAGATGTGTCTACTCCCTCAGAGAGAGTTTCAGTCTGCGCCTTTGGAGCCTGTGCGGAGAAGTATGACTCCTTCAGGGTCTCCAGTTTTTCACGATAAGTTTCTTCACTTTCAAACTCTACGCTTTCAGCGAGTGAGGCGAGCTTTTCCTTCTGAGTGGACGCGAGTCCCTCGGAAACATTATCGAGGATTCCATCAGCAACAGACTCTGCAAGTCTCTTGTTGAGGGAGATGTTTCTCTCGATTTGCTCGTTGAGTTTGGTCTCCATGTCATCAAGCTTGTCTACCATGCTCTCAAGCACATCATATTTATCGTCAGGGATTGATACATAATGTTCTTCAAAAAGACCTCTCATGCCTGAGAGGAAACTCTCAGTCATTTCAGTCTTCAGTCCGTGCTCGATTTGCAGTTCGTTAGAAACGAACCACTCCTCTGACACGTACTCAAGGTAAGAATCTACACGCTCGGAGAGTTCTCCCTTGAATTCTTCTACTGCTTCAGCAACCAATGATTCTTGCTGAGCAACCAGTTCTTCTTTGATAGTAGCAACCTTAGCGTTGATTGCTGCTTCGAAGATGGTCTTTGCTTTCTCCTTGAATTCCTCGGAGAGTTCTTCGCCACCAAGGAGAGCATTAACGTCTTCTTCAACGTTGTACTCAGGAGTTTCGATGGTCTCTTCTTCTGCAACTTCCTCAGATGACTCTTCGATAGTTGCTTCAGTTTCGAGTTCCTCTTCTTCCTTCATGCCCTTCATTGGTTCTGCTGCTTTAGCGCCTTTATTGACAACATCCTTGACTTGCTTGAGAGTTCCGCCAGGAGTTTTCAGCTTTGCTGAATCGTCGTCGGGCTTGTAGTTCTCGGGGGTAGGACCACCGAGGTCTTCCACGGCACCCAGCTGGGTTCCGGGATCTGCCATTTTAGGCATAGGATCACCTGCTTTAGCACCGCTGTTAACCGCAGTTTTGGATTGAGCAGTGCCTACTTCCATTTCCTGTAAATCTCCACGAGACATTTGAACTCTCCGAGTAACCTTGTAAGTTATTTTATATATTTATTTATAAATCTAATCTTTACAGACTGTTCAGGAAGTCATTAAACAGATTAAGTTTCTGCTCATCTAACCTCTTTTGGTCTGTTAAGGTGTTGATTTGTTTGTATGTTTTTTGTGCAAACTTCTCACGAAGGATGCCGCCGTCCCATACCCAGTCTTTTCCTTCCATAATTCCTGATACAAATGCATCAGGTGCAGAAGGGTCAGCGACGATATCAGCAGCAGTTGCCAACATGAAATCTTCGCCAACTTCGCTATAACCTTCGCGGGTCATCTTCAGAGATCCAACTCCACGAGAAGAAACTCCGAGTTTTACGCCTTCACTAATAAGTGATTCTGCAATCCTACCCATTGGGGTGTTGAGGATCTTAGCCTTACCGATGAAGTTTGATCCACTCTCTTTCAGTGAAACGATCTTATGAGAAACACGATCGAGGTTTACGGTAGGACCTTCGGGGTGACCGAGTTCTCCGAGTGCTCTTCCTGCAGCAACGTGATTCTCGTTATAGCGAGAAACTTCGCGGCGCAGTGTTTCCATAGGATACATGCGACCATTACGGTTCTTAATGTTTCCTTGGAGGAATACTCCTTCGATAAACAGATTCTTTTTACCGTTGCGTTCTTCAACGATAAAATCTACCTGCTCAATTTCTTCTCTGATCAGTTTCATCTTAGGAGGCTGTGAATGCGACTTTGTTTGCCTTGATTGCAGAGTCAGTCCAGATTACGTCGCTAGGAAACTTCTGAATAAACTCAACAGATCCTGCAGGCATTGAAAAATATGCTGTAGTTGCAGCACCAACTAGAGTGCTAACTCCAACCACTCTCACTGCAGCAGTATCATTGAAAAGTCTTACAACAGATGCACTTCCGATGCTAGTTGCAGCACCAGCGGTAGCCCCCGTTGACTCTTCAGTTGAAATAACCTTGGTAATCATTAGTCTGCAATTGGGGTATTAGTAGTTATTTAGTCTTCTTCTGTCTCAACTGCTGCTTCTTCTTCGTTTCCGAAGAGTGAATTTGCAACAGTAGGTCTTACTGCATCAATTTTTGCAGCAGACTTTGTAAACAGAATGTCCTTAATCTTATCGCTGATATCAGAAGGACTTTCACCAGCGACGATCATGTCCATTAATTCGTCCATGAGTCAATATCAAATGTGACAATGTTATTTAGATGACACCACCACTAGGGTTTTTGATTTCTGGTGCCTCTACAGATGAAGCATCAATTTCGGGTTCCATTACTGGTGCTCCCAAATCTCCACCACCTTGCATTGGTTGTCCAGTTGCTGGATCAATTTGCATAGAAGCAGGATCGGGGATAATTCCATCCTTGATTTCGTTTTCAATCTGCTCGTTCATTTCAAGAATCTCTTCGTCAGTTTGACGGAGGATCTTTCTACGAACGTATTCTTGTGAGAAGTATTTGCCGACGTATGGTTCGACTTGCTGAATCATATTCAGTCTTTCTGTAAGCAGTTCGCTTTCCTTGAGTTCTGCGAAATGATTATCGTAGAGGAAATCGTACTGAATATGCTCACTCATCTTGTCCCAATCTTCGGGAGTGATGACATTCTTCAGGATCAGCTGAGTTTTGAGGAAGTCATTGAAAAGATTTGAGAAACGCTTTCTCAGTCTTCCTACAAATTTGCTGAATTTTACTTCGTCACGAAGGATTTCTGATGATCTTCCCAAATTAAAACCACCATCTCCACCAATTCTAGAGACGGGAACGTTCAGTGAACGGTAGAGTTTGTCTTGGAAATATTTGATGTCGGTGATTTCACCGAGGTTTTGTCCGCCAGGAAGTGTGGAAATCTCTGTACCACGACCACCTTCACGACGTGGAAGCCAGAAGTCTTCCAGCATACTCATGTATTTTTTGTCATCACGGACTTCGCCAGTGTTTGCATCGTAAACAAGTTTGTTACGATAGCGCATCATAACGTCACGCAGATATTGTTCTGCTTTGACCTTAGGAAGATTGCCAACATCAATGTAGAAAATTCTACGCTCAGGTGCTCTACTCAAACGGTAGATAACCAGAGAGTCTTCAATCATTCTAAGTTGATTGAGTGACTTGATTGCCTTGTGGAGATATGATAAAGTCGATCCTTTATTTCTGTCTACAAGACCGGAGGTGCAATAAGCAATCGCGTCTCTTGCAATCTTGATTCCTTTTGCTTCTCCACCACGAGCTGTTGGGTTGCCCGTGGGGTACATTGACTTTGGATTGTATACAAAATACTCTTCGATCTCAGGGAAGTTGTACTCCATGGGATCTTCTTTCAGATTATTAATCTGAGCAAGTGCCTTGTCTCTATCGATTTTCTTCTGCTGTCTGACATAACGAATTTTCATAGAGTCGATATATCTCAACTCTTGAATCCCTGCTGTGGGATTCTTCATGTCAATCAGTTTATGATAATAGATTCTGCCATCAACGTACCAATTTCTATAAATCTCATGTGCCTTTTTATCAAAATCCAGAAGGTCTAGGATATACTTAAACTCTTCTCTGATTTTTCTTTTAATACCGTCACTTGCGTTCAGGTTAGAAAGTTCAATTTTTACTGGGGAATCATCAGCATCAGAAACGATTGCCTCATTAACAATATCTTCGATAGCACTATCCGCTTCGGGATGAAGTGCCATCTCACGATATCTCTTAATCAGATCAAACTCAGTTCTGTAGATACCCTCAATATCAACATACGAACCAAAAAATCCGCTGGTAAGGTAGTGGTCTGATCCATCCTCGTTATTAGGAGGGACCGGACTTACAATACCAGCAGATTGTTGTTCGTTGTCCTCAATTGAGAAACCAAACAGCTTTGCCATTATAAGGTGGGACTAGAGATTTCTACTATTTATCAAGCTCCAGATCCGGGTGTTTCGGGGAAGTAGTACTGAACTTGGAATTCAACTGTGAATTCTTCGATCGCATCGGGTGTGTCATATGACAGAGCGATGTCAGAAATTGCAGTTGGGAAGATATCAACAAACTTGTATTGTGCAAGAATGTTTGATGGTCCCGAAGCAGTTCCGGTTCCCTGAGTTGCAGCAGCAGTTCTTCCGAGTTGGAATACTTGTGCTTGACCCATGTATGCTGAAGGATCAGTCAGACCCGAAGAATCTCCATATTGGGAGATATTTTGCATCCATGCTTCGAATGCTCTTCTGTGTCCAAAGTTTTCATCGTTGATGACAGTGACCTGCCATGTATCGATGGTTCTGTCTCCAGCAACTTTCAGAATACGTCCTCTGAAAGGAATTTCGATTGGGGTTACGTTAGATGCTGGCAGGTTTGCTGCTTTACATAAGAATCTAAAGTTGTCACCGTCGAAGGTTCCGTCGCCGTCTCCTTGAATTCCCAGGTTTACACCATCGGGAAATGTGACTGCAACCTCAAACAGATTGGGGCGAGCGCCGCCGCCAATCAGTTTGGATTTGAATTGGGAGATGTTCCTGGTTGGAATTGATGCCATTTGAAGTGTCCTCCTTAGTTATTAATTATAAGATCAAACTCTACCTGCAACTTCTTCGAAGCTTACGCCTGTGCGCGTTGCAACGAAGGTCAGGGTTACATAGTTAATCGACTTGGTTGGTTTCAGGAAGATATCAGCTCTGAATTCATTGTTGTCAATGACATCAGGGGTGTTATTCGTTTCGTCACAAACGACCAAGAAGTCGTACAGACCGCGTTTTGCTTGAACATCGCGGAGATAAGGTTCGACGATATTGACAAAGTTAGATCTTGTGATCTCATCGTTCAGTTCGAACAGTTGTGCATTTGCTGCACCCTCAAGTGCCTGCTCAACCGTGAGGAAGAGGCGGCGAACGTTAATTCTGTCGAATGCAGATGCGTATGACAGAGCAGTCTTGTCTCCAAAGAGAAGAACGCCTGTTCCTGGCAGATTAATGATTGAGTTAATTCTTGCAGGATACAGTTTGTCTCTATCTGCTTTACCTGGGTTGAACTTAAGCTTGATTGCGTTGTTCAGAATACCTCTTTGCTGACCAGCAGGTGAGAACCAAGGGTAAGCATTGATTGCGGTACGAACCATCAATCCAGCAACGTCTCCGTTAGTTGGAATATAACGGAACTTGTCATTGAATCTATCATACTTGTATGCGTATCCAGAATCGAATACTGTGTATGAGTTAGATCCAAGAGGTGAGAAGAAGGAAAGGATATCATCTACAGTTCCCGCTCTGTTCTTGTCGGGTGAGATGACTGCCATACAATCTTTTCTCTCATTGGCAATTGCCATCAGGTAACTTGCCTTTGATTGAGAATCACTCAATCCAGAGAATCCAGGTCCACCAATCAGATAATCAACTGCAACTTCATCTCTATTTCTAAAGAAGTTATATGCGGTTTGGATTTCTCCTACTGATGCTTGGAAACCGTTTCCGGTGCTGTAGTTTGCACCACCTTGCAAGTTGTAGACGTGGTTACCAATCGAAGCAAACTTCTTCGCTTGTGCTGTTTGGTTCCAGAGACCATCTGAAGTTGTGACCGGTACAAATCCGCTTGAGAATCCGGATGCTAATGAATAGACTCCATTGTATCCATCACTAACGCTCGATGGGTTCTTACCAGCGTAAACGTACTCAGAATTTCTTGCCAAGTAGTCTTTCCAGAAGATCTTCTCTGGAGAGTTCTCTGCAGAAACTGCATCAGATGCTTTCGACAGACCTGTGAACTTTTCAAGCAGGTTTCCTTGGATTCCTGTAACAGTTCCTCTATCGTCGATGATTACAACATGAAGTTCGTCGTTAGAACCACTTCTTTCAGCAGTGTATGCTGTTGTTCCTGGTTTTGGTGCGAGTGACTTCCAGAAGATAGTGGTGTTATCCAGAACAATTTTCTGGTCGTCATACCAGTCTCTAGAATCTCCTACTGTCACATCAAATCCAGTTTGGATACCTGATGTGTTGATTGCTCTCAGAGTTTCTGCAGCACTAATTGCAGCAAGGTCATCGCCTTCCTTGTATGCCATTGCAGTTGTAACACCTGCACTGGTTGTTCTAGAAACAATCTTCAGATCGAATTCAGTGTCTGTTCCTGCAGAGTCTGTTCTAACTCCAGTAACAATACCTTGAATATATCCGGTGAAGGTTTCTGTTCCACCATCACTCTTAACAACAGTCTTGTTTGACTTGGGAACTGTGACTGCAACACCAACCGTGATGCCTGCAAGTTCCAAACTGGTTGTGTTAATACCAATGGTTTGGTCTGCTTCGCCGTCAATAATGCAAACTTTCAGATTGTCGGAATATGCACCTGGGGTTTTTGCTGCCCATGCCCATACTTCTGCTTCATCAGAGTAGTTGTCTTCGTAGTCGTCAAAGTTATTGATCGACAGAGCATCCGTAGATGCATATCCAACTGCTGCGTTTGAATTATTCAGATCAGTAGAATCTGATCTAACAACCTTCAAGACACCGCCGTAGGACAGGAATGATGATGCTGACATCCAGTATTCATACTGTGCATCACTGGAAAGTGGTTTTCCAAAAACATTAATAAGTTCTTGCTCTGTAGCAATATCAGTTACTTCATGAACAGGACCTCTTTCAAAAGGACCTGCAATAGCACCAATGTTGTCAAGAACGTTCTCAGCTCTCCCTACAGTAAGGTCAACCTCCCTAATCAATACACCAGGAGATAATTGAGGAGTCGCCATGTGTCTCTCCGTTGTCTCAGTTTAACTAGAAATTATTTAGATTTTTGACTATCTTCATTGGGGAAATCGTGCATGAACACTACCAATCGGGATAAGACCAATCAATTTGCTTATCTTTCTGTTTTCTTTTTGCTTTTATTCTTTTAATTGTGCATACCTTACATTCGTATGCATATGCAGAAGGACCACTACCCTTTCTAGTTTTATAATACCCGTCAACTAGATCTTTTATCTCCTTACAAGATCTACACTTTCTCTCTTGTAAGAGTAAATGACCAAAAGAAAACTGGTCTTCAATATCCATTACTGATAGTCCCACATATATGACATATCACCATATTCATCAGTATGCCATCTGTCACCTTCAGCATCTACAAAACTTGCCTCACCATTCACACCATCAACGATGAATCCAAAGGGTGACATATCTTGTTCGATCTGATTTTTCTGCTCATCATAGAGTCTCTTTCTGACATCTTGATCAGTCAGTTCTTTGAAGTAATCTTGCTGGACCAACCAAGCATAGATGACGAGACACATTGCAAGGTCATCGTTACAACCTTCTTCTGCTTCAAATGAATTATTCTTTTGAATGAATGTAGTCAGTTCTTGAAGAATCTCATAGTCATTGAAGATAAGTTTATCTGCTTCAATCAAAGTTTTCAGGTTTAGTGAACCAACCTTCTTGACAGTCTTTGACATCTTGACGCCAAGCTGCGTCTTCTTACCAGAAAATCCTTGTCCAACAATCTGACCAGCACGACCACGCATTGAGCACATCAAAAGATTCTGATACTCAAGATCGTAATGAATGATTGATGCTACTTGATCCCCAACGTCATTAACTTCACAGATAATAAATGCTCCATTATAATTCTTTGCAACATCAACGATGATGTTGGGGAACAACATTGGTTTGATTTCGTTGTTTCGATATTTGCAAACAACTTTATGTGGGAATGTTGTGATATCAATGACGGTAAATGCTGAGTAGTCATTTCCAACTCCTCTTGCAACGTCAACCGATATTACATAGTCATGCTTTTCTTTTGCCTCTTCATGAACATCTAATCCACCATTACTAATCTTTGGATTATCATAGACAAGTGCTCTCAGTTTGCTTGGTGCAATCAGAGTATCGACAGATCCAAGGAACTCACACTCAAACTCAACCTTGAACTGCTGCTCTGATGTGTTAGCAATCGTCTGCTCTCGCCAAGCATCATCACGCCCAGGAACTTCGGACCAGTGAACATCTGTTGGGATATATTCATTCTTACCCTTCTCCGCATCATGCCACATGCGGTAGAAGTGATTCATACCGTGTGGCGTAGATACGATAATAACTTTCGTACTTTGACCAGAAGTAATAGTTGGATATACAGACGCAAAGAATGAATCTGCAATATGATTTGGAACGAACGCAAATTCGTCCAAGAAGAGGATGTTGAATGACATACCTCGGACAGCTGATGCTGAGGTAGATGCTGCGAGAATCTTAGATCCGTTCTCTAGTTCCAGACTACCTTTGTTCCAGGCAATAATACCTTGCTGCATCCACTTTGGCAGATTCTCATATGCAGTCTGCAATCTATCCAGAAGTTCTCTAGCAGTTGCTGCCTTGTTTGCCAGAATACCAATGTTTACATTATCATTGAAAACTGCATAATGTAGCAGAAAAGATACCACAGTTGTAGACTTACCAGTCTGTCGTGGCATCTTACAGATATTGAATCTGTGATTATGAAAGTTATTAATTAACTTCTCTTGAAAGTCATACGTTTTGAACGGTTGAAGACCGGCATCAAGTGTGACGATCTTCACATAGTTCTGTGCAAAATATACTGGATCTTCCTTACATTTAACAAATTCAAGAACCTGCTCTTTAGTAAACTCAATAGCAGTATTTGCTTTTTTTAGAAGCGGATTGCCAAGATAAACTTCACTCATAATATCATGTATTATCGTTTCTTACTAATAAAATGCAGAAAGTTGCCGCACACTTCATATTGTTTGTTGAAGAATATGCCCTCACTTCAATATCTGTTTTCTCTTCAATCTTTAGTGGGAACTTGTAATTTCGTTCAATACTATTTTGATTTGTATGCATAACATCTTGAGATCTCCATGTGCCATTATCATTGTGCCCTCTCTTGACTAAGAAAACATCACCATCTGACTTGGCAGTTGAAAGATCCCATTGATATATGTATCCAGTATAATCTACAGGGACGGTATAAATTGCCATAAAAGTTTGACCTAAACCTTCACCACCCGCAACACGAATTTGTGCTAATGTTGTTGCACCTTGAGCAATACTAATAGTTCCCTCATTAGTTCCACTAGATCCAGATGTTGCAACAAATGCACGAAATACTCTGAAAAACTCAACACTACCAGCACCACCACCAACTGTTAGTGT
>Ga0099849_1000426_pt1 | contig 19495 bp, 30 predicted proteins | sample CB_VirMetaG_4_FD_78177 | JGI IMG/M metagenome (GOLD analysis project Ga0099849, IMG submission 78177) | Freshwater to marine saline gradient viral communities from Chesapeake Bay - CB_1508_1M Viral MetaG | ecosystem: Environmental > Aquatic > Marine > Coastal | place: USA: Chesapeake Bay... | reverse complement strand
GGGGTAGGTTCTTGCACCTCTTCCATTACTTCTTCCCATTCTTCTGGTGTTATCTTAATATTAATCATAAATTACTCCTGTCCGTGTCCAAAATAACCAGAACTGAATATATACCCTACCTCGAAGGCATCTTCATACATTTTCTTCATGTTGTGGTAGGAATCTTTACAATTACCTTTCCCTTTGTTAGAACAAAACTTTTTATTAGGATGAGCACCCTTCATAAACTTATTACAATACTTACAGTATACTTTCTTATGCAAAATCAATATCCTTCGAACCAAGGTAAAATAATTCTTCTTCTAAAGTCCCTTTAACTTTTACCTTACGGAGCCTATAACCTTTACCTCTCTTATTTTTTACTTTTATAAGAGCCTCATACTCCCAATTTCCATCAAGATCCATTGTAAAACTAGCATAATGACCTCTAGAAAATAGGTAATTCTTAGGTGACATTTTATTTCTCATTGTTTAGCTCCTTTAGTTTCTGTTCTATTTGATCGTAAGATACTAACACAGATTTTAACTCATTAGGACAGCAAGAGCAATAGGAAACTACCTCTACTTGAAACTCTATACCCCTGTCATGGAATTCATCTAAATATGCGTAACCTTCTTCTATACAAGCTTCCGCAGCCATTATTACTTCTTTAGTATGTTTAATCTTTTCTTCGAATGTCATATGGTTCTCCTTCTTCGTTTCTCAAAACTTCTATTTTATGTTCACAGTACTTCACAAAAGCTTCTTGCTGGTCTTTAGGTAATTCATACTTCAAGAAACTTTCAAAAGCTTTTAACATGAACAGGTTTGTTTTTAAATCTTCATCATTAACAATTGCCATTTTATCTATAGCTTTCAAAGCTTTCTGATGAAACTCTTTTGTTACCAATATTTTCTTAGCCATGATTACCTCCTCATCTAAAGAATCATACAATACCTTCTCAGATTCCCATATCACTTCTAACCCTTAAAGGAACTTATCTGTTTCATCACTACCCTCAAAAGGAAGGCTCCATTTGTGTTTACAATGACGACATTTCCACTCAGGATCGCCTGATAGGTAACTAATAATCTGAACTTGTTTTGTACTACATTCAGGGCATTCTAGATTATTATACTTATCTAGGATAGCTCCTAGTCTACCTCCGTACATACTCATAGGTCAACCTTAATCTTAGTATAAGCTAGTAAGTAACCTACATCAAAATGGAAAGCATGACCTACTCTCATAAACTTACTTCCTTTTTGGTTTGTAGAAACTGAACAAACATCAACCTTAGCTTCTTTGTCAAGATTATAAGTAGTCTTAACAACATAATGCCCTTCTTCAAGATCATCCCAACCACATTTAATCGTCTCAGGATTAACTTCTGTCCAATTCAATTCTTGTTCTATCATAATCATCCCCTTTCTGAGCTATGTATATACTATAAAATCCATGCCTGTAAAAGTCAAGGGTTATTTTTAAACTAACTTCTTATTTTTAACTCTAACTTCTGATACCCAAGTATTAATATCTTCTGATTTATCTAACAATCCTTGGAAACCTTCTTGAGTAAAACGTTCAATCCATTTATTAGGTGCATAGGTTTGTAAAACTATTTTCTCTTCAGCAAGCAATCTTTTATAAGATTCCTTCCGTTTACGTAGTTCTCTCATAAAGATAATAGGATTTTTTATCCCTGCAACTTGTAGAGCAGTACGTTGATTAATAGTTTTCATACCATTGATATTCTCCCATACCATATCCTTAAGTTTATCACCATCAGAATCTGACATAGAATTTGCAGCACGTTCTACTGCTTCTGCTACTCGACCATTACGAAGGTCGATAAAAGAATTCAGTACTTCCATGTAAAAACTTTCATCCACCCACATAGCATAGGCAATTGTAGCATGTTCATCTGCTGAGTAAAATTTAGTAACACCTGCACCTAAGTGTTTGATTTCATTAAGACGGGAATTCCCGTTCTCTAAGAAATACTTACCTTTACTATACCTATAAAATTCATTAGGTCTTTTACTATTCTTAAGATTCATACCATTATGAATCTCATTTAGATTTAAGAATCCTTCTTCATTTGAAGTGAATACTTTTTCTTGTATTTTAATTGTAAATTGATTTTGTGTTTGCATAATATTTCTCCTTTAAAATTGTCTCCTCTTTTTGAGTACCTCTAAATAGTAAAACCCCTGACTAAGAAAGTCAAGGGTTATTTTTACTTTTCTGCTTTTATTAATAAATCTTTTACGAAATCTCTTATCCAATCTACATCATCAAAAGATGAACTAGGATATCCTGAGGTATTACCATTTTGGTATAATGTAGTTGTGGTAGTCTTAGTTTCTCCTTCTTCAACTAACCAAGCACAAATCTTACCTTTAGGTACATACACAGTATGAAGTTCATGGTGTTTTAATTCTAGAATCTCACCTACCCTTACACTAGTAATACTATCTATAGTCAACATAGCTTCTGTTTTATCATGGGCACCTTGTCCGTTTTTAAGAGTAGAACAATAAGACCACTTGTAACATTTAACACCAGCTTCAAGATTAACGCTAATAACCAATTCCTTGTAATTAATATTAGTAAAGGTACCAACAATACCTGTTAATTTAAGGTCATACCTATGAGAGTGTACACCTAAAGCTTTATGGTGATTCTCATTAACATTCAAGTACATCTCATGGTTTTCTGAGGTTATGTATAATCTTGTTAGTTTACCCTCATTCTCATCCAAAACTATACTATGTAACCCTTTAACATGTAAATTAAACCTACTCATTTTTAGATGTTCACTTTTAGCAGTTAATAAGATTGGTAACATAACTATCTCCTTTTTTGTTTGAGATTAAATAGTAACTAATAAATTATGTCTTGTCAAACATTAATCTATATCTATTTTACAATTTGTACTATCCTCTAATACACTATCAAAAGCATCTTTCATATAGCATTCTACTCTATCAACTATACTCTCTGGGCAAACTACCTCATCGAACACAGGTATAACCACCTCTAAATGGTTCTGCATGACCTTCTCAATGACGTAATCCATAATCTCTGACCCAATGTACTGTAGGTTATCTCCAGACCTGTTATAGAACATCTCAGAGATTGCATCGTGTTTATCTTCTAGGATATCAATGAACAAGCCTACTGGGATACGTTTTTCAGGTATTTTACCTTCCTCTAATAGTTTTTCTAAATCAAAATTATCATGGATATACTCATTAACCAAATAACTAAGGGTTTTCTTATTATTACAGTTATATATTCTAGTCATTATAAGTTTACATACACTACGTACAACAGTAGGGTGGTACTCTTCAAAATCAATTGTATAAGGGTCTCCTTGCATCTTGGTATCACAAAGAGTATAAGCAATACTAGTTTCGAATGCTTTGTAGTCTAATAGGCAAACACTTTCTCCATTAATTTTTAATAACTTTCTTTCTTTCTTACTCATACTTTGTACTGACAGATCATACAGACGTCCACCATGAGCAAAATCTTCATTATAAATTTTTCTTAATTGTAATAAGTAGTTTCCTGTTTTCTTATCTTTAGTTATCTCGGTTTTTATAGCTCTGAGATTGTACTTGTTGAGCATAACTATTTTCTCCTTTTGGTAAACCCCTTGTGAAAACTTTATATCATTCTTATCAGAGTCTCTTAGTATTAGACAATTTATTTGTAAGTGTGTCTTTTCACTTATCTCTATGGAGTTACATTGGTCTGCTATAGTATGAGAAACAGTTACTATTGTAGGTTTAGTAGTAAAATCTTCTCTACTGTTCCATTCATCTATACCTCCTTTCTCATAACTTATTAATCCTAATTCAGTAAAGAAATCTAATACTTTCTTAGTATAAGTAAAACTACATTTCTTTCTTAGTGACCTACCATTCCTTATAGGAGACTTACTATAAGTTTCTTCTCTTAAGGACATAGCAAAAGTGTTATGACACTTAGAAGCTACTATACAATTGTATAAGAATAATCTAAGACACTCATTAGCTTTATCTTTAGATACCTTACGTATAGAAGACTTATCTAAGTACTTATAAAGTTTTTTTCTGTATTTAACAGCAATCAACTCTACCTCTGGAGGTATAGAACTGATATCCATATTGTATAACACAGAACCTCCTTTTAGTTTAGTTTGTGTATAAGAGAATACCATAAGGGAAGACATAACTTCCAAAAAAGTACTCTAAGTTATTGTATACAAAGAGATTTTCCAATAAAAAACCCCCCGACTTATTTTTAAATCTCAGTAGATTTTAGTTAAGTAAAATTCTAATGTCAAGTACAAAATTTACGATTTTGTGAAAAATGTGTTATGATAGTATTTACTCTAATTGACTAAAGTACCAGACTAAAAGAAGAGTTACAAGTTTGATTAGACACATCTTTAATAATAATAATTAAAATCCGGAGATAAAGATGGAGTGGGTAAAACTCATATTGGGTGGTGTAGGTGGTGGTTTGATGTTGATCATCTCTTATATTACTTATCTTTACAAGAATAACAAAACAATCGAAGCTAAGAGATTTGATCAATTAAAAGATGATTCTAGAGCCGCTGAAGAAAGAGGTAAAGAGCGGATGAGAGAATTGGAAGATAAGGTCAACACTCAAGGAGAAAAGATTGTTAGATTGGAATCAACATCAGTTACTAAGGAAGAGCTTTTAGTTATGTTCGATAGTAAGTTAAAAGAACAAAACACAGAGTTAAAAGATTTCTTCTTAATGTTTTATAAAGGAAATAATAATAATTAATGGCAGAGTATTTACTATTATCATTTGCTATGTTGATTTTAGGTAATTCTCGGAGTAGGAAGATATCCTTTTGGTTATTAGTTAGCTACTACGGAGCTATAGCTTTAGTAGAGTTTTTCCGTTATGCGGATTTTCATTTACAAATTATAGTCCGAACCATAGGGGTATCTTTACTTTTCACAGCACTATCTATACCGTGTCTTATTTATAGTAATAACAAACAAGAAAGAATAGCAATTTATATAGTAACAGTAGTATCCTTGTTTGTAGGAATTTTCTCTTATTTCTACCTTCCTTATGTAACAGAGTTTATACTAGGTAACTGTCATAAGATTCAAACTGAGATAGTTTCCAACCTATGTTTGGTTATGTTCTGGGAGAATAGAAAAGGTGTATCTTACGTAAAATCGTTTAAGATCTACAACTACTGGAGGTTGTTTGCATTTATATATGTATACTTTCTTATCAAAGTTATATACTATCTATAAGCTCTTGTATGACACTGTGAGAAGTTTAAAATCAAACCTAATACAATATACCAATTTAATGTAAAATAACCTCTCACGTACTGTGTAGGGGCTATTTTTATGTTCTAAGATAATAGTATGTTATAATACTCTAAGTAACATGAAGGTATATAAATGAATATTACTCCGAAACCGTGTATACATGTTACATCACTATCTTTAGAATTAGAGATCACTAAATCTGTTAGTGGTGTGGTCTCTAAGAGTTCCGATACTGAGGTATCTTTTAGTAAAGTTTCTAAGATAACTGAGCAGATTAGTAGAAACGTATCTATAAGTCACCAAGGTAATATTTTTAAGAAGATCTTTAAAAGAGTTATAAATTATATTGAAAGAGATTTTGATATGAGAGTGATGATCTTTAAAAAATCTTCAATAATAAGGAATAGAAGATAATGAGTAATAAAGCAGTAACAAATGAAATAGATACTTTTGTATCAGGTGACTCTTATATCTTAGATATGCAAGTATGGGAAGATCAAGAGAAATCTATAAAGAAAGACCTAACAGGATTAAGAGAAGTTGTCTACAGGATTTGGTTAGTAGGAGACTTCAACGAACCTGTTTTTGAAACTAAATGGAAAGAAGATCATTACATTAATATACCAGACCTATCCGAAGGTAGGATCTATGTAGATTTAAGAGGTGATCTTTTAGAAGTTAATAAAGGACAGTTTTATCAGAGATTACATATAGTAGATGAATCTGGGAGAAAGACTACAATACTCAATGAGTACGTAAATATAGAAGCACTACCTTTAAATAATAATAATAATAATATATAAGGAAAATAAATGAGCATTACTACTAAAGTTTTAAATGATATGCTTAATGGTTTTATTGCAATCCATGATACTTATGTAACAGCATTAACAGAACCAGATATTAGTTCTGAAATCTTAACAGGCAGGAAACCTATTGATTTTTCTGAGGCTAGTGCAGCATCTATTGTAGGTGATAGTGAGGAAGATTTAGTTATCCCTGAAGGAACTACTGTAACACATTTAGCAGTTTTTGATTCTGAACAAGATGGAGATCTTCTTTGTATTGTTGAATTAGAAAAACCAGAAACATTTGCTAATGAAGGAAGTCTTTCGGTAAAACAATTAAAAATATCTTTAGTATAAATAGGTGAATAGTCACCTTTTGTATTAAATTTTGAATATATTTATCTTGAGGTGACTATGTTTAAAGTTAAATTTAAAAGAAAAAGAAATCACATACCCAACTTAGTAAAAAGGGTCAAAGATTTAAGTAAACAAGATGTTAAAATTGGTTGGTTTAAAGAGCTAGGAGAACATAAATCAAGCAGTCCGTATGAACAGAAAGATCCTCTTACATATCCACAATTAGCTAGTGTTCTTGATTGGGGTAACAGACATACGGGTATGAGAGGTTTTCATTACACTGATATTATGATTGCGTCTAATCCAATAAAAGATAATAAAGATATTAAGAAAGTATTGAGAAAATATTTTTTTAATATAAAGAACTCTAAACCTAGAATAACAGCAAAGAATGTAATGCAATTTATAGGTGGAGAGTATGTACAAAATTACCGAAATATTATAGGTAATAAAGGAAGTTTAAGATCTCTAAAATCTTCTACTATAGAATATAAAAGCAGTATAGGTACTCCTGACCCTACATCACCTTTAGTGGCTTTTGGAGGATTAAGAGATAATGTTAGTTACAAAGTAAACGGTGTTATTGTTACACCATAAGGAGATATATGACATTTCAAACTTTAAGATTATTAGCAACACCTAAGGTATATAAAGAAGTCAAGACGGTATCTGGTGCTACAATTGATGATGGTTTTTATAAGAAAGGTACTGTAGTAAAGGATTATGAAGCTATTGATGGTTTTGAGGAACCATATACTAGGAGTGAAAGCAGTAACACAGAATTATCCGGTGTTTCCTCAGAAGAAAGCAGGTACCTATATACCAATGCTGCATTAAAGTTACATAATGATTTAGAAGGAAACCAATCTCTAGCGGACACTATCTACTTAGAAGACCCTAGAGTGAATCCTAACGCTATGCCGTATGTTGCTTATGACAAAGAGAATTGGAAAGCAAACCCTAATATGAAGTTGATACCTCAAGACTATAATAAAGTAATTTTAGTCCGTAAAGAGAAACTTAAGAAAGGGGGTCTAGTTAATGGAACTTCAACCGTTTGATTATATTAAAGTACAAAAAGGTATAATTTCTTGGCTAAAAGAGGTTGTAGGTTCTTCTATGGGTAAGATGTTGATAGAAGAAGGTAACTCTGTGATAACTACTGATATTCCTGCTGTGTATGCGGCACCTTTAGGAGATTTACCTGAACCTTCTTTACCTTTTATAGAAGTAAATTATATACAAAATGATGATGGTTTTGTTAGTTCTTCTGGTGTAGTTGATGTTAAAGACCCTAATGACGATTCTAAAACTTTGAGCGTTCCTTATTATGACACTATGACTAATTTTTCTATTACTTTAGTTTGTGAGGGTACTGGTGCACAAAATATTATAAGAAAGGTTCGTAATCTTTTAAACGTACACAGAGAGAGGCAGAAGTTACACGAAAGGACTAACTCTGGTATAAATTACATAACTAGAGCTAGAAGATCACCTGATTTTATAACTACTGAATTTAGAGAATCCTCTACCCTAACTTTTAGTATGAATGCATTAGACCGTTATATTGATTATGATGGGAATGTGTTTAGTTCGGTAGATTATAACGGAGGTTTAAAAAGAACAGAAGATGATAATAATCCTTTACCAATAGATAGAAAAGTAGACCCTTATAGTTGAGATTTTTAAATAAATCAATTTTATGATATAATCTAACAACGGGATAACCTTTGCGCAAAATCCTATGTATAATAATAATAACTCATATGAGGTATAAAAATAATGTATCGTGATACTGTAATTAGTAATATTAGTTTAGCTACTACAGCAGCCGAAAGTCCTTCCTTCACTAACATTCTATTCGTAACAGCTAATGCTTATTTTGAGGATCGTCTCATGGCATTTAGTAGTTTAGATGAGGTTAGCGATTTATTACCTACTGATGGTAATGCTTATAAAGGTCTTAGATTAGCTTTCTCACAACGTAATGGTGCACCACAACCTATTTACCTTGGTCGTAGAAAAGTAGACTCGGTTATTCTGGAACCTAAAGCTGCACGGGTAGGTAAAATAACTAAATACCTTTTGACTGTAAAATCTGATGAAAAAGATTTAACAGTTTCTCATACTTCTACTACTCAAGAAACTGCTGAGAATATAGTAGAAGCTTTAAAAAATAAAATAGACAACTCGGATATAACAGCTACTGCTGCTGATGGTAAACTAACTTTAGCGGTATCTACTAGTGAAAAATTGGTAGTCTGTGATGTAAGTAATATGACTGAGGAATTTACTACCTCGGAAACTGCTGCGGAACTTGTATCAGCTATAATGGAAGAGAATGATTCAGATTGGTATGTAATGACTTGTGAAGATCATTCTGAAACTTTTGTTATGGCTATGGCTGCTGAGATTGAAGCTACAGGAAGTAGTAACACTCCTAAGATTTATGGGGTATCCTCTGCTGAAGCACAAACAATAACACCGCTAACAGACCCTGCAGATGATTTATTTGGTAAATTACAAGAGTTAGGGTATATCCGTACTTATCCTTTCTGGTCAGCTAACTCTGATTCTGTATTCCCTGAACTAGCACCTTTAGCTACAAATGCTATTTATCAACCAGGGGTTACTACTTATAAATTCATGCAACTTACTGGTGTTGGTAACGCTGCTGACCCTGTTACTGGTAAAGATTTACGTACTGCAAGATTAGGTTATATTGCTGATCGTAATGCTTCTTGGCAATCAAGAGAACGTGGAGTAGATTTTGTTCATGGTGGTAAAGTTGCTGGTGGTGAATGGTTAGATGTTATCATTGCTAGGGATTGGATGAATGACAGAATAGAAGCAAGACTTCTTACTCTTCTATTGAATCAAGTTGGTGGTAAAATACCTTTCACACCTGAAGGTAAACAGAAAGTTAAGAATGTAATTGATGGAGTTTTACAAGATGCTGTAAATCTTGGTATTCTTGAAGGGTATATCCCAACTACTATCCCTGAAATTACTGCTTTTGAAGACCAAGCTCATCGAATCTTAGACCAAGTTAAATTTACTGGATTCTTAGCTGGAGCTATTCACTTCATTAATGTTAGTGGAAAACTTACTTACAAAGACGCTTTGATCAACTAAGAGGAATTAAATAATGTCACAAGATTTATTTTACGAAGCAGGTTCTGTAACCATGACTTGGAGTGGTATTGATTTAAGTCAAGGTAAAGGCGGAGATACTTTCTTACTAATTGAACCTAATTCACCAAGGGTTAATGTTAAAGTTGGTAACGACGGTTCTTATGCATTTAGTAAGATGGCGGATAAAGGTTGTAAGATCACTTTGACTTGTCAACAAACATCTCCTGTAAATGATGAGATTGCTAGAGTATACGCTGCACAAGATATTGTAGGTGCAGTTTTACCTATAGCCCCGTTCACAGTAGTAGATCCTGTAGGTAAAAGTACTAATTTTATAGCTTTAAATGCAGTACTTACTGAAATGCCTAGTAATGAATTTGGAGCTGAAGCTGGAGAGAAAACTTATGTATGGATGGCATCACAATATCTTTCTAGTGATGACCCAAGTACTATTACTTCTGCTTTAAAAGCTTACAGACCTTAACAATTAACAATTAATAACTAATATAAGCTAGGACGGAGGGGTATCTTCCTCCTAGCTATTTTTATATTCGGAGGGTATATGATTAAATATAGCAAAAAAGAAATAAAACTAACTACTAATTCGGGTAATACCTACACTGCTAGGAAATTATCTCCATTTAATCTTTCTGTAGAAGCTGCTAAAATTGCTTCTATTTTTGGTACTGGAGTTATGGCTGGTGCTGATGCTTATACAAATAAAGATCCTTACTCAGAAGGTTTAGGTTTAACTTTAACAAGTTTTGCTAATATGATCCATACTAATCTAGAAGATGGACATTATATGGATTTACAGAGTAAGTTATTTGGAGAATTAACTTTTAATGGATCTAAAATTGGAGAAGACCATTTTGAAGAAGAAGAATATGAATGTGATTTCATGGAAGTTCTTTGGTGGTTATTTAAGGAGAATATCGTAAATTTTACACTATCGAGCGGTATGTTCCGTTCAAAGATAGAGCCTCTACTGAACGAACTGAGTCCGCAAGTAAAGGAACACCTGAATACATTAAAGAACAGCGTATTAGACAAGAACAATTAAATAAGTCTAGGTGTGTAAGAGAAACTACTCATTACATAGAATCTCAGGGACAAGAAAGTATCATACTTCTCCATTTTTACACTATATATAGAAGTGATTATTGTAAAGAGCATATACATACTCTCATGTATGATTGGGATATTGAGGACGTAATTCAGCTTGAGAATCAAATAGCAATGTTCACTGATCTAGAAGAAGCTGCTGAAAGAGACCAAAAACGAGAGAGTAAAAAAGAAGAAGCTAAGAATAGTGTATTACCTCCTAACATTTAAAAGGGTATAAGTATGGAAGACATTCAAGAGTATGGTATAGGGTTTGATGTAGACCAGAAATCCTATAATAAAATACAAAAGTTTGAAGACCGTATGGTCAAAATGTATGATAAGATCCAGAAAGCTTCTGAGGGTATGAAAGTATCCTCTGTAGGTGGTTCTGGAAGTTCTGGTGCTGGTAAAGAATCTCGTATGGAAAAAATGAGAGCTGATGCATTAGCTGATGTAAAAAGGAATCTAGAGCACATTACTAGTGAGCAAAGAGAGCAAATGAGTTTATCTCTTTCTCAAATAAAAGATGTTGATGAATTATCTAGAAGAATAAAAGATCAAAAGAAAATTCTTAGAGATGAGAATAATGCTATAGCTAAAGGTATGTCTGACTCAGCTAAAGAGCAAGCTAGGATGGATAAGTTACGTATAAACACTCTTAATGATATTAAACGTAACCTAGAACATATTACTGATGAAGAAAGAGAAAGTATTGCCGCTAGTATGAGAATAGCTAAATCCGAGATGGATTTACGTAATATTATTAAAGATCAAAAGAAAACACATATAGAGATTAATAAAGTTAGACGTAGAGATACTATAACTTTAGAAAAACAACATTTTCTCTTACAGCGTATGAATGCTTCTAGTAAGCAATTAGCTGGTAATATGATAAGTGCTTTTGCTGCTGCTAGTGCTGGAGCTTTTGTCACTAATACAGGACAGAACTTTGAAAGTGTAAAATCTACTATGCTTGCTGTATCCTCTGGGTCAGAAGAGGCAGGTAAAAACCTTCAATTTGTTAAAGACCAAGCTGCAAGGTTAGGTCTTGGTTTACAAGAAAGTGGTAAAGGTTTTGCTAAGATGTTAAGTGCTAAAGGTAATATGTCTTTAGAGGAAGTAGAGCAAACCTTTTTAGGTGTAGCTGAGATGGGTACCTTACTAGGTTTAAGTGCTGATGAATCTGGTAGGGCATTAAATGCTGTACAACAAATGATGTCTAAGGGTGTAGTATCTGCTGAAGAATTGAAATTACAATTAGGTGAAGTTCTGCCTAATGCTATTCAAATAATGGCTAAATCCGCAAAAGATGCGGGACTTACTGTGAATGGTACTGTAAAAGAGATGATGGATCTTCAAATGCAAGGAGGTCTTATATCTGAGAAAGTTCTTCCACATTTTGCTAAAAATATGAGAGAGGCAGCAGCAGCAAACGGTGCTTTAGAGATGAAACTACAGAGTAACCGTGTAGCTATGAATAGACTTAAATTTGCAATGGCAGAAGCTGCTGAGACAACTTTTAGTGCTAAGTTTGGTGAAGGTCTTACTAAATTGTTCAATACCCTCTCTGATAACATAAGAGATCTAGAACCTTTATTTAAAGGTTTTGGTAGGATACTAGGTAGTGTATTTAAAGTTATATCTGTTGGTGTAGATTTAATAACACCCCCACTAAGATTAGTAGGTGTTATCTTAGATAATATTACTGAAGTCTTAGGAGATTTTAGTTTTATAGTTAATGGTGTTTTTGGTGCTGGTATACTAGCTGCCACAGGTAAGTTAAGTATTTTTGCAGGAACTTTAGCTGATATTCGTAAAGGTATGTTTTCATTATTAGCTCCTATAATGAAAGTAGTTTTAGCTTTAGGTCTTGTAGAAGAATTATTAAATATGTTGGTATTCAAAGATAAAGAGGGTTTTTTATTCGATGCTAATACACCTGATAAATCTACTCTACAAAGAGGGATAGGTGATAATGCTTATAAAGAAATGGAAAATATTGTACAGACTATCTATGGGAAACCTAAAGAACTTTCCTTTATGGAAAAAATGTTACCTAGTTTCTTAACTAATACTTTCCTTAATACTAATGATAAGTCTACTAATGATACTAAAGAAACTACAGTAGTTCTTCAAGTAGATAAAGAAAAATTGGGTAGTGTGGTTATAGGTACAGATTCTTTTGAAAGTGGTATAGGTAACGTTTTATACCCAATATTTAGGTAAGAGGTTATATGTCTGTTTTTATAAAAAATACTGATGGTAGTACCGTAATAGGTATGGATGCTGTAGAGGTAGTTACTTATTCTAGAAGTGTAAATGTTTCAACAACCACAATGTTTAATGGGTCTAAGATAAGCGATCATGCTAGGTCGGATTTACCTGTAATAACTTTTAATGGTATTGTTACTAACACTAAAGTTGATCAAAAGTTTTTAAAACCTAATGAATTCAGAAAAGCTTTAGATACCTTAGTGGATAGTGGTCAATTAATGTCATTCTACGGCACTAGGGATGGTGCTATACCTAATCTTAAAAGATGTTATATAACTAGTTTTGAAGTCTCTAGAGGTGTTACAGAAGAAGATTCTTTGCTAGCTACTATAACTCTTAGGCAATTAGATATAAACAATTCTCTACAGAAAACAACTTTATATGCACCTTCTCAAGCTACTGACGGGCAGATGGCGAGTAATCCAGATAGTTCAAAATCCGGTAGTAAGACTGAGAATACAAAAGAAATAAGAAAGACTGTACTAAAAGCTGCTGGTGTATCTTTAGCGGATGCAGCTGAAAATTTGTTCAATTAAAATACAACCCTCCTTAACCGGAGGGTTATTTTATTAAATTTACTTGACAACTTATTTATGGTATAATGTCTGAACGATAATTTATATAAGGTTTGGCAAATGACAGTAAGTTTAGATATTGATGGTAGTTTACCAAACGATGTTAGAGAATTTCTTATAGAAGGTAGAACCTACTATACTCATCAAGTTTGGAATACTAGAATGGGTTGGGTGATAAGTTTATATGATCAAGACCCCACAAAACCTGATATAGTTGGTGGTGTTGTGGAACCTATTATAGCAGGTTTAAAGGCTATGCCTAATGGAGGTCTTACATGGTTATATCAAACAATTTCAGGTGGTAGGTTGTTTAGCGGGGATATCATCGTTTGGGATACTGAAGCAGGGGATATAAACACAAAGATCTTTAAAGATGATTTAGGACAAGGTAAAAGGTTCCAATTAATATATTTCACCCAAGAAGAATTAGAACTGTTTAGATTAACTGAGTTCACTACTTATAATAGGTTAGGGTAATTTATGGATAATTGGCAAAGACAGTACAGAATAACATTCGGAGTGCCTCTGTATGAAAAAGATGCATATTTTACCCAAGGTAGTTTGATTTGTGCAAAAGTCCCTTACAGACAGAATCCCACTCAAGACCCTCCACAAGATGCTATAATGATAAGTAACATTCCTTCTGATGGTAATGCACTTAGAGGGTTTGATTTTTCATTTACCTCTGTTAGAGATATGAGTACTTCCCCTACTAAAAACGAAAAAACTACTTTAGTAATCAAAAACCTATCACCAGAAATGTATAAAATATTTAATACTGAGGGTTGTATGGTTAAAGTAGAAGCTGGTTATGTTGATTCAGGGGTTTTTACAGTATACCAAGGTTTCGTTGATTCAGTTAGAGTACAACGTAATATTACCGACATAGATTATAGGATAATGCTTAAAGAAGCTCACCTAGATGTAAAGAATGCAAAAGTTAGTATTGATTTCCCAGAAACAGATAATGCGGAGAAAGCTTTACAAGCCTTAGTTAAATTAATGCCTTCCATTTCTCAACAAGAGATTAATATAGAAACTTTACGTAAAATAAGGGTTGCTGGGGGTTTTAGCTTTGAAGGTAAATTGATCGATATGATCATAGAATTCTGCAGAGCATATAACATAGTCTTTTCTATATTTAACGGTAAATTTGTAGCTAGATATAATGATATGGTACAAGGCTCTAGTGATTATGACGAAGCAAAATTTAATACGTATGTGTTGGACTCTAATCAGGTAAAAGACTTTAGTATTCTCACAGATAATTCTCAAAAAATGTCTAAGGAAGCTAAAGTTAATCCAGATATTAATGTAGCTTTATTTTTGACTAATATAACTTTTGATAATTTTATAACAATAACAGAAGATATAGATCCTGAATATGTAGGTACATATCAACCTAAAATTATCAAAACAAGATTAAACTCTGTTAGTAATGTCTGGGATACAGTTATAACAGGTTCTTCTATGTAAGGAGGTATTATGGAATCCCCTTTAGGTGGTTTGCCAGATATGCAAACAATGTCATATTTAATGGAGTTATTAACTCAAGAGTATACTGCTAAGAATATACGTATGACTCTTCCAGCAGTAATAACTAATAATGATAGATATGAATCGGAACAATCCGTTGATGTAAAACTACTAATAGGTACTAAATACCGAGACGGTGATAGATTAGACGGAGTTAATATTAAAAATGTCCATGTAAGATTACCTAGTGGTAATGACTTTGATATTACTATACCTTGTGCTGTAGGTGATAAAGTCAAGTTATCTTGGTGTTTCCGAGATCTTAGTACTTGGTTAGATGGTGATGGTGCTATGTCTTACAACGAAGATAAGCAGAATTTCAAATTAAGGGATTGTTTTGCAGAATTAGGTTTTGGAACTCGTAGAGCTAACCAAAGACCTTCTAAAGATAACTTACAGATAAGAGGTAGAAATTCTTTAACAGTAATAACCCCTGAAGGTGTAATAACTACTGATTGTAAATCTGTTACTGTTAACTGTGAATCTTCTACTGTAAATGCAAGCTCTAGTATAGATTTCAATACGCCTATTGCAACCTTCTCTAAAGATGTGCATATAAAAGGTAAGTTAGATGTAGACCAAGGTGTATTCTCTCCTACTTATTCAGGTTTAAGTGGTTCTGGTGGTGTTATGAATGTAGATACAGTAAATGCAGCTATTAATGTAACTATTAATGGTAAGTCTGTTTTAGGACATAACCATAACGGTATGGTACCCCCATTTTAAGGAAATATTATGGCAGATTTTAAATTAGACTTGGTAACGGGAGACGTAGATGTTTCAGAAGGATTACAAATAGTAAAAGGTGTAGAACTTTATAAACAGAAAATTAAACTAGGTTTAGGATTAAACTTAGGGGAATGGTTTATAGATGTAACTGCGGGATTACCTTATCTTGCTATTAATGATCCTTCTATACCTTCAGCTACTAGATATTTCCTAGGGAATAAAGACCCTTATCAAGAGGAATACATAAAATTAACTTTAGATGAATATATAGTTGATTATGATTTTATACAAAGTGTAGATAGTGTTATTAATATGGATAACGCTGGAAGATTTTTTACTTACAATTACACAGGTGTTTTGGTTGATGGAGGAACTATAGTAGATTCTGTCAATGGCACTTATTAACTTAAGGATTAATTATGGCAGGTATAACACCTAAAGGTTTTGTCTCTAAGACACAATCAGAAATAGTTTCGGAGATCGTTGAAGATATAAAATCCCCTGATAATTTAGGGGAGAATTTTCCTGCGGATCCAGATAGTGTTTTTGGTAATTTTGTACATATTATTGCAGCAGCTTTAAAAGACAGTGGTTGGGATTTAGCAGAAAGTGTTAATAATCAATTTAATTTGCATAAAGCTGAAGGTAAATATTTAGATGATATAGGTATAATTAAAGGTATACAGCGTTATAAAGATTTAGGTAGTTCAGGTTTATTGAATTTTACAGGAAGCCTAGGTTCTATAGTACCACAAGGAACTGTAGTTAGTGATAGGGATAAAAGGTATGTTATAACAGAGCAAGAACTTACTTATGATAGAGCTGCTTGTTATGAATCTAGAATATCTTGTGATATTTTAGAACCAAATACAACATACACTTTAAGTGTAGAGGGTTTAAATTTCTCTGTAGCAACTAGTTCTACTAAACCTACTTTAGAGTATATAATAACTTCTTTTAAAAATGCAATAGGTGTTCAAACTAATTTTACAGCATATACTGAAGATGAAGATAAAGTACTTTTAATAAAAAGTAATGTGCTAAATAATATATTAACAGTTATTCCTAGCTCCAACCTTACTCTTGTGTCAGTAAGTAATTTAGTAAGAGGTGTATCAGAGCAAGTAGGTGGTTTGACCTTTTTAGCTAATTCTATTAATGAATTTACAACTACTCCTGTTGGTACGGTATCAGTATCTAACCCTGTAGATTTTACTAAAGGTCGTCTTGCTGAAGGAGATGAGGATTATAGATTAAGGCTTTTATCCTCTGATAGTACTGCGGGTAAAGCTACAAAACCTAAAATAGAGGAATCCTTAAGAAGAATAGAAGGTGTTGATTTTGTTTTAGTAGAAGAAAATGATACAATAGATGTAGATTCAAAAGGAAGACCTCCTAAATCTTATGAATGTTTTGTTAGTGGTGGTAGTGAGGATGAAATAGCTAATATAGTATGGGATACTAAACCTGCGGGTATGGCTACTACAGGAAAGATTACAAAAATAGTAATAGATTCAAACGGAGATGAACAGTACATTAAGTTCAGTAGACCTGAAAATGAATATGCGTTTATAAAAGTCGTTTATACGGTTTACAATCCTAATTTATTCCCTTCTAACGGAGAAGAATTAATAGCAGAAGCTATAGTAAATTATGGTAGATCTTTAGAAGCAGGTCAGGATTTATTACCGAGCAGGTTCAGTTCTTTTGTTATGAATTCTGTTGAAGGGCTTTTAGATGTAACTACTAGTATGGTTATTAAGAATAGCCCAAGTGTAGTCCCAGATCCTTCTGAATATAAAACTACTCCTATTATTGTTTCTTCTAGTGAAAGGATTGATTTCTCAACAGAAAGAGTGATAGTGACTGTTTAGGAGATATTATGATACCTATTAAAATAGACCAAATATCTAAAGGATTAGATAGGTCTATATGTGATTTAAAAAAGGAAGATTTTGAAAAGATACTTAAAGTACTGTTGAAACAAGTACAAGACCTAGAAGATGTTAATTTTCAAATATTAAATGAAAGGTCTATTCTTACAGCAATAGGTGCTCAATTAGATGTTATTGGGATTTTATTGGTTGTTCCTAGAGAAGGTTTAGAGGATGAACCTTATCGTAAAAAACTTTTGTTAAAGATTGCTAAAAACAGTGCTGATGGTACTCCTAATAGTATTATAGATATAGTTAAGACTTATTCTGAGAGTGGTAGTGTAGAGATAAGAGAAGGTGCTATAGCTTTTGGTAATATTATTATTACTGGAGGTAATACTTTAGATTCTGGATTATGGCAACTAGTCCGAGATATAAAACCTGTAGGAACCCTTTGGAATATTCACTCAGATTATAATGATAATGCATTTCGTCCTGCTTATGAAACTGGTTTAACTACAGAAGAACCTTTCCAAACCTCAAATACAGGTATTGTTTTTGAAAACTTTCAAGTATCTAATGATGGTGTAAATTTTGAAACATTATTCACTAGAACAGGTACAAAAACTTATGCTAATAATACAGAAAAAAGGGCACAACTATTCTTTGAAAGATTAGAACCTTTTCAGACATCTAATGATGGAATAAATTTTGAGAATTTCATAGTAGATGGTTCGGTTTTTAAGGTTTTAGAAGGAGATGATTTACCTAAAAATATAACCCCCTTTACTTGGGAGGTTAGTAAGATAAGTAAATCACCTTTACAAGATAATATTAATTAACATGAGGAGGGGTAATGCCTTTACAAGATTTAAAGACTTGGTGTAGGGATCTAATAACAGACCCTGAGACCGAAAATGTTCAGAGAAGAGATATAAACTCAAATGAATTTCAACAAGGTTGGTTACGTTTGGATACTATAAGTACTCAACAGCTTAACCAATTATTCTACCTACTAACCTCTTATAGTAATAGGGTAGTTTCTCAAGTATATTTCGTAGATAGTGCAAAAGCAATACCTTCTACTGTAATAAAAGCTGATGGAGGGAGTTTCTTAGAAGAAGAGGCACCCTTACTATTTGAGTTATATAATGGTACAATGCCGGATTTTACTAACTCTGCCCCCGCAGGAACCACTCCTGTTATGAATAAAGTATAATGAGGAAAATTTTATATGTCTAATTTTAATACAGTAACTCCTACTAATGAAAGTGAAGAGGGGGATTTGTACTTACTGGGTAGAGGGACTACCAGTAGGACTCAAAAAAGAGAGATCTTAGCTGCTGGTCTTGCTAATGCTAGATGGTCTTCTGAAGCGGTATACCATGCAGGAAGTAATGTTGTAGGCTCTGATGGAGTAAACTATCAAGCAGTTACAGATTCAGGTGTTGGAACCCCTGCGGGGGTTGTTGACCCAACTACAGATACAAATGAAAACCATTGGAAGAAATTTGTAAATTACAAAGAGACGGGGGGGTTAGTAGGAGGTGCTATTGAAACTAACTCTTTCGTCAAAGCTCCTGAGATAAAAACAAATTACATCCAAGGGTTAAATACAGATTTACCTTTAAATTTAGAACCTCTTACACCGGATGCTTATGGATCTTTTAATGGTACTGGTAGTGTTCCTGATGTACATAAAAATTTAAATATAGCTACTGTAACCCGAACTAGTACTGGTAATTATAAAGTAGACTTATCTATTACTATGCCTGATGCTGAATATATTGTTGTTCCTGCTAGTGATGGTAATGAAATTGC
>Ga0099849_1000424_pt1 | contig 19513 bp, 15 predicted proteins | sample CB_VirMetaG_4_FD_78177 | JGI IMG/M metagenome (GOLD analysis project Ga0099849, IMG submission 78177) | Freshwater to marine saline gradient viral communities from Chesapeake Bay - CB_1508_1M Viral MetaG | ecosystem: Environmental > Aquatic > Marine > Coastal | place: USA: Chesapeake Bay... | reverse complement strand
CAGGTTGCGGCACCTCAGATCTTTTGTAGAGACAGACCATTACTATTCATCGGATTTATAATGTAATCGGATTAAAGCATTTAGGTAATTTTCCTTAACCCTAAAATTCTTGTTTTTTGATTTTTGTGTGATATATTCGTGGTTATGAGTAGAAAGGAATCAAATAAAATTGGCTACACAACGAGAAATTGCTGAACACTTAGATTTATCTGTTAAAAGGATATCTGAATTGATACGAGATGGTATTTTACCCTCAAAAAAGGGTAGAAGTCCTTTAAACATAGATGTTTGTAGGATTGCATACATATCTTATCTTAGAAAACTAAGCGGATATAATAAAAGAAGTGGTACTGGCGACATAGCAGAAGAAAAGGCTAGACTTACAAAAGCACAGGCTGATAAAGCAGAACTTGAAGTAGAACAATTAGAGAAATCTTTAATACCAGCACAAATGGTTCAGGATACTTGGATTGAATATGTATCTAACGTTAGGGCTAAACTATTAGGCTTACCATCAAGAATAGCCCATCAGGTTATAACAGTAGATAAATATTCTGAAGCTGAAGAGATTATTAAAGATCAAGTATATGATGCATTAAACGAATTATCACAACATGGCATACCAAAAGAATATAGAAAAAGTGATGATGGAGATCAATCAAGCATGGACTCCACCACCGAATCTGAAGATTAGCGATTGGGCTGATAGGTACAGAAAACTATCTGCTGAATCTTCTGCTGAAAGCGGACAATGGCGAACAGATAGAGCAGAATATCAAAGAGATATTATGGATGCCTTTAATGATCCTAATATACAAAGAATAGTATTTATGAAATCAGCACAGGTTGGTGCAACAGAGATACTTCTTAATGTTATTGGTTATTACATAGATCAAGATCCAGCACCTATATTAGTTATGCAGCCAACATTACAAATGGGACAGGCTTTCTCTAAAGATAGGTTGGCTACCATGATAAGAGATTCTGAGAAAATAAGAAATTGTGTAAAAGATCCAAGAAGCAGAGATAGTGGTAACACAGTATTATCTAAAAAGTTTGCTGGTGGTAACTTAAACATAGTTGGATCTAACTCAGCTTCAGGTCTAGCTTCACGTCCAATCAGAATTGTCTTAGCGGATGAGGTTGATAGATATGAAGCATCTGCTGGTGCAGAAGGTGATCCTATATCTCTAGCTGTGAAAAGAACAACAACTTTTTGGAATAAAAAAATATATATGTGTTCTACACCTACAATCAAAGGTTTATCAAGAATAGAAACAGCGTTTGAAGAATCAGACAAAAGATACTACGAAGTACCATGCCCTGAATGTAATCATTATCAAGTATTAAAATGGAAGGGTGTAGTTTGGGATGAGGACAAACCTGAAACTGCATCATATGCTTGTGAGGAATGTGGCTCGGTAATAAATGAATCTAAAAAGACATGGATGCTAAAACATGGAAGATGGAAAGCTACAGCTAAATCATCTAATACAGCAGGATTCCATATATCTGAATTATATTCAGTATGGTCAACATGGGCTGATATGGCTACAAACTTTCTCGAAGCTAAAAAACAACCTGAAATGTTAAAAACATGGATAAATACCGCACTTGGAGAATCTTGGGAAGAACAAGGCGATACAGTAGAGTACGAGACTCTACTTGAAAGAAGATTAAACTACGATATAGACAAAGTTCCTGAAGATGTGTTAGTAATAACTGCAGGTGTTGATACACAAAAAGATCGTTTGGAACTTCAATTAGTTGGCTGGGGCAAACAATACGAAGCATGGGTTTTAGAATATAAAATATTTTGGGGTGATCCTAATGCACAAAATGTATGGCAAGAACTTGATGAGTACCTTAAGAAGCGTATTAGAACAGAATCAGGTAGAGCAATAGCTATTTCTTGCTGTACTATAGACTCAGGTGGTCATCATACACAAATGGTTTATCATTTTACCAAACCAAGACAATCAAGAAGAGTATTTTCAATTAAAGGTAGCAACCAAGCTGGTAAACCTATAGCAAATAAACCAACATATGTCGGAAAAAACAAAGCTGTTTTATATCCAGTAGGAACTGATACAGCAAAAGAAGCTATTTTTGCTAGATTATCTGTAGAAAGTGAATTAACCACTCTACATTTTTGTGCAGACCTTGATGAAGAGTATTTTAAACAACTTACAGCAGAAAAAAGGGTTACAAAGTTTGTAAGAGGACGAAAGTCACTTATTTGGAAACAAATTAGACCAAGAAATGAAGCATTAGATACACTTGTTTATAATTTTGCTGCTATTTACATTTTAAATCCAAATTTTGATACTATTGAGCAAAAAATACTAGATCAACAAGTAAAAACTCCTGAAAACGAACAAAAGTCACGAAAAAAAGGCATAAATCGTCAAAATTTTGCTACTTCTTGGAAATAATCGTTGACATTTGCATAGAAAACCATAATGTGATAGTAGATTAATCTATTTTTACGAGGTTTGCTTGAGCAATTTATTTGACAGAGAGAACTATCCAAACCAAGAGCCAAACGAATTAGTCGTTGGAGACTATTGGGCTTGGAAAAGGGATGATTTAGCAACTGATTATCCTACAAATGCATATTCACTTACTTATGAGTTCCATGAAGATAGCGGTGGTGGTGGAAGTCACAAGTTCACCATAACTGCTGTTGAAGCAAATGATACTTATTATGTAGAAGTTCCAACAACAACTACTGATGATTATAGTAATGGTGACTATATTTGGTCTGCATACATAACAAGAACCTCTGATTCTGCAAGAATACAGATAGATGAGGGTAGAACTACTATCTTACATAATCTTGCAGACACTAACGCTGATTTGAGAAGTCATGCTAAAAAAGTTCTTGATGCTATAGAAGCTGTTATAGAAGGTAGAGCAACAATAGATCAATCTTCATTTTCTTTAGGTGGTAGATCACTCTCAAGAATGTCAGTAGATGAATTAATGACATTTAGAGATAGATATAGAGCAGAATACCTAAAAGAAATAAAATTAGCACGAATTAAAAATAAACAAGGATCAGGCAATACTATCAAAGTTAGTTTTGGTAGAAATGCTGGTTACACACCTAAGAGCTTTTTATAATGGCATGGTATAACAATATATTTGGCAGAGATGAGTCAAAATTAAAGAAAAAGAAAGCGTATAGAAGAAGTTATAGCGGTGCAAGTACGGGTAGATTATTTGCTGATTTCATTACTAGATCAACAAGTGCCGATGCTGAAATAAAAGATAACATAAGAATATTAAGAGATAGAGCAAGAGAATTAGCTAGAAACGATAGCTATATAGCTAGATACTTAAACCTGATGGTATCTAATGTTATCGGTAAGCAAGGCATAAGAGTTAGTTCTAAGGTTAGACTAGATGATCCAGTAAATATGGGTAAGCTAGACCTTAGGGCTAACCAGCTTATTGAATCTGCATGGAAGGAATGGTCAAAACTAGGAAACTGCACAACAAATGGCAAACTATCTTTTTTAGATTGTCAAAAAATATTTATAGAGTCACTAGCAAGAGATGGCGAAGTTTTAATAAGAAAGGTTAAAGACAAAAGTTCACCATTTAATTTTAAGATACAGTTTTTAGAAGCAGATCACTTAGACGAAAATAAGAATGATATCTACAAACCTACTGGCAATAAGATTGTCATGGGTGTTGAGATAGATAAAAATCAAAAGCCAGTAGCATATCATTTATATAAAGAGCATCCTTACAATAGAACTTATGCTAGTAACAATCAGCATATAAGAGTTCCAGCCGATGAGATTATTCATGCGTATATTCCTACTAGAGCAGAGCAGACAAGAGGTGTTTCTCTTGTCGCTACTGCTATGGCTAATGTAAAAATGCTTAATGGCTACCTTGAAGCCGAAATAGTAGCAGCTAGAGTAGCTGCATCTAAAATGGGCTTCTTTACAAGCCCTGATGGTGATGGCTATATCGGTGATGGAGAATATGAGGACACATTCAGTCCTACTATGAACGCACAAGCTGGTATATTTGAACAATTACCTGCTGGAATGGACTTTAAAGCATTTGATCCAAGTCACCCAACAACAGCTTTTGATTCTTTTACAACCAATGTCTTAAGAAGCATAGCATCAGGTTTAAATATCTCTTACCATTCGCTATCTAACGATCTTACACAGGTTAATTATTCATCAATCCGTCAAGGTGCATTAGAAGATAGAAGTATGTACCAAATATATCAGCAATTTGTCATAGAGCATTTTATACAGCCAGTATTTAATTCATGGTTAGAAATGGCAATATCATTCAATTATATATCACTACCAGTAGATAAAATTGATAGATTTACTGCTTCAGTCAACTTTATACCTAGAAGTTTTGCTTGGATTGATCCTTTAAAAGAAATGCAATCAAATGTCGTAGGATTACAAAATGGAACTGTTACCTATTCAGATATATCTGCTGCTTATGGTAGAGATACAGAGGAATTATTTGAACAACATCAAAAAGAAATAGAACTTGCCAAGCAGTATGGCATAGAACTCGCTTATCAACCATTCGGTCAAAAGCAACCAGTTGAAGCTAATATTCAGGGTGGAGAGGAAGAGGACGATGGCTAAACCAACAGCAGGAATGAAATCTGAAGCTAGAAAAGGCTTAGATTGGAGAAAAGAGCATGGTAGAGGTGGCACTAGGGTAGGTCTTGAAAGAGCAAACCAAATAGTTAATGGCGAGAATTTATCAGATGAAACAATTAAAAGAATGTTCAGCTTCTTTTCAAGACATGAAGTAGATAAGAAAGCAGAAGGTTTTAGACAAGGCGAAAAAGGCTATCCATCAAACGGAAGAATTGCATGGGCTTTATGGGGTGGAGATGCAGGATTTAGCTGGTCAAGAAAAGAAGTAAATAAAATGAAAAATGAAAAAAGTTTTGATTCGCAAGAATTAAAAGCACATCCTTTATTAACAAATAAAGAGGAGAAATCTATGGAAAATAAAGATGATAGACATATCCTCAATGTTACTGAAACAGATAACACAGTTGTTGTTGAATTTTCAAAACATGAGGGTGTCGAAGAAGGTGAACCAGTTGAGATGACTGAATCTGAAAGACCTTATCACAATGATGAAGAAGATAGGAAAGTAGTTGATATGCCTATGAAGTATAGAACTATTGATCTAACGAGAGATTCATTTATTGATGAGGATAATAGAAGAGTCAGAGTCGGTGTTTCAAGTGAAGAGCCAGTTGAGAGGTCTTTTGGTAAAGAAGTTCTCTCGCACAAAGCTGGAGATATTAATATGGACTTTATCTCAAGCGGAACTGCACCACTTTTATTAGATCATGATATGACTAAGCAGATTGGTGTTATTGAAAGTTTCAAACTAGATGAAACTGCTAAAAGGACAATAGCAGTAGTTAGGTTCGGTAAGAGCCAACTAGCTTCAGAAGTGTTTGAAGATGTGAAGGATGGTATCCGAATGAATATTTCAGTTGGATATCGTATAGATAAATTAGAACGAGAAACAAGAGATGGCGATGATTACTACAGGGCAAAATGGTCTCCGATGGAGGTTAGTTCGGTTTCAATTCCTGCGGATCAATCACGTTTAGTCGGAGTTGGTCGTTCTCAAAATAAACTTAATGACTTTAAGGAGATAACAATGTCAGAAGAAAAGAAAGATATTAATCTTGATGAAGTTAGATCACAGACTGTTGCTGAAGCTAAAGCTGAGTTCAAAAGAAACTCAAAAGAGATTATTGACTTAGCAGTTAGACACAACAAAAGAGATTTAGCTGATAAAGCGATTGCTGATGGTATCTCAGTAGAAGAATTTAGAGGTGTTTTACTTAATAGTATTTCAAATGAAACTCCACTAGAAACTCCTTCTGAAATCGGCATGACTAAAGAAGAAGTGAAGAGATTTAGCTTAGTAAAAGCAATTAGAGCCTTAGCTAATCCTTCAGATAGAAAAGCACAAGCAGATGCAGAATTTGAATTTGAATGTTCTGAAGCTGCTGCTAGAGAATATGGTAAAGATGCACAAGGTGTAATGCTACCTGCTGAAGTATTAAGAAACTGGGACACTAGAACTCTTAGTGCTGGTGTAGATACACAACTTATAGCAGAAGATTACAGAGGTGGCGACTTTATTGATGTATTAAGAAACACATCTTCAGTAATGGCTGCTGGTGCAACTATGCTACAGGGCTTATCAGGAAATGTGGTAATTCCTAAAAAGCTAACTGCTGCTGGTGCTGCTTGGATTGCACAAGAAGGCGATCCTGCTGCTGATAGCGAATTTACAGTAGGTTCTGTTACTATGTCACCAAAAGTAATCGGTGCTAGAACAGATGCAACGAGATTGCTTTTACAACAATCCTCATTAGATGTAGAGAACTTAATCAGAGATGACTTAACACAAGCATTAGCATTAGCTATTGACTTAGGTGCATTAGCTGGTTCAGGTTCAAGCGGTCAGCCTACAGGTATATCTAATACTACAGGTATTAACACAACACAATTTGCTGCTGCTGTACCAACTTATTCAGAGATTGTTGCTATGGAATCTGAAGTAGCTACTGATAATGCCTTACTTGGTAATCTTGGATACATTTGTACTCCTGCTGATTATGGTTCATTAAAAACTAAATCAAAAGATACAGGTAGTGGTCAATTTGTAGTTGAGCCTGATGGAAGAGTTAATGGTTACAATGTTGTAAAATCTAACCAAGTAACTTCAGGTGATTTCTACTTTGGTAACTTTGCTGATCTATTGATTGGTATGTATGGCGGATTAGACATTACTGTTGATCCATATGCATTAGCAACTTCAGGCGGAATTAGAATCATTGCATTACAAACTATAGATGTAGCTGTAAGACATGCAGCTAGTTTCTGTGTTTCAAACGATGGTGCTTAATAACCAATGATGAAATGGAATGGGGGTAGCAATACCCCCAACTTAAATATGAAAAAATACTTAATAATTAAAGATACTGTAGCTGATGGAAAAAGAGTTTATGCAGGTGATGTTTTAGAAATATCTGAAGATATAGGTCATCAACTTATTGCATATAAGAAAGCTGAAGCTTATGTAGATAAACCAAAAGCAAAAAAAGTAGATAGAAGTGTTGGCTTAGAAAAATCTGACACAAAACCTATCAAGAAAAAAGGCAAATAATTATGCCAATGGAGTTTGATAGAGATTTTGATGGTTATTTAGATGCTGATTTCGGTCACGGCATCGCTTTAACTTATACACCTACAGGTGGATCAGCAACCTCTATCAAAGCCATTTTAAATCAGGAATATGTAGACATTGATACTGGTGGTATGCCAATACAAGGCTATCAACCAGTTGCTCATGTAAAAACTACAGATATACCAAATATTGCATTTGGTGATTTACTAGCTGCACCAGCCATTACCAATTTAGATGGCACAACAATAAAAGCAGCAACAAATTATAAAGTCATAAACTTTGAACATGATAATTTAGGTATGACTTCATTATTGTTAGAGGTACAATAATGGCAAATCATGTAAGACAACAAATCAGGGAATACTTTGGAACTACATTAACAGGTTTAACAACAACAGGTTCTAATGTATATGAATCAAGAGTTTACACATTACAAGACAACACTCTACCAGCTTTAGTTATTTTTACTAAAGCAGAAACATCTGAGCCAATAGTTATTGGTGTAGATAGAGTAATGAGTAGAGAACTATCAGTAGTGGTTGAAGGATATTGCAAGGCTACTAGCAACTTTGATGATACTATTGATACAATAAGTAAAGAAGTTGAAGAAGCTATAGCTGCTGATAGAACTTTAGGTGGATTAGCTAAAGACACTTATATAGAATCAACAGATATAGAATACACAGGAGATGGGGAACAACCAGTTGGATATGTTACCCTTACCTTCTTAACTAACTACTATGTTCAGGAAACCAATCCTGATGTAGCTGTATAATAGGAGATAATTATGAAATTAATTAGTCCAAATGGTAAAGTTTCAATAGAAGTTCCACCATCAAATGTGGAAACTATGTTGGGAATGGGTTGGAAGGAAGAAGCAATCCAATCGGAAGATAAAGTTAAATCTTCTTCTAAGAAAAAGTCGAAAGGCGAGGTAAAAGAAAATGGCAACATTTAAAGGAAATGATGGTATTGTAAAGCTAGGTACAACAGGCGGTACAAATATCGTTGGTGAAGTTAGATCATATTCTTTAGAACATACAAGTGATACTGTTGAAGATACAGCTATGGGTGATGCAAGTAGAACTCATGTAGCTACTTTAAAATCTTTTTCAGGTTCATTGGATGTTTTTTGGGATGATGAAGACACTAATGGTCAAGGTGCTTTTGTTGTTGGTAATACTATAGAAATTAATCTATATCCAGCAGGTGCTTCTGATACATACTATAGTGGTGAAGCTATTGTAACTGGTGTATCAAGAAGTGCATCATTTGATGGTTTGGTTGAAGCTAGTTTATCAATACAAGGTACTGGCGATCTAACAACTACAACAGTATAAGATCATGTCAGCAATAGATAACGCGAAAAAACATTTTGATAGTCTTGAAACAAAATTAATAGAAGTTCCTGAATGGGGAGAGGATGAAGATAATCCATTAAAGATTTATTGTAAACCTATCACCCTTTCAGAAACTTCTAAGTTTATGAAGTTGGCTCAAGATGATGATGTTCAATTACTAGCTTATGTTTTAATTTATAAAGCATTAGATGAGACTGGTGAAAAGTTATTTACTATAGCTGATAAGAAAACCTTATTGGAGAGAGTAGATAGAGATGTATTGATACGAGTTTCTAGTGAAATGATGAATAATGTTTCACAGGAAGTTATTAAAAAAAAGTAATAGAAGATAAGCAGCTATACATTAAATATGCATTAGCTGATAGATTGGGAAAAACTCTATATGAAATAGAAATGATGACTGTAGAGGAATTTCAAGGATGGTTAGCTTATCTTGAAATAAAGGAAGAAAGAAGTGGCACTACCTAAAGGCTTAAAATATCAAATAGAATTATTGGCGAAGAATAAATCTTCTACGCAAATAAATAAATTCAAAAGAGATATAAGTAGCGTAAATGATACTGTTAAAAGGCTTGGTGCAACTATAGCTACAGCATTTGGTACTAGAGAAATAGTAAATGCAGCCAATGTCATGGTTGGTGTTAGGAACAGAATGAACGCTTTAACTGGAAGCGTAGAAGAAACTAACAAAGCTATGGAAAACATGAGAAGAATAGCTATGGAGTCAAGAACAGACTTTGATGCTATTGGTATGTTATTTACTAGACTTTCTTTAGCAACTGAACATTTAGGTTCAACTCAAGAGGACGTAGCAAAAGCTACACAGATGGTAGCTAATACTTTTATTATTGCTGGTTCACATGTTCAAGAAGCAAATAACTCAGCTAGACAGTTGGCACAGGGTTTGGCATCAGGTGCATTGAGAGGTGACGAGCTTAGATCGGTCATGGAGAATAATACTATCCTAACAAAAATGTTAGCTGAAGGTCTTAACATGACTATTGGTCAACTTCGTGAGTTTGGTCACGAAGGTAAGCTAACAGCAGAAGTTGTAATGCCGATACTTATAAAAGGCATTGATGAAACCAATGAATTAATCAAAGAGATGCCTATGACACTAGGACAGGCTGGGGTGTCTCTACGAAACAGCTTCCAATTTATGATTGGTGATATACAAGAAAGCACAAATGCATTTGGAATTATTGCTGATACAGTTGCATTTTTTGCAAGAAATATAAAAGAAATATTAATACCATCTATAACATTACTAGCAGCAGTTGCAATACCTAAATTAATTGCTGCATTAAGATTATTAAAAGTAGCTATAGTAGCAAATCCTATCACAGCATTAGCTGTTGGATTTGCAAGTTTGACATCTATGCTGCTAATCGCAAATAAAAATACTAATGATTATACTGATAGCTTAGAAGGCTTAAATCAAAAACTTGCAGAATTACAGAAAAGAGAAGCAGAGTTACTTAAAGCAAAAGAAGAAAACGAAAAAAGATTTGGAAGAAAGCAACAGCAAAAAGAATTAGATGCAATTCAAGAGCAAATAACTCAAACAACAATACTAATTGAAGCAAAAAAATTATTAAATGAAACTAATAAGGATGGTGCAGACCTTTATTTAGAAGCATTAAAAAAAATACAAGAAGAAACACAAAACTCTATTGTTATAACAAAAACATTTGGCGAAACAGTAGAAGGAAAATTAACAACAGCGTTTGCTGATTTCTTTGATTTTACTACAAAAGAATTTTTAAAATTTAAAAGTTTAGCCATGTCTGTAACACAAGCTGTTATAAGAGAGTTACTAGAGGTATATGTTGTTCAAAATATGGTTAAAGGCATAACTGGTGCAATAGATATATTTTCTGAAAGAGTTAAGTATGGTAGAAATTTTAGTGAGCCTTTTAATGAGCCAAAATTTGATGTATTTAATGGTGTGTCAGGCGGTGAAACAACAATCTTTGGTAATCAAGCATTAGGTGGATTTGTTAAGGGTGGTAAAGGTTATATGGTTGGTGAGTCAGGCAGAGAATTATTTATACCTAGTCAAAATGGTCAAATAGTATCAAATCAAAATTTAAGACAAACATCTTCACCAGCACCTACAGTAAACTTCAACATATCAACAGTAGATGCAGCAGGATTCGATCAACTGCTAACATCAAGAAGAGGATTAATTACACAAATAATAAACAATGCCATGAATAATCAAGGCAAAATGGGGATTATATAATGTCAGGTGCTTTTCCAACTGATCCAAATTTTAGGGCTTTAGAATTTAAAGACAATAGACCTATACTATTAAATCAAACAATATCAGGTAAAAAATCAGCAAGGCAAATAGGTTCGCAATATTTTTCTTTTACAGTTCAGATGCCACCACTTAAACAAGAGAAAGCACAAGAAATATTTGCTTTTCTACAAAAACAAAAAGGTGGCTTTGAAAACTTTACTATAGCTGCACCATTAGATAATTTGGGTGCTAGTAAATCTGAAACAGACATTGTAGTTAATGGTGTTCATGCAGTTAGCGATAACACTATAGCTATAGATGGGTTTTCACAAACAACAGGTGCTTTAAAAGCTGGTGACTTAATAAAGTTTGCTGGTCATTCAAAAGTTTACATGGTTGAATCAGATGTCAATGCTGTAGGTGGTGCTGCAACAGTTACCATATCACCAAATCTAGTAACTGCTCTAGCAGATAATGAAGCTGTAACTGTAAATAAACCAAGTTTTACTGTATATCTAACAAGTGATGAGATATTATATTCTACAGATGCTAATGGTTTTTACAGCATTTCATTTGATGTTAGAGAGGTTATTACATAATGCCAAGAAGCTTATCAAGCGATTTACAAACACAAGTATCCGCACAACAAACCAAGATAGCATTTCTAGTAGAATTAAATCTATCTACAGTTATAAGACTTACCGATTATTATAGAGATGTAACATACAACTCAGAATCATATGAAGCTGGTGGTTCTTACTTATCAATAGACTCAACAACAGAAACAGGGCAAATTCAAGTCAACGAAATAAGTCTTGCCTTTTCTAATGTTACAGATCAAGTAAGAAGCCTTGTGGAGGATGGCTCTTTTACAGATAAAAAAGTAGAAGTATATATAGCTTACTTTAATTCTAATGAAGAGATTGTTGGTGCTGTAAATTATTTCACAGGCAAAATAAGAAATGTATCAATACAAGAAAGTATTGATAACTCAGTCTTGACTATGACAGTTGCATCTCATTGGGCTAATTGGAATCTTACAAAAGGTAGACATTACTCAGATGAATCTCAACAACAAGCACATACAGGAGATAGAGGTTTAGAATATGCTACACAAACAAAATCAGATGTAAGGTGGGGTAGCTAATGGGTTTATTTTCTGCTGCTGCTAAATTTTTCTCTGCTGTAGGCAAAGCTATAGCAACTGCTTGGGCTGATGCAACTGTACTAGGCAAAATCAATATGGTTTTAAGTGCCGCCACTTTAGCAGTGGGTGTTAAAGGATTCTTGCAGTTAAGAAATATGTTATCCAAAGGTCAAGACATAATGGCTAACAAGACTGCTGCTGGTGGAAAGATACCAGTAATCTATGGTACTAGAAGAGTTGGTTGCCAAGTTGTCTATATGGATACAGCACAAAACAGATCAAAAGATTTGTTTGTAGTTTATGCATTAGCTGTAGGTGAATGTGAAGAGATTATAGGTAAATCAATAGAAATAGATGGTAATTCTATTTTAGATGGCAAAATCTATAAAGGTGGCGGATATATAGGTTCAGACAAGATAACATCAGGTGCAGGTTCTTTAAATACTGCATCACAAGTAGGAGATGTTCAATATTCACAAGCAGGTACTATAGGTACTGATCCTACAAAAAGATATTCTTTTGTTTTTAACTTACATCATGGTGCAGCAAGTCAAACTGCTGATCCTATGTTTAGAGCATCTATACCTAGTCAATGGTCAACTAATCATAAGTTAAATGGTATTTGTTATATAGCTGCTGCTTTTGATTATGACAAAAGAGGTATGTACAAAGGTGTTCCACAAATTACAGTACAAGTTAGAGGTAAGAAGGTTTATGATCCTAGAGAATCAGGACATACCTTTGGAGATGCATCAACATACGAATGGTCAAGTAATCCAGCACTATGTTATTTAGATTACATAACCAATGATGAGTATGGTAAAGGATTAGCTGAATCAGATATTAATATGTCTACATTTGAAAGTGCTGCAAATGCTTGTGACACTTTAGTAGATCAACCTTTTTACAATGGCTCATATCAGAATGTTACTTGGTCAGGTACAAGTGGCGATGATTTTATTCTTATAAATGATAATGATGACTGGTATCAAAACAAAACAGATGAGATTGTTGATATTAGAGATAATGGTGGCACTAATATTTTTACTGGTACAGGTATTAAAGGTGTGCAGAGACATGAGTTCTACGATGATTCTCAAGTAAACAAAGTATTTATAGATGGCACATTAAGTTCTAATTACACAAACGAAGCTGGTAGCTTTAGATCAAAGGTCAAAAGATTTCATTGTAATGGTTATATTGACACTAACAAAAATGTCATGGATAACGCTAAAGAACTTCTTGCAAATATGCGAGGTATATTTACTTATATCAATGGCAAATATGAACTACAAATAGAAGATACTGGCTCATCAACATTTAGTATTACAGACGATCATATTATTGGCGATGCTGGTATATCAGTTGATTATGGTAGTAAAGACAAGAAAGCCAATAAGGTAATAGTTGAGTTTTTTAATTCACAACTAAATTATGAACTAGACACGATAACAGTTTTGCACGATGCTACACCTGATTATTATTCTGATGATGGTGAGATATTAGAAGTTAAAGCAGAGTTTCCATTAATTACTGATGCCTATATTGCATATAATATGGGTAAAGCTATTCTTACAAGAAGTAGAAACCAAACTAGTATGCAGTTCTTGGGTACGCCTGAGATGTATAAACTAAATGTAGGAGATATAGTTGATCTTACATATGCTGGTTTAGGTTTTAGCGGTAAAGTTTGTAGAGTAGAAGCATTAGAATTACAACCCAATGGATTAGTTAGCGTATCTTTGATTGAATACTTTGATGTTTATACATGGGAAGTACCAGCACAAGAAGATACAAGAAAGTTATTAAAACTACCAACAGTAGGTGCATTACATCCGCCTGAAGCATCTTCTGTTATATTTACTGATACAGATGCATCAGCTATTAATAGACCTACAATTACATGGACTGAGCCTACAGATTTTCCAGTAAGACAATATAGAGTAGATGTAGTAGATAGTTCAGACAATAATGTATTAAGCAAAATAGTAGATACACCATCTGTAGATTTATCCTTCTTACCTAAAGCATCTAACTATGAAGCAAGTATTACAGCTTTTAATGGGGTAGGCATAGAGTCTGAAGCGGTTACTAAAACATTTACTATTGCAGATGATCCAGTAAAGACTACTGAAATTGAGATAGGCGGTGCTACCTTATCAACACTTTCAGATTATGGAACAGTTAGTGGACAGACAGGTAACTATTATAAATTTAATGCAGAAGTAGAGTTTGGTAATGGTTTTATTTTAGATGGTGGTACTGCTACTTTTTATAATAGTGTTACATTCTCAGATGGTTGGCAAGGTCAAGGTATATTTGACATAGATCAAGGTGCTTTAGAGTTTGGCTCATACACACCATCAAGCACAACAAATAGACTTTACAATGTAAGTGGCACTTTATATTGGAATGGTAGCCAAGTTGGTGTAGGTGCAGTTAATTCTGTAACTAACATGGTTGACAATAGAGTTATCACAGCAAGTGGTAGTAATTCTATTAATGGGGAAGCTAATTTAACTTTTGATGGCACAACTTTAACTGTTACTGGCGATCAAGTTATAACAGGAAATCTAACAGTACAAGGTACTACTACAACAATAGATACTACCAATCTTGATGTTAAAGATAAGAACATAACTCTTAACTATGGAACTGGTGATACATCAGCTTCTGCTAACGGAGCAGGTATTACCATTCAAGATGCTGTAAGTTCTACAGAAGATGCTACCTTAACTTGGAATACAACTAACGATAGCTTTAACTTTTCGCATAATCTAAATGTATCAGGTGCTATTAGTACAACTGGTAGTATTACAAGTACAGATGGAACTCTTTTACTAGTTGACGATTCAGGCGACCAACCAAAAATACAGTTTAGTGAAAGTGATGTTAATCACTTTATTTTAGAATATAACGGAGCAGGAAGTGGTGCAGGAAACTATGTAGCTTTTTATAGTGAATATAGTGGTTGGATAACAAAAGGAAATGGATTAAATTATATACCTTCTAATGGTAGGGTAGGCATAGGCTTAACGAATCCAAGTGAAAAACTATCAGTTTCAGGAAACATATCAGTCACAGGCACAGTTGATGGTAGAGATGTAGCCACAGATGGAAGTAAACTTGATGGCATAGAAGCAGGTGCTACAACAGATCAAACACAAGCAGAAATAAATGCATTAGGTATCACTGCAATAGGTTTATCAGGTACTCCAAATATAACTGTAGGAACTATAGATAGTGGTGCAATAACAAGTACAGGTTTGACTGTTAATGGTGATGTAAGCACTACAGGTTATGTGGATATTCCTAGCTATATTCGTCATGCAGGTGACACTAATACCTTTTTTGGGTTTCCTTCTAATGATGACTTTCGTGTATATACCAATAATGCTTTGCGTTATCGCATTCAGTCAGGCGGTGACATCTCCTTCTACGAAGACACAGGAACTACAGCAAAACTATTTTGGGATGCTAGTGCTGAACAATTAGATATAGGTGATCAACATATATCACAAAGTTCTATAAGTTCAGGTGATAGTTCAACTGCAGGGAATGTAAGATCTTACTTTAGTGATGGTGCTTATACAGATTTAAAAGGTTATGGTTTAGAGTTTAATAGGGCAACTAGTTATATAAGACCAACGGCTGATGGGACTATGAGTCTTAATATAGGTGGTTTTGATGCTTCTTTAGATTGGAATAGTATTAAGTTTAGAAGTGTTAATGGTCTATATATGACTGGAACTCAGTTTCTTACAACTGATAGAAACTTGGTCAATATAGGCAGTATTAATTCTAGCGGTGCTATCATCTCTACAAACTCAGGCAATAGATTTGATGCCTTGTCTATTGGTGATGATTCTGATATTTATTTATATGAAAGTCTTGCTAATGTTTTAACGATTAGGACTGGTGCAAGTGGCTCTTATAAATATTTTACTTTTCAAAATGATGGTTATTTTAATACAGGTAGTGGAGGAATAAGCACAGGTGGAACTGCAAGAATAACAAGCACAGGAAACCTTACAAATATAGGAACTATCTCAAGTGGTGGTATAACATCAAGTGGAGACATACAATCAGATAAATTTAAGGGTAATACTTATTCTAGTAATTCATTTTTAGATTTTGATGATGATAGCGGTGTTCTTGATGCTGACAATACAACAACACTAGCTTCCATTTCTGCAATGCATTTTATTATTGATACCAATGCTAATGGTGGTACTGATAAATTTTATTGGTTGAAAGATAATGTCTCTCCATTATCTGCTACCACATTGATGGATTTAGATAAAAATGCAAATCTTGTACTAAGAAACGGAACAGTCACAGGTCAATCAGGTGGATTCTTTGGTGGTGATTTAGAGGTATATAATTCTTCTGATCTTATTATAGGTTCAGGTGGTACTTTTAAATTTGGTACGACAGTTATTGTAGATGCTTCAAGAAACCTAACTAATATAGGAACTATCTCAAGTGGTGCTATAACAAGTAGTGGTGCAATTACTGCTACTAATTTTAATGCGGTAAATAATAGTGGTTATGGAACTTTAGAAGTTGGTGGCTCAAGTGGTGCTTTCATTGACCTTAAAAAACCTTCTACTGATGATTATGATGTAAGAATAGTCACGGATGCAGGTACTGGTGGAAGAATACAAAGTAATGGTGTTTTTGATATTGATGCTGCGGGAGATATTACTTTTGATGCTGATGGTGGAGATATTAATTTAAAAGACAATGGCACTTCAATGGCAAGTTTTACTACCAGTAGTGCTACCTTTGCAGGAACTATAAGTAGTGGTGCTATTACAACTAGTGGCGTTCAGCAATTTACAAAATCTGTTTATGGTGCAGAAGATAGTGAAAATTATTACAGAATTAAACTACAAGATCAAGGCGGAATACATAATGATGTTGGTATAGGGCAGACTACAAGTGGTAATATGGGCTTTAATGTGACTGCAGGTCAATCATTTATTTTTAATGGTGGTACTAGTGGTAATGTAGTTCATATAAATACAAGTGGTGTTGATGCTAAGTCAGGTGGATTCAGAATAGATGGAACTACTGTAATAGACTCATCTCGTAATTTAACAAATATAGGAACTATTTCTAGTGGTGCTATAACAACTTCCGCAAATCTTGATATGAATGCTAATAGCATTATTGATATAGAACAGTTAAATGGTGCAGGTGGAAGTGGTTGGTTAGACTTTAATATGGATACCGATAATATCTATCCAACAGGTACTACTGATAATATTACAGTTCTTGGTTCTATAACTCATCATGTTTTTGTTGGTGATTCAAATGACAATGGTACAGGAGGTAATTTCTACTGGGGTTATGGTGTTAATAGTGCTGAAAGTGGCACATTCACTGAAACAATGGCTCTTACAAGAGCAGGTGATCTAACAGTACAAGGAAATATAATTAGTGAAACCTCAACTGGTAATAATGGTATTAAGGTTATTACAGGAAACAATGCAGAAGGATTCATTATATTTGGCGATGCACAAGACAACTCAATGGGTGGCATGTCATATAACAACTCTAGCAATAGTCTTGATATAGATTGTAATAATGGAGTTGCTTTAAGTTTTAATTCTTCTCGTAATGCCACTTTCTCAAATGACGTAGATATTTCAGGTGATTTAGATGTCACAGGTACTATATCAACAACAAGTTTTTCTGCTGATTCTTTAAGCACAGATACACTTACAACTGATGATGTTATATACCAAACTGGCTCAACTAATGTAGCTACAAAAGGCATGAGAACTGCTACAACAACTGCAACCACAGAAACAGCAGTAGTTAGTATGGCAACTGGTTTTACAAGTGTTAAGTTCTTAGTACAAATTACTAACACAACTAATGCCGCTTATCATGTGACAGAAATTACACTTTTAAACGATGGTACTAACCAATATATCTCAGAATATGGCACAATATTAACAGGTAGTGCTTTAGCTACTTTTGATGCAGATAAGACTGCAACAAATCTTAGACTATTAGCAACACCTACAACAACAGATACATTAGAATTTAAGATAATGTATAACGCAATTTATAGTTAACATTGGATAGGGAAAATGGCAACTAACAAAGATTTTAAAGTAAAAAATGGAATAATAGCTTCAGGAACAATTACTAGTGCAAATATAGATGTCACAGGTGCAAGTGGTGGAAATGGTCAAATAACAGTCGCTAGAACAAGTGGTTCAACTGTAGCAATACAATCTCAGTCTGCTAGAGGATTAATAGGAACAAGTACAAATCACCCATTTAGACTAATGGCTAATGGAACACAAAGAATAGAATTAGATACTAGCGGTAATTTTAATTTATTAAGTGGTGCTTTAGAAATAAATGGAACTACTGTAATTGATACATCACGAAACCTTACAAATATAGGCACTATCTCTAGTGGTGCTATTACAACTAGTGGCAATATAACATCTACAGGTGTTATAGAGAGTTCGGGTGGTGATACTGCTACCTCAGGTCAATTACTAAACTTACATGGCTCATCTGTAAATCAAACTAACTCAGGAACAATACGTTTAACTGAAAGTTCTTATGATACATCTCCATTTTTTCAAGGTGGTTTTATAAAATATGATGGTAGTAGCAATGTACTCAAAATTGGTACTCACAATGCTTCGGATAGTGATTTAGCCAATGATATAGATGCTATAACAATAGCTAGAAGTACGGGAAACGCTAATTTCTCAGGTACTATCTCTAGCGGTGCTATTACATCTTCAGGAAATATTGCACTAACAAGTAATGGAAATCATGTTGCAACAAGAAATTTATTAGCAAGAGATACAAATGGTTTAACAATAGGTACTACAAACGCTACAGCCGCAATTAATATTGACAATAGTGCAAATGTAAGTATGCCACAAAATCTTACTATCACAGGCGACCTTACAGTTAATGGCACTACCACTACTTTAAATACACAAACACTAGATGTAGAAGATAAAAACATAACGCTTAATTATTCAACAGGCGATTCTTCAGCAAGTGCAAATGGCTCAGGCTTAACTATACAAGATGCAGTTAGCGTAGGTAATGATGCTACTATCCTTTGGGATTCTACAAATGACCAATTTGATTTTTCACACACTATAACTTTGCCTGATAGTCAGTCAATGAAATTTGGTGATAGTGGTGACTTAAGTATTGAGCATAATTCTTTTGGCGATTCAGTTATAGTAAATAATACAGGCGATTTATATATAACAAACAAGGCAGATGATAGTGATATTATTTTTAGAAGTGATGATGGCTCAGGTGGTTATACTGAATATTTTAGACTTGATGGTGCTAACGCTAGAAACAGATTTCATAGAAATGTATTATTTGGCGATGGTGTTCGTGCAGATTTTGGTAATTCTTCAGATCTAAAAATTTATCATGATGGTACACATTCTTATATAGATGATGCAGGAGATGGAAATTTATATATTCGTGCAAGTCAAAGTATTGCTTTGCAAAAAGCTGATGGTACAGAAGATT
>Ga0099849_1000423_pt1 | contig 19530 bp, 3 predicted proteins | sample CB_VirMetaG_4_FD_78177 | JGI IMG/M metagenome (GOLD analysis project Ga0099849, IMG submission 78177) | Freshwater to marine saline gradient viral communities from Chesapeake Bay - CB_1508_1M Viral MetaG | ecosystem: Environmental > Aquatic > Marine > Coastal | place: USA: Chesapeake Bay... | reverse complement strand
GGTTGCTTTCTGTTTGACCTTGAAGACCATCCAGCGAAGGTTGGGGTTATCCATTAGATCCTTCTCGTCTAGAAGTTCGTTTCTCATAAGGTCGTGAGCAACGCTAGCTTCTTGGAATGTAATCTTTTTGTAGTCTCTTGGAGCAAGGTTTTGCCAGATGTAGGAGAGATCATCCTTATCAAACTCGTACTTGAACTCGAAGAAGTACATGACGATTGGGTCAATCTCATCAAAGTTGATGAAATCAAACTGTGGCGGGAGAACATAGCGCTTCATCTTTTGAACCATCTCGCGAATACTCTCGCCTGCGATGCTTAGTGAATCGCCGTCCTTACTTCCTTCTCTTTCTTTGAGTGCAGCCCTGAATCTTGGACGAGGAATGTCGATGAATTTCTTGCGATCGATTACATCCTTCTTGTTGTCTCCGATGTAATCTTCACTTGCCTCAATGACGTAAGGAATGGCTACAACCGCCTCATAGACCTCTCGCTTGTCCGCAATTTCTCCAAGGCGCACTTTTGCGCTGTCTTTTTTCTGAGAGCGTGAGAAGCCAAATAGGTCGGTTAGAGACTGGTAATCAAGGTAGGCTGTAGAACCTGAGCCTTCGGGATCGTTGTTGTTATAAGAAGAGGAATAGTTAATCACATCATAATGATATTTTAGCCAATCATTTGGAATATCTCCAATTTCAAGGAAAATTCCTGTATTTGGATCTGTTGGTATTTCGCCAAACTGATGCCACATTCCGCGCGGAACAGACTCGGAGAAGTTTGTGGGGTAAGTAATATTATTATTATCTTCTTTTACATTCGCGAAGTTAAGCATTGGGGTTTCCCATTTTGGCTGAATAATCCAACGCTTACCTGCGAGTTCGTTTTGATCTAGAATTGTGTTTCCAAACTTATCTTTACGCTTTTTAGGAACCCTCTCGACACCAAAGAGGTTAAGAGATGAATCAAGCTGCATTGCATTTTTGTTAACAACAGACCCGCCATAAATTGGCTGATATTCATAAATCTTCAAAGGACTCATAGTGGAATATGTTCTTCTCCCTTTATCAATAAGAAGGCGCTGATTGGTGTATGAATTGTTTGATGTAGCATCTACAGTACCAGACATCTGTCCCGGATCGACTCTCCAATAAACTGTTTCTGTTTCTGAAAGTATATCTTCAAGAGTGTATGTCTTTTCTGAGTTAGGTCTGAAAATAAAATCTACCCAAGATTCACCGTGATAATATGGTGCAGTATAAGCCCAGTTAAACCCTTCGAGTGAGTCTAAGGTGCCGCTCAAAAATGCTTCTTGGTAGTCGGGAGTTCCACCAGAAGTTCCATATTCTCGACCACCAATATCTGGACCGAAAGCTGTAGGTCTAGAATACATTGTAAAAGTTTCTTTAAAATCGGGATTGTGTGCTGGATCTTGCGGAATGGGGAATGAGCCCTCTATCGCAGCAAGGCTTGAAGTTAGCCCAGAGTATGCTTTAGCTCCAGTGGGTGTGAAGTGATCATTTGTACCATCAGAGCCACTTTCTTGATTATAAAATCTTTTTCCATTATGAGACTTTCTTATTTTTAGTCTCGCAGCATAAACATCTCCGTCTTTAAATTTCAAACCATCTTGTATCAAATCGGATTCAATTTTAGTAAAGCTGGAATTTTTCAAGAAAAAGTCGCCAGTTTGTCCAAAAAAGTTTTTAGCCATAAGTTCATAGATCCCATCTGAAACAGATGCATCAATTGAAGCAGTTGCATTTATGGATGCTGACGGATGTGCTTCAAAATCCAAGAATTCAAGCTTATCGATGTACTTCCCAGGCTCAATCATTGTTTCAAAAGGAACTCTAGAGTCCCAATAAGTCATAGAGGGAATATAAAATGAACTCTGATCAGAGCCAACGCCTGCAATAGTGTTTGTTTGTCTTGCTGGTGGTGTTAATGTGTAGTTTTCTGTAGATGAAATTCCATCATCAAAGTTGAAAGAATCAAGCTTATTTGTTTTGTTTATAACTGGATAATCAACTGCAATGCCTGACTTAATTGAGTTATAAAGAATTCCGGGCGAAAACAGTGGCTTAGTTATCGGCAAGAAAGCACCTGCTTTGGTTTTTAATGATTCTTGTGATAGTGGATCTTGATCAAGAGCAATCAGAACAGGATTGCTAGCTTGAAAACCAGCCCCAAATGAACTGGAGAATTGACCTACCAAATCCAAAGTTCTCTGTGCTGGGTAGAATCCCTTGTAGGGATTAAATCGCACTGCTGCCTTACAGGTCAACATTATTTCTTTCGCATTTAGTCCAGACTTATCCTTAATGCTTGCAAACTCTCGCAAGAAGTCAGAGTTGGAGTAATCCTTGTAGAAGCTCTGCTGTGAACTGCTGGCAGTTGTTCCGGGGATCTCGAATGTGTCGAAGTTGGACTTATTGAAAGTTCCACCCTTTGTGTATTCCTCGATGCGTTCTGAGATTCTGAATTCTGGAATAATAGCATAGGCTCTCGCAACAAGCTGCAATTCTTCGCGGAAATCGCCGTATTCATCGAACCAGGGCTCAGATGAATATGAGGATGTTACGAATGAGCTACCTGTTTTAACATTTATTGTTGCGTTAGGTCCTGCTTCCCACAGTGCCTCACCAGCAAAGTTTGGAACTTGATCAGTGAATGTATCATCTAGAGTTCCTGTCTTTGCAAACCCAGTTCTTGAAACAACAGAGTTTGGAGAAGTAAGAATGTGTTGTCTTGATAGTAGCCCACCCAATCCGTATGAAGCGTAGGAAGTCTTATAAGGACCGGTGCCCGCAACAAGACTAGCACTCTGATAGCCATACATGTAGGAGTTCTGCAATTCACCAGAAGAACTTATTTGTGGGTCAATTGAGATAAGATCTGAATCTTCGCTTTGTAAATTAAAGTATTCAGGAAAACTAGCAACATCACCAAATGCAGCAGTCAACACAGAAGTTCTATCCAAGAAGTTGCCTGGAGCGTCAAGTGGCCAAGAACTTTGTGAGACAGATAGTCCAAATGAATTTTTGAGAGTTGAGCCTAACTCAATTCTTGCCTCATTATCGTCTCTCCAGAACTCGTTATCGTAACCAACTCTCTCGCGAGAAGTTCTTGAAAACTCATTTACAGTTGATGGGAATAGGGACTCAGAGTAACGAACCCAGTTTAGTCCATTATCTTGAGCAACAGAGACCAACTGATCGAAAGGAGTTGTTGTTGGATCTTGGGTCTGGAACACCAAGTCGTTGAGTTCTCTCTGGTTGAAGTAAACCTTTTCGTTGTTGTGAGTTGCTTTTAGGGTAAGATTGCGACCACTAGTGTTTACGTTCACCATTACGGGTCTACCCTTCATGGAAACAGGTGGGAGACGGAATTCTCTAATCTCTTCGTTCTTGAGAGCAGTGAGTAGATTTTCTTTATGCTCTCGATCCAAGATTGGGTGATCTTGTTGATGGAATGCTCTCCAGTTCCAGCCGTAAGTGTCGCCACGGTGAGTGAGTAGGGCGTTTAGTCTCTCGCCTTCTGCGGGAGTCTGTAGGGCACCGCTGATTGTTGACTCACCAAGAGTGTTTGTAGCAGAGCCAGTCTTGTCAAGAACAAGCAAATCTAGTCTAGTGGTGTTCTGGTAAATGCCGGATGTTGCGGCAGATGCAGACACGTAATCAAAGAATGGATAGTAATTTCCAGTAATTTCGTAGTAAGGTGCAAGTGGCGAGTCTGTCTGCATAAAGCCAGAGTAGCGTGGCTCACAAGCGCCCGTGTGTGTGACTGACACACCAATCCAAGAGTATTGACGATCGGAGCGTGGGATCTGGTGATGAAGGTTTAGGTTGTCGTACTTTTGATCACAGACAATCTCTGTAAATGTACTTATTACAGTTTCGCTGAAAATATCAAAAGTCGATGCTGTAATCTGTAGTTGACCTGCTGTTGTGACCGCTGCTTCAAAGTTATTATTACCGCCTACGTCCACAACAACATCACCATCAGATAGATTACCTACTGATGCATCTCCAATAGAGTCACCCATTCTGAGATAGAAATACATGTCGCTAGATTTTACAGAATCTGGATCTCTATCTATGTCGTAATACGAGCCAGAATTATACAAACTGTCTTTGTCGGCATCCGAAAGTTGCCCATTCCAAAATCCAAACTCGTCAATTAGATAATCTCTACCTTGGTTGTTGGTTCCGGGGTTCCAAACTGTTCCTCTACCAATAGCGTGCCTATGGCTGGAGCCATAAGTGATGTTAATTGGATCTGTGAAAGAACCAATTGGGGTTGAGTTGCTTGCAGTGTTGTTGATCCAAATTTCAGGTTTATTACCTGAATCTCCGTCCCAACGTATAAAGATGTGGTTCCATTGGTCTCTAGTGACCGTATTGGCACTCAAGTATCTTACATCACTAGATTTTGAACTTTCATCAGCATCAGAAAAAGCAATTGCTATTTGAGAATCAGGACTATTGTTTGTTAGAGAAATCTGGAGTGGTGAAAATTCAGTGTCTAGTGAACCAGTGGGAACATTTAATGAGAAAATGTGCTTCACAATGTTAGTTGTTTTATCATCAAAAATCCAGAAAGAAAAAGTCATCTCTCTAGAAGTTAAATCAAAGTTACGAGTAGATAAACTTTTAGCATCTGTTGTGTTTGTAAAGCGTAAGGAATTTTCGTTTTGATAAGTTGTAGATTTAGTTCTTTCTATTCCTCTCGGCTTGAGCAAGTTGTTTCTGTGAACTTTATGGAATGAAGCCGCTTCTGTGAATGCATCATCGGCGTTGCCGGGTCCAGATGAAGTGTTAACAAAGTTCCTTGGAACATTTGAGTAATCTTTGTCTTCAACAAGTGTAGAATCACGGAAGAATCTAGTAGCATGTCTTGCAGCCAAGTTTGTGAAACCAAATGCACGACCAGTGTGATCGTAGTTTCTTATTCCCTGAGTTTCAGGAACAATAGAAGAAGTTACACCTTGGAATGGTCTGCGGGTGGTCAAGTTTCTGTTATTAATTGAGTTGTAAACTGAGAAGTCACCGGAACGGAAGTCCTTGAAGGCGGGGGTCATGGACTCAAAAGAGCCGGGAGAGGAGAATCGACTGACGATAACAGTCTTGTTCTTGTAATCTTTGGATCCCGTTAGGTAGCCAGTGTTGTAGTCATCAACGAAAACAAAGTGTCCGTCTCTGCCTCTATTTATGTCTAGAATTGTTTTTGCAACATCTGCGCCTCTAACCACATCGGGCATCAATGGCTGCTCATCGATGAATGCTCTTGGATTAGAGTAGCCACCGACAGTGTGAACAACATCGTAGTTTGCGTTGTAGTTACCAAGAATGGTTGAGCCAGTAGTGTGCTCGATGTTGCGAATGTTTACAGGACGCTTGGCTACTTGATCGCGGTAGTAAGTTGCCTTCTGTGCTCCCGTCATTGGGTATGGGTTTTCATCCACTTCATTAGCTTCAGGGTAAGGATAGTCAGCGCCGACCATACCAATTGCACCAGTTACATTTGAGCACTTGCCGAGAAGAATCTTCCACGCTTCGGGGCGATTAAGGTAGTTATCGCCGCCTTGGTTTAGTCTGACGTGTCTAGACTGGTGTCCGCCAACTGCGTAATTTGTGAACGGACCCTGCATTGGGCGCTCCATGTCTGGACCGTAAACGTCGTTGTGGACGTTGGTTACTTCGATGCTTGCTGTTACTCTCGCGATAACTTGTGCGTTGTAGCCAGAACGAACAGAAGAAGAGATTATGTTAAAAGGGAACGCCTTAGAAGACTTGACGTTCTTGTAACCGATTCCATCTTCCCAATCGCGTCCGTGCTGGACAAGAATGTTTCTCTTGACCTTAGCAGAAGGATCTACGGGTGGATCGTCGGTGTCTTGAAGGGCTACAAGGTCATCTGTAAAGCCAACCAAAACGTTCCTTGGAACAAACACATTGTTGTCTGTGTTTACTGGACCTGCTGGGTGTAGAGCGGTCTGTGTGTATTGAATGTCCTTATCTTGGCTAAAGTTTACACCACCCTTAATTTCTCTAACTGTCTTTGTCTCAAAGACCTGACCCTTAGACAAGGTGCGGTATTTAAAGTTGGAGCGAGAGTATTTTGCTCCCGCGTCGGTGAAGTTTCTACCAACACTGCCGTTGGTTTGATTTGTAGCAACATTGAGAATTTGTGTTCTAGCAGCATCTACAGCCGCATCTCCAGAAGAGATAGTGCCTTCGCGTTCTGCACGCTCCTTCCACCAATTTGAGTTTTCTCTTTCTAGCCCGCTTACAGGTGCGTGGTTTCTATCCCAGTTGTAGCGTAGTTCTTCCGCACCGAAAGCAACACCTTCGGTTGAAGATGTAAAAGCCATCATTGGGATTCTGTGCTGGTACTTGTTGCGTTCAAGAACGTGAGACTCGACTGTATTCAAGATATCTGCAGTGTAATCCGCTGAGGCGGGTATAAGTTGTCCAATAATCTGTGAAACCGAATCATCAAACCATTTATAGTAGTCAATAAATTTCTCAACTTGAGAGACTTCGCTTACTCTACGGAAGAAAGTCTCTCTTAGTTTGCTTAGCTCCTTGTATTCCATTCTGTATTGGTTTACAGGGTGCCCTATGATGTTTTGGAAGTCAACAACACCTGCAAAGAAGTTGAGCATCTCTTCGGAGATAGCACCATACATGCTCTTTTCTAAGAGGTAATGGTAGTTTGGAATAGTGTCGAGAGTATCGAACAACTTATCATCTTCTGTTCTCACTTGAACCAAGTTATCTCCGATAGCCTTTTCAGGATCGGTAAACTGATGAACATTTAGTTCCTTCTTGATTACAGCCTTCTTTGAGGATGCACCAAACCCAACACCCTTAGCAGGATATAGATAACTTGAGATCTCGCCAAGTTTACCAAACTTGGTTCTGTTATCGACTGATCCTGAACTAATGTCGTTTACAACAAACTCTCCAGAACTATCAGAAGTTGTGATTCCAGAGAAGTCATAGTTTAGAACAAGAGTGTGAGAGTTAAGAGTTTTAGAGTTATCAGCATCAAGCGGAGATAGGTGCTTGTTTGAATCTTTGATTCCGTAGTTCTCAAAATCATAGGCGTGCTGCTTTAATGTCTCGTCGTCAAGATTCTTTGACCAGAAGCGAACTGCTGAAACAAGAACATCAGACTTGTTGATGAGCGAGCCTGTTAGATTCTCTCTCTGAGCACCAACATAGAGTCGCTTTGGTGAACTGAGAAGGCTCTGTGCATCAGCATTTGCAGCAGATCCGGTTACTGTGAATGATTCTCTAACCTCGCCTAGAAGCTGGTTGTAACCAGTGAACTCAAGGATGTAATTTGAAGTCGTAACGCCATCAACAGAGCCAGTTAGCCCGAATGAATCGGGACGTAGGCGGACAGAAAGATTCCAAGGCTGGTCATTATAGACACCCAAAAAGTTGCTGCTTGTAAGGGTTGTCGAGAGTAGCGAAGAACTCAAGCGGAATCGAATGTTCTTGCTGTAAGCCTCTTCTCTTTCGGCAAACACGTAGATGCTTGGATCGAAGATTTCAGTATCAGCACTGTCTGCGCTTGCAGAGTGAATGCCGAATAGAGATGCAGTAATAAAGTTACGATCAAATGTGTCGATAGAGCGAATAAATTTGGGGAAGATAACATCAGTCTCAAGCGTAAAGCCATAGCGTTCTTCATGCTTGTCGTCATTTGAAGAAGAAATGTAGCCAAGCTGAGTGCTATCTGCTGATGCTGTAGAATAAACAACAGCACCAAGGTTGTTTACATTGTTGAAGTTTACAACAGAATCGTGGATCGTTGTCTGTACTAGGTTATTCTCAAGGTCGTAAACAAAGTTGTTTGCATAAGTGTTGAATCTTACAAGTTTATCATCAATGTTGAAGGCACGAAGAACGTTTCTAATTGCCTTGTGGGTGCCCTTTGACTTGAAAAGGTAGGTCAAGTTGTTGTAAAGATTGAGATAAATGAGGTTCTTGGTGTCATTTAGGTCAAATTCGTAGTTCTGAGTTTCGTTTCTGTTGAGAAAACGCTCTAAAACGTCCGCATCAACGAACAATTGTGGGGTCTCTAGACCCAAAGAAGCGGGTAGATGCTCTGCAAATGGTAGTGCCTTGAAGGAAGAACTGGTGTAAACAGGGGTCTTGAAGTCAGGCAATGCAGCAATTTGAAGGCGGATCTTGTCGAAATAAGCGCCCACAATGTGCATCAAGTAAGTAAAGTTGTCGTTTTGGGTCTCTTCATGCTCTTCAATCACCCAACTTGGCATCATGCTACCAATTGAAGCATTGTTGTTGGAATCGTAGATAGAGCCAGTCTCTATAAGGCTTGTTCTTAGAGAAGAGACATCAGGGTGGTTGGCATAGATGATTGGATCTCTGTATTCGCTTGCAGCAGCGCCAGCAAGAACAATAGCAGAGCCAGTGTTACGAGTTGTTGAAGTGTAGCCAGTGAATGTTCCGTTTGAAACACGACCAGAGTAGTCTAGAGCTACGCTATCTTGGGCTGTAACGCCTGTTATGCCTTCGTTAAATTTGTAGTAGACACCAAGTGTGGTGTTAGAAATGTCGGTGTTAGAGCCGCCTCTGACTTGACCAAACCAGTTTCTACCGATTTCTTGTGCTGTTCTCTCGACCTTCCAGAAGCGGAATTCGTCCAGCGCACCGTTGAGTAGGGTTTCGGTTGCAGAGCCAGAAGCGACATAGCCAAGTGAGCCAGACTGCTCGAATGCGCCTGCACCAGTGGAGCCGAGAGTGTTCTGTGTGTCGAGAACACCATTAACATAGAGTCTAGATGCAATGCCTGCGCTTGCACTCTTGAATGATAGAGCGTAGTGATTCCAGCCGAGAATAGATGAGGTTGTTGGTGCTGTTCCAATCTGTTCGTCATTGAGAATGGTTGTTCCGTCTTCCTTCAAGCGAACGTGGAATGGAGAACCAGTTGTTCCAGATAGGAAAATCGTTAGTTCGTCGTCTTGACCTGAGCCTGTGATGTGAAAAACAGCCTGCTGGTCGGCAGAAGAAATAGCAGATGAACTTAACCAGAACTCTACTGTTACGCCTCTCTCAAAGTCACAAAGAAGGTTTGATTCTCTTGTGCCCTGACCGTAGTCAGTTGGAAGACCTTCTGTTGTATAGATGTCTTCGTCGTAGATGTTTGCAGTCTCTCGCTGTGAAGACTGTGGATCCTTGAATAGTCCCTTGGTGTTTGAGGTAGCGATTGTGTGTGGTCCACCTTTTAGGCTAATGTAGGATGAACCTGCAAAGTCTACATAACCGTTGGTGCGAGGATAGAGGTTATTGAAGATGTACTTCTCAATGTCCAACGACTTGTTGTAGAAACTGTTGTATTCTGCGTCAGAGCCGTCGTAAGGATAGAAGTCAAGGATGCGGTCAATCGCAGACTTGTAGTATTGCTCAGCAGAACCATACTTAGCAAAAGTCTGTGGATCGGAGTAGTCTATTTGTGGTTCAAAAGAATTCTGCTTTTCAGAAATAGCTTTTACGTTTTTTGACGACTCAGCATCTGCGAATGCATCTTTCTGGTTTGTGTCTGAAACGTAATTTTTTGAATTACCAAATAGGTCTTTAATACTCATAATCTTCTACTCTGAATAGGAACTTTTGGTCTTGCTCAATCCAAGTTTGGCGCTGTGAATCATAAAACGCAAGTTTGATTCCATATTCATAGCCGGATTCGAGCAGAGACATGTCGAGATTGAAATAGTTTCCTGAGACATCGTAAGAAAGGAGTGTTTGAAGATCTGAACCCGTGCCGTGTGGAATAGCGTTGTAACCATCAATAACCCTATAAACTCTGTATGATGCGCTAGGAATAATAGTGTTTTCTATTTCTTCTGACGCTACTGTGTAAATAGTTGGGGACCAGTTTTTGCTTCGGACATAAACGTTGAAGCGTGCTTCTTCTTCGGAGAAGTATTTGTTTCTTAAATTCTTGATTTTTGTGACATAACGGTTGTTTCCAGTTGATACAGCAGCAGCACCGAAGGTTTGAGGAGAAATTGTTCCCGTAAAATATTCAGTGCTCCCAGAATACCAGACATCACGTAAGGTCGTGTAGGTTCCTGTGATGCAGACTGAGCAAGAATAAATGCCTGTCGAGACATAACCGCCTGTTGCGGGTGTACTGATTACCTGCGTTAGTGCCGTACCGCCGAGAGTTTGATAAAGATCGACATAGATCTCGCCTGTGCCAATTGCTGGGATGTTGGTCAATTGCCCACGGACGTAGTTGTAAAGATAAAGTGTGTTAAGGTTATCTGATGCGGGTGCGAGAGAAGAAGACATATAGAATTCTCCTCTGTCATCTCCTGTTGATGAATTCCAGCGTGCTTCGATTACAGGTTTCTTGAAGAAGTATTGTGTACCTCTCGCAAAGAAGCGCTTGGTGTAGTATGAAGTTTCTGCACCATCGGGGTTTGCAGATGAGCTTGCTTCTTGTGATGAAGTCAAGCGGACACCAATACCATAGTTTTCCTTTGTTCCAGCAAGCCATTCCTCTACTAGATCGGTGATGTCGATTTCAAGGTCTTCAAGACCGGTAGCAAATGATTGACTGAAAACAGGTAGAGTATGATAGTCGCCGCCTGCTATATCCCAAGCAGTCGTAGAAGAAGCGGAAATCCAGTTAGACTTACCCAAATCTTTGTAGTTTTCAAGGTCTAGACCATCACCCTCAGCCCACGATTTTGAGATCGCTTGTGCAACTATGGTAAAGTTTTTTGGAACGGTCTGGGACGTTTCTGCATTGAATAAGCGCAGGTAAAAGCTAACACTTCCAGCACCTGGGATTGAGCCTGCTGTTCTGTCTGAATCAATCGAATCCACATCAAACTGGGTTAGTACTCTTGAAATTTCAGCAGAAGAAGTTGACTGGCGACCCCAGATGGAGTATACCTCGCTTACGTCTGCTTGTCCCATGTTGGAGCCAGTTGCCCTGGTTCTCAGGTTTGACTTATAAGCATTTACTATTGTATTGTCGGCGTCTGCCTTGTAACGTTTGATAGCCATTATCTCAACTTACCTTTGATATCTACTTCGGGGAATTTTAATTCTAAAACAGCATTTTTTGGAGTTAATAAGTAATCTCCATCTGGCGATAGATTCTGCTGAATAGGAAACACCACATTAGAATAGCCAGAGGTGTTCTTGTTTACAATCTTCACCTTCACAACATCCATAACACCATTAACCTTGTTTAGTTCCGAGAAGATGTCGGAAATTAAAAGTCTTTCCCCGATAAACATAGGGTTTCGATATTTGTTTGCTAATGCTTCAACACAGCGGTTGAGAACATCAAACTTGTTTGCAGAAACATCAGGCTTTACAACAAAGTTGATTCCAAAATTGACAATAAAAGGATCGAGAATATCAATCGTATCATTGATCATCCTGTAATTATTGAGCCAGACTTTTAGATTCTTTTTAATTGTAGAGTTTGTCTCAACAAGTTTTCCAAGAGTATCCTCAGACACAACATAGACATTTAGATTTCTCTTTTGTGAGTCTGGATCTTTTTGCACTGAACAGCGCTTAATAGAACCAAACTTGCGAGGCATCCTGTAAGTTAGGCTTTCATAATCTTTCTGAGTTACGGCGCGGTTCTGTGTTGGGAATGTATCATAAATTCTTTGCTTAATCTCGGCAGTTGAAGGATTTGAGACATTTCCTAGAATTGGTTCTTCATTTGAAACTTCAACGGAGTTGCGAATAAAAGATACTTCGCTTGTCGATAGTGATGATAGATCCTCAAACTCTAATAAAGCATTGGAAACCTGATTTAATCCACCTGCGGCAATATTAGAGTTTGTTGGGTTTGTCTGACGGAATGCAATAGTTAAGGTTGTGTTTGCTGGTGCAACACCAAAACTTCTATTGTTTGTTAATCTACTTGGATCAAATGCGACATCGGTTACATATGTTTTACCAAAAATATCCATAGCAACATTCTGGGGCTCTGCAACAACATCCGTGGCTCCGTCCTCGCCAGAACCAAATTGTAGATAGACCCCTTCTGGCTCATGCACTACTTGAAATTTTCTACTCACAAGAAGTGGTTTCAAGACAGAGGGTACGTTATCAGATTTGTAATTTTTGTTTGTTAATTCTTTATATACGATATCCTGAGCTAAATAATCAACTTCAAAATACTCGTTTCCGTCAGAATCAACCACACTTACGATCTCTGAAATATTTGCATTCGAGAGCCTCACTCTCTTGAATCTCTCGAAGTCTCCTACCGACACCTGCTCTACACCAAAGAATCCAGATACAACATCTCCGTAAGCCTTAATGGCGTAGTAACTTGGAGCACCAGTAGAAGTGTTTGTTCGAGCGACAACCACAGGATTCTTTGGATCAGCAAAGTCGATGTTTTCTGTGAGGACGAAGTTTAATCCATTCTGAGAAGTGAATCGTGTTCCTCTTTTAAGGGTTGGTATATAGCGTGTATCTGGACCAAGACCAGTTGTTGACGCCGGAATCAAAATATACAAAGCAACCTTACCGTAGGTTGAGGGGCGACCTGTGTTTTTGTAGCCTAAGATTCTGCCTTGTCGAAGAACATTGCCGTATTGATAAGCAGTGTCTAGAAAGGTTTCGTTTACGTTGTAATCGAGATAAAAAGAAAGCTGGTCACCAACATAAGCAACGGCATCGAGCATCATAGCACCGAAAGAGCCTTCACTAAAGTCTTGAAAGGTGTCGGGGTAGAATCGCTCTGCTATTTGTGTGAGATCGTTACGAATGGATTCGTAGTCACGGTTGGTGTAGTTAATAGCTACTTTCTTTTTGTTTTTCATCTATTTTCCTCACACTAAATAGTGATTTCAAGCAAATCGTCAGTTGCGATTTGTGGTATTGAATACTCCAAAAATAATGATAGGGTATTGGTATCTGGATCAGAGTTGGTAAATTGAATTTTTTTAATTTGAACCGCAGGCATATATTGGGCTACTTGCTCTCTTATCTTATTGTCTATTCTTGCATAAACATCTGATTCAAAGTTCTCAAAAAGAAATGTTTTTATTCCAACACCATACTCGGGCTCCATGACTCTCTCGCCAGGATTAGTCAAAACAAGCATCTTTAGGTTTTGCCTCACAAGAGTCTTTATTCTCTTGATCATCGTATAGCCATCGCCAGTATCTTGTGTTAACGGTAGCCTAACAGCATAAGAAGCCACGTAAAGCCCTCCAATTTCTACTACTACTTAGTTATTCGTCTCTATTTTTACAAAGTTCTTCATTAGCGTTGAATGGGTTAGAGCGCAAGTTTCGTCTCTTCCACCAAGGAAGGATTCTTTGCCCTGGTGAGAGTCTGAATTTCTCTCTCAGAGACTGGATAGCAAGTTGCGTTGCGTTATCTTGTTCTTCATCTTGAACATCTCCAAATTCTCTTGAGTTATAGTATTCTTTGAACATCTTCTTTAACTGCTTATTGCTTCTTCTCAAGATTTGTTGATCCCAATCATCCCATTCTCTAACAAACAGCGTGAGGGCGCGGCGCTCTTTTCTTGGGAACCAACCGGGGTCGATAGTTTCATCTGTAGGTTCTCCTGTCTCGCTATCAATTGTAATCCGAATTCCTGGCTTAATTTCGCCACTATTCTTTTTCGCGTCAGCTACATAATTCTCGCCAACTGAAGGTAGGAAAGCTAAATCATTGTAGATAGCAATTGTGGAGAGCAGTTTTTTAGATGGTAGGCAGTAACGCATGAATAGCTTAAATTTATCATCATCTAAGAGATTGTTTATCAAACACAACATCTCTTTACTGCTCTCGCCTAGTGGTGGTAGTTTTGATAGAGGAACGTCAAGGACATCTATCTCAGCACTAGTCACACTACGCATCACGCCGCCTATGTTTGCATAGAATTCAATACCGTAACGAAGCCCAAGTTCGCCTTGGAGACCTACGGCTGGGGCAGCCGTGTTTGGTCTACCATCTTGACCGGGCGGGAACACTAAGGACAAATTTCCTGGGAATTGATCGGACACGTTTCCTTCAAGTGATGTTAAGTCTGGATGAGTCACAAACGGATCTCTGTCGCCGGTTGGAGTTTTGAGATAAACTCTTATGCCGAATGGAGAATCTGCAGAAGGAAGTGAGGTTCCCGCATTAAATCCACCAGCGCCAATGCCTTGCTTATTTCCGCCCACGACGACGACTTGGTTCGCGAATGGCTTAAGAACTTCGTGATCTTCACTAGAATGCTCTTCGCCGACCATAAACTGTTCGGTGCCTGCCTCCCTGTGGACATGATAATAACCAACATAAGGAGTTCCATCAGGAAGTGCCAATTCATCACCATTGGTGTAGTTCTTGTCTGTTAGGGAACCTGAAACTTCTTCTTTTATTGTTCCTAGTAAGTTTAGTCCACTACCAGCAGTGAGTCCAGACTGCTCACTCAAAACATAGTAGTAAAGGTTTTCAGCGTAAGTCTCATCAATAAATTGGTTGGTCTTGAGAGTCTTCTCGAATGCACTACCGATGTCGGTTAGTTCTCTCTTGACGAATTCTTTGAGTACCATCTTGGCTATGTCTTCTGTTTCCTTGACGACGCCAAGAGCATCTTCGTTTCTATAGTTCTTGAGAGTCTTGAAGATAGATACTTCGTCATTATCCTTCGCTTCTTTTAAATCTTTCCTATCAGGATAATAGTATCGCTCTTGGATGTTGTTTAGACGGATCATCCCATCGATAACATCTTCAGGAGGATTGATTATCTCTCCTTCGTCAACCAATCTTCCGTAAGTCTGTACCGCTTGCTCCAAGAAAGCATACCAGAATTCTTCATCCTTGAATGGGTTGAATAACTCGAACTTCTGAGCATCTTTAAATGCTCTTTCCATTTCTTCAATAATGAAATGGGCATAAAGATCGCTAAAGTTGTTTTCAAAGTCTAATTTGAATTTAGAGAAGGTTGCAATAGACTTGATAAAGTGTGCTGTTCCGTGAATCCTACATGCAGCACTTATGACTGATTGGACGCCCGCTTTGCCTGTTCTAGAGAGAATTCTATTGTATGGGACTTCGGTAACACATTCAGGATCTCCCTTCAATCTCTGATCCTCAGAGAGACCAGAATAAGAACTCATCATCTCTTTTTCTATTTTTGAGAAATCAACCACTTCTGTTCTAAATGGCTTACAAGGACTTATCTCAGGGAACACAGAGTCTACCATTCCAAGCCAGCCTGTGTTTGGGACCGGTCTAACGTAAACAGGTGGATTCAAGTAGTTTCCACCGTAGGTAGCTGGGTCTAGATAGAAGACTCTTGTCTTCTCGGGAGTTCCTGCAAGTTCGTTTCTCAATTGGTCTCGGCTCTTTCCGAGAATAGCGTCGCTGTTTCTCAACTTTCTTGTGTCGCCATCACCATCATCAATCTCAAAGTCAGAATAAACCGCATCCTCATCATTTGGATCTTGGTCTGGGTGTAGATAGGCGGCATCATCTGCGGTGAGAGTGTCGGGAGAAGCACCAAAATTGAAAGCCTTACTTCCAGTTACATTCATAATTTCAGAACGGAACTGCTCATACATTGTATTTGTTGTGTCGTTCCAGTAAGAGATTGCAGCGTCAGGGCTAATTCCCAACATCTCAGACATCAAAACAATAGGTGGAGAATAACGGCCAATCTCTTCAAGGGATCGAGAAAATCGAACATACTCATTAAGAGTAGAGTCTGAAACGATGTCGAGAGTATTGTCTTTGGCTAAAAATTCAAACCCAGTGTATTCGATGGCTTTATCATCATCTTGCTTCTTCTTTTCTTTTGTGATTTCATTTATCTTGATTCTGGCATTATCAGATGGTAGGTTTCTTTTGTTATTCAAATCTGCTATGTAAAGATCGAGGGTAAACCCAAAAACAGAATCATTATCTTCTACTGGGTTATTTGAGAATGCTATGGACAAGTCGGCTTTGCCCTTTCTTTGCTTCTGAATAAATTCTACTCTTTCTCGCTCGTAATTGACTTCAAACTCAGTTCGGTAACCGTAATCTGGTAATTCAAGAGGAGTTACCCTTCTTCCAAGATTTAGATCATCAAACTTCTTTGTCGTTACAACATCTGGCTGGATTTGGTTGTTGATCGAAGCACCTTCTTCTGAAAGTAATCCATTAGAGTTTGTTCCAGTGTTTCCGCTCTCATCGCCAAAACCAGCCATCCATTCTGCAATGTAAACTGGGTATGCGCCTTTTTGATTTTTTAGTTTCGCAAAATCATCTGCTATTCCTTCTCCTTCGTCCTCAAACCCAGTACCATCTAGATAAAAATCAACATACTGCTGCTTGCCCGGATCATTAAATACCTTACGCTGGTGGGCTGTATAAGGTCTTCCAAGTGTATCGGAAAGCACCATATTCATCATTCCCCAGTTTCTTTCGCCAGGACCGTTGCCCAGCATGTCGTATGAGAAGGCGACCTTCAATTGTTCCATTCCGGCACCAAGTGCCTGGGCTGTGACTGCTACTTGTTCCTCAGTTTCATAAGGGAAGAGTCCATTACTACAGCCAGGATCTGACACAATTGGAGGCAATGCACTATCAAGAAGGTTTGGAATTCCGTTTTGTAGAATATCAGTTAGATCACCAAAGGCTTCTGAAGGACGACAAAGTGCAGCAATCTGCTCGTCGGATGCTCTTCCTTCTAGGATTTGAGATCTGAGGGAACAGAATTGTTCTATCTGCTCTGGTGTCGCACAAAGGCTTGGGTTTGCAGGAACTTCCTCATCTTCTGGAATAGAATCAAGAATATCCTGTGCTGAGTCTCTGAACTCGGCTGGAAGAAGGTTACCAAAGTTTCTGTAGAATCTTGAAATGTCGTTTCGGTTCGAGAACGCAGCAGCCAATTCGGGGAACTCAAATTGAACAACGTTTTCATGCAACTGCAAGAATGCTTCGGAGGGCTCACCCAAAGATGCTTCAATCAACTCTCTTCTAGTTACTGATGAAGCAATTGCCTCGTTGAAAGCAAGAACCTTATCTCGGTTAGCCATCTCTGAGCCTACGCCACCCAGTAGGGAATACATATCCACAATAGTGTCGTCTAGGGCAGCGTCAGAAGCATTTGGTCCACAAATAGATTCTCTCAAAATATCCTTGACTGTGTTTCTGCCTGTAAGTAATCCGGGTAAGCCAGCAGCCAAATCACCGGCTGTAGCTATCGCCTTACATATTGCATCTCCAATGATCTCACAAATCTTCAACATCAAAGCAATGAGAACTTCTACGATTGCCTTTCTAATAGCCTCTTTTGCTGCCTCAGCCAGAATCTTAAAGATGTCTAAGTTAAGCACAGCGAGAGGGTTTACCAATAGAGGTAACTTAATGTCATTTACGTTTCTGCAAAATGGTAATTCGATAGACTTCAAGAAATCCATTACGCTTGGGGAGAATAAAGGTGGTCGCGGACAATCAAACAATGAGAGAACCTTTGCGATAATCTCGGCACCTGGGAATCTGTTTAGGATTTCCACAAGCTCAAGTAGGTTATCAGTGTAGACTTCAATAAGGGCTAGAATGTATGCTTCCATAACCTGATTGGTGCTGAAATTCTGTTGAGCACTTGCCTGAATTGATCCAATAGCGTCTGCAGCGGGTGTTCTACTTTCTTGTAAGGCGTTTGGGTTATCATAGTCCTTACCCAATGAACGACGAATCGTTGTTTGTCCGTTAGCATTCACGAATCTCTGGGATGGTGAAGCACCCTCATAAGGTCCCTCGACAAGACTTCCTCTTTCTGCATCTATTACAGCTTCGTCGTTCCAGGGCTTATAGAGCCCAATGCTACCGAAAAACTTTTGGTCTTCTGTTGGACGAGTTGAGTCTAAAGGCTGTGTGTCTAATGCGTTAGAGAGGTTTTGAGCGTTTGTTTGTTCGCCAAATAGGTCACCAGACTTCAATTTTCTTTGAACAAGGGCATCCAACTCTTGCTGCTTTTCTGGAGGTAATCCAACAAACAAGGAACCAAAGTTCTCAATCGACATAGCTTTGAGAGCACTTAGGATTGCTCTTGATAGAGCCTGTTCCAAAGTAAGCCCCTTGAAAAGACACTGAATTGCCTCAATAGCAAAGTCTAGAAGTCCACATATCTTTAGCTTATTGAATGTTCCATCCCACAATTGTCTAGGTGAATTACCAGTTCCACCTACATCAATACCATACAGTTCTCTTAGACACAAGAGAACAAAGACATTATCTTCCGATTCTATTCTTCTAAAGAACTGATTCTTTGCTAGAACCTTAATGGGATCACTACCGAGATTACATGGTTGATCTATGTTGCCGCTATCATTTGAGTATTGTTCTCCCATGATAATGGCTTCATTTCGTAATTCTTCATCTGTTTTCTTACAGATATTTTTGTGAAAACAGAAAGCCAAAACATCAGCGATGTTCAAGACTTCATCTAAAATATCTTGTCCTATTTGCTTAGCTTCATTTGCTAGCGCATCAGCAACACAGGAGCCAACAGTCCCTGACGTTTGGGTATTGATTTCTACTGTTGAGTTAATCGCATCGATTTCAGGATAGGTATGCTCTTTTAAGAATGTAAGATATGGATCTGGTTCTCTCGCCATGAGACCTGTTTCCATTTGTCTCAAGTTAGCAAGATAATTCATTGCAGTCTTGTTCTTAAAGGAGTTCTTTCTGTTGAGAGCAGAAATTTTCCTACCCTTAAAGACAACTGGCTTCTCTCTACAACCAACTGTGTAGACTGTTAATTTCTTTAATTTCCTTTCTTCCGTAAAGTTGAACTTTAATTTTACAACCCTGTCCTTGAAGAAACCACCGCCGACACCGGGAATATTGTAACCGCGAGCAGTCAAGAAACTGTCTAGATCTCGAATGACCCGAGACATAACAGAATTAGTAGAAAAACCAGCATCGCCGTAGTCTTCCAAAGCAAATGGCTTTCTGCTTTCAACAAAGATTAAGGTTTCTTTATCTAAAACCTGTGAAACCTTGGCGTAACGCGCATAAAGGTTAAGCCCCTTACGAACTCGTATGTTCATTTGAACCAATTCAGAAGCCAAGAAGGTAGCGGATACTGGTCCATCTTCTTCATTATCATCGTTATCCTCTGATGCCTCTTCGAGACTATTCAAAACATCGAACGGAACTGAGTAAAGAAACTTTAATCTTGATTTTGGTCTCGCCTCCAAATCCCAATCTTCCATCTCGATAGCTGCGCGCATTACATTAAAAGATTGGATCCCATCATCTTTCTGAAAACCATCAAGAAGAGCCTCGATAGCCTCGTCCTTATAATCGTTAAACCTTTCCATTAAAGCCTCTTCGGCTTCGGCTTCTGACGATGATGAATCTGCGCCGGTTGTTTCAAACCTAGTTGTTACTGCAACTTCATACTTACAGGTCTTCTGGTTTAACCTTGGAGAACTAATGTCTAGATTTTTCCAGTCCGTCAAGACCGCCTGTGGATTAGGTACACAATCGAGACAGACTTTCTCTTCTGGTCCCGGTAATGG